>Ga0210396_10000404_pt1 | contig 59238 bp, 45 predicted proteins | sample IncBWH17OmetaG_FD_155466 | JGI IMG/M metagenome (GOLD analysis project Ga0210396, IMG submission 155466) | Forest soil microbial communities from Barre Woods Harvard Forest LTER site, Petersham, Massachusetts, United States - Inc-BW-H-17-O ... | reverse complement strand
TTGCAGTGCCACGCGATCTCCCATGATCTGAGGAACGTCGGCAGCGAGTTCCGTCCGAATTAATATCGAGTATTGAGTTGCCTCGCTACGAAACAGAAGCACTATCTCCCGAACAATCTCGTTTAGATCGACCAACTCCCGTTGCGACGTATCCCTTGCAGAAACTTTCCGCAAGGTGCCCTCCGGCGGGTGAGGTGACTTGGACCGTTTATCGACAGAGTGGGCTGGGTCTTATATGGTCGATAACCCGCACTCCGAATCTCGCAACCGTTCGGCTTGGGTCCTTTGGTATGTGTCTGGACGAATGTCGTTATAACAGATATGATCAACAACATCATGAAAGAAACAAAGAAGGCGCTAGGCAGCCCGGAGGAAGCGGCGTTCCTGGATCTACTCCGTACCTGTGACCTGCTCTCTCGCGGTCCTACCCAGTTTTTGAAATCCGAGGATTTATCGTCAACCCAATACAATGTGCTCCGTATCCTACGAGGAGCGCCGCCCGCAGGACTGCCGTGCGGAGAGATTGCGAACCGGATGATTACCCGAGACCCTGACATCACACGGCTACTCGACCGTCTGGAAAAGCGGGAACTCATCTCTCGCTGTCGGGAAACGAAGGACCGTCGCATGGTTGTGGCGCGAATCACCCCACAAGGGTTGAAGCTTTTGTTCCGTCTCGACGAACCCGTTCAGAACATGCACCGTAAGCAGCTTGGCCACCTCGGCGGTGCCAGACTGAAGGAACTACAGGGCTTGCTGGTTGCGGCCCGAGCCAGAGTTGCCTAAATTTTTTTGGTCATATATCTGTTGCAACGAATATCGTCGTAACGCCTCTAAAGAGGCGAAGGGAGCGCTGTAGGATGAGGATCTTTTGGACGGCGGGCATGGATTGGGCCGCCGGAACCTCGGCTGCACAAGGGACCGATGCCGGTGAATGCTATTGGCCCAAAGGTGGACCTCAATCCAGGCTCGGTCAGCGTGGCGGTGGATCGTCTATACAAGAAAGAGTTTGTCAGCCGCGTAGAAAAAGCTCGCGCCCGCCGGGTGAGAACGGTAGCTCTGACTGAGAAGGGAAGGGAAATGTTCCTGCCTCTCTTTCGCAGACACAAGGCACTCATCAAACGTGCATTCCAGGACGTCTCTCGAGAAGAGCTGCAACAACTTGAAGGGGTGCTGAAGAAGGTCGGTAAACGTGCCGAAAGTCTTGCAGCACAGAAGAGCTATTCTGAGCTTGGATAAATGCGGTGGATGGTTTTGGCGTTTTGATGGATCCCCCAGCTGGGTTCAAACACGAAAATAATTGTATCGCTTTGTCGTGGTTGAACACCAGCAGGCGTCGTATTCACAACCGGGCCCCCGTGCCATCGACCGCCTTGACCTTTTACGGCCCGGGTGTGCACGCGAAGACCACTGCTGGTACGACTTCCCGTGCACAACCCGTTTCCTCCGTTAAGGAACTGTTGCTCTACTGTTTGTCCGCTCGGAAGAAGAAATAGTCGGCCCTGTAGGGCACGAGCTGAGTCTGACCCGCGGTGCAAGAGCTGGTAGGAACAGATCCGCCGCTGGTGTTCAGACGTTGGATGAAGGTTGTGTTGGCCAGGAGGTTACCGCCGGTAGGCCCTTTCTTATTCCCGACCGATTGCAACAAGAGGCATTGAATCGAACCGGCATTCGGGCAGCTCGCGGGGTCGGAGCCGGCGTCGATCCCGTTCACCTTTACCATCCACACCCTGCTGCTATCGAGGGAACTCTGCCACGTCGCATTCCCACTTTGGGGGACGATAACGCCCGCTTTAGGGTTCTCATTGATGCTCTGGAAGTGCGTGATGATCTGGAACTGAGACCCGAAGATATCCGAAAACAGCGTTGCTTCGGGACGGGCGGTGGGGTTCCAAGCAGTGCCACCGGTGGCTGTGGGCAAGCAAGTATAGCCCTGGCTACCGAATGCGTGGCCAACCAAATAGGCAGAGTTTCCCGCCGGTACTGCAATAGTGTCAGGCGTGGTTGGGGGCGCGACTTGCGCCGCTGCGTGAGTGACCGTGGCGAATGCACATGCAAACATAAGAGCGGCCGCGAACAGACTGCGAACGCGGGCTGCCTTCTTCGTTTGCTGACTTAGATTGTGGCTCATATATGTTCTTCTCCAGTTCTTCTTAATTCACGGTTATGAACGGTTGAGGTTTAAGACACACAACTAGCGCGAAGGCTCTTGCCGCTCTAATTCGTACGATCAAGATGGCCCTACTTCTTACAGTTGTTAATGTCTGCTTTGTTGAACCCTTACTTAGAAGGCGTAATCGGCCTCACTGGACAGAACGAGATCCTGAGGGAGTTTGCTTTTTTGGCGGAAGCAAATTTCTGTGTAGCTTCGAACCCGACTCCTGGCGCGATTACTGGAACGAAAACGGTCGAAAGCCTGGAGAAGGTTGGGGCGAGCGATGCCCTCACGAAGTTACGCCACTCCAAGGACTATTGATGTGTGGAAGTGTTTATTGCGAGACGGGCTCAATGCCACTTCGCTCGACATGTAAAGGAGTCGGCGTGTGAGTCAGGTCGCGATCGTGCATTGCGGAGTGGCAGACCATGCAGGATCGCTGCGTGCTATTCCCTTCCTGAGAAACGAGGGCATAGGTCACCCCGTGCAGCGACCACGTAACCACCTTGTAGCCCTCGACAGTGGCGTAGTGGAAGCTTACTTTCTTAAAATCGGATACGACTCCTCCCGAAGCGACCGCCACCGAATCCGGTGCCACGATCAGGCTAACCGCGGCCATCGGCATCTGGGCCGTTGGCATCTGGTACGCGATGAAGGCAGCGGTCTTACCTCCTACTTGAAGCAGGCGCGCTCCCTCCAGGCGGTTCGGCCGCTCCTCTCCGGGCGCTGCAGGGGCCGCCGGCAGAGCCAGTGAAAACTGTGCCTTCGTCTTCAACCATTCATTGAGCGCCTGCTGCGAATCTGACTGAACGTCGAGTGCCAGATCGCCTTGGGCGTGCTGCCTGTGAGTGCGAACGGCGAACTCAGCAAACTGCGACGCAGCGAGTCGTCGCGGAGTGGAGGGCGGCCTCGAGCCTAACACGGCGACCATGATTACCAGGGCTAACGCTGGAACAAATACCTTCCACTGCAGGAACCTATGCCAAACGGGTGGAGGCAAGGGGTCAGACGGGATTGATTCGCGCTCACTCGTCACCGCAGGCCGGGACGGGGCCTTCAGCTCCGCCAAGAGTTTTTCTTCTTCGAAAGTCGGTTCGTCGTCCACCGACGTAGCCGCGCGAAGCAGGGGGCCGCAGTGGTTGCAGAGTGCCGCGTGTAGAATCAGTTGCCTCGCTTTCGACTCTGGCCATAGCCCCGACGCCACTTCATACCAGTCAACGTCTTGATCTCGGGGACAATCCTGCTCCGGCGGGGCCGCCTCCGATACCACTCCATTCGAAAGCCGGTTCATCACACTCCGGTATTCAGATACCTTCATGGTACAAGCCTCGCAAGCCTCGAGGTGACGCTCGGCCTGCCGAACGGCATCCGGAGAAAGCCCGCTCAGCCGTTCCCCAGTCTTCGAAAACATGGGCACGAGAGCGTTAAGCTCTTGGACATCGATATGTCTATCCAACGGACGTCCCATAGTCTGGAGCCCCATACAAACCCATTACGAGTTCCCGAGGGAATTTGCTTTTGGCATTATCATCACTCTTCGGATCCGAACCGGCTCCAACGATTTGTTCCCGAATGCCCTGCTTGAGCCGCTCGATGACGCTTCCAACTCCTTTGCTACCCAGTCCGATGGTCGGCAAAGAGGCAATTTCTTTCGTGCTCATTCCTTGCCGGAAGTAGAGCCAGAAAATCATACGGTCGCGATCCCGGTCGGGACCGGTCAAGCTATGCTTCAGACGTTCGTCAATCTCGTTCAAAAAGACTCCGAAAGCAATTCTCTCTTGACTACCATCCATTTCCTTGCCAGCCTCCGGGTCAACATCGCTTGTGGAGACATGAGGTTTGTCGCCACCCGACGATTGCGTATGGCCGTGCTTGAAATAGTCGTGTGTGACGTTGGCGGCAGTTTTCTTTAAGTATCCCAAAATAGCCTCGGGATGCTGGATGGCAAAGTCCCGCAAAAGACGGCAGCCGTCTTCCCAGAGTTTGACGTAGGTTACTTGAACAAGATCCTCCACCACCGATTGGGAAGCCTGGCCCCATAGAGCGGCCGTGCGCATAATGGTGAGGCTGATAGGCTTTCCGACCCGAGAAACAAACTCCTCCCACGCTGCCTCGTCACAAGGTCCGGCACAGAGACAGACAACGTCTTTCAGCGACAAGGCCGAATATAGCGTCGGTCTAAGAGTGCTCGACATGCTGTTATTTCCCATCCCAGACGTGAACGCTAGCAGCCTCAGACTGATGGTCGCCGAAATCACATAGATAACCGGACACCCTGGATTGGTGAGTTTGGGTTGTTGCTGACTGCGCACCCGAACCGCCAATTCCGTAGACGCTGTATAGTGATCCCACAGCAAAATGTGATTTTCTTGCGAATCTCATTTGGAATACGCGCCCCCGGCGTTTCCATGATTCGATGACAGTGACTGCCGCTACTTGTAAAATCTTTGTCATTCCTCCCCACGCTCCAAGGGATACCCGAACTCGTGTCGCCATCGGCAAAACTATGCACTTGGACCGGCAACGCTGCCTCTATTCATGAAAGCCGCTTCGGTCATTTCTGCCCATATTCACAAAGGAGTTGCGGAACTGCTTTGTGCCGTTGAAGGGGATTTCATCAATGAGGGGAAGCCACGCGCTCCAGGTACACATCACTTCACATTAAAGTGGCAAAGCCGCTGGCCGGCACAGCACTGAACGTGGGTGCACACTTCTAGTGCTATGAACTGCGACTGGTATGGTTTCACTCCGTCGCTCGTCGCTAACGGTTCAGCACGGATTGTGGTTGGATGACGGGCAATCCGGAACCTATCTCTACACTGCAACTCCCGGATGGCGGGCAAACCCGAAGCGATCCCGGTTGCAGCCAGATCAAACCGACGAACACCTTTGCGGTCCCGAAACGAGCACATTCGATAGGCCAACAGAACCCGTGAGACTGTTAGCTGCCAATCGGTTGTGGCACCGTCGTGTGCCGGATTTGGTGGCCTTCGTAGCAACCCACCGACCGCGTGCCTGACCGTCGGCAAGCCGACGTTACAGGGTTTCGCAGAAGCTAACGGAGGCTGGTTCCACCAGTCGGTGTTGCGGTCAGTACAACTCCATAGTGGCCCAGCAGAGCGCTCGATGGAATGTTGACCACGCCGCCGCTAGGCCGATATGTATTGCCCGAGAGTTGATCGGTCAAAATCGTCCCGTGGGGTCCGACATTTGCCATGCCAACGGGACCCAATGGAATGCGCTGTGTGCGCTAACCCAGTAGTTGATGTTGGCACTCGTTATATCGTCCAGGAAAACGCGGAGCCTCAGAACGACCGGGCTGCCACTCGTCGGCTCTGTAGGGTTCATATAAAGAGGTCCCTGGTCAGAGAACAGGTCGTCCCACTCCACGTTGTTATCTTTTGCTGGCCCGAATGCATTCGATGACAAGCCAAGAAGTGCAATGACGGTCAGGGCCCTCAAGAGAGGGTTCATGTTTGGTCTCGCTTCGACCTTTTCCGTGCATAAGATGGTTAAGACAGCTACGAGCTATCCCCCAATCCTCTAACTATGACCGTTCTCCCCCGGTAACCGAGCCACGCGACCTCAAAAGTGTGCGAACTGGGGAAACCGGTCAACTGTCCGGTTATCGACTACACCTTTTGGCCAGACGCAGTCGTTAACGCCGGTGCCGTCTCGGTGACGTTGTACTTCGTGAAGGCCTGCATCAGTCCTTCAAGGAACGAGAAGAACACGTCCACGGCATAACCGACAAGAAAGGCAAACGCCAAGGGTGGGATGGACGCCCCTTGGGTGATTGTAAAGTTGTTGAATAGGCCAACCACGGCACCACCGATTGCCGCGATCAAGAAGCGAGCCGAATTTGCTCGCGACGGAATGAACGTCCCCGCCGTCATTTGTTGCTCAAAGTTCCGAAGCAGGTAGGCGCACGTCCCCAAAAGCGCATAAAGAACCGGGAGAACACAAGTCGTCATCGCGCCGTAGAAAAACGACACATCGTCGAGAATGCTTTGCGCAAAATATCTTACTTCCTGGTAGACCATCGTTCGGTCGTCGGCTGCGGTTGCGAAGTCGCTCAGCCCTTGTGGAAGCTCGAATTTCTCGTGGATCTGTTTGTAGTCCTTCCGGATTGACGCAAAAGGGTCCCACTGCGCATTAAAGACGAGTGCATTTAATTGTCGGGCGCGCGCGTCGATGTCGCGAATCGTAGACGCGTACTGCTGCAATTCAGTAATGACATCGCTCTCAGACAGGCCTGGAGCTAGCGGTCTGGCTGGAGCAGCGGCATTGGTCGGGGCGCTCGTTTGCGCAGGAGGTGGTCCAAGTTGTGACCTGAGTTTGACGGCCAACTCGTTAGCGGTGGTGACGTCAGTCCGGATGGCCGTCGAAATCGCAGACGATAAGAAGCTGGCCAGCGAAAATGGAACTATGATCACAGCCAGGCATATGGAAACCAGCCAGTAAGTGCGAACCGTATTCCCAGTATCTTCACTGCAGGCCTTAAGACTCTGCGCCGTGACGGGTTTGAGCGATGCTGCCAGCTTAGTAAGTGCTGTCAGCAAATTGGCTGCAGTCTCTTCACGCCATCCACTGCCATTCGCAGCCCTGGCCTCTAAGATGTGATCACGAGTTCCAGCATCGACGTCGACTCCGATTTCCGCTGCGTATTTGAGCAGTCGTTCGGCGTCTTCGAGAGCCTCGTCGAAATAAGCAGGGTGCTCCGGACTTGCACCCGCACCTTGGGGTGGAACTGCAGTCACCGAGCCATCTGACGATGCATGCTCCAAAGCACTTGCTAATTGTTCGCCCGTATTGCTGCTGCCAGTCGTGCTAGGTGGCGCTTTGACTGGCGGAAGCCCCGCATTTGCAGGTTGAGACATTGTTGTTACCTCCCCGAAATCCGCAGTCTTTCACTGTCCCTGGTTTTTTCCGCTGGGCGCATGCGGACTACATTTCCCGTTGCATAGTGAGCGAAAGGACGTCTTTGTTACAAAACATTAACGTCAAAGTTTCTGGCCCGCAATGGATCCATATCCTCAGGACACTCCCTGCTTTGAAACGCTGTCGATGCCAGCCGCACCATTCATGCGGAAACATGTGGCTCTACAAGAAATCGAACGAACACAGTTCAAACCGGAGTGATTAATGGCGCCCGGACTAGACAACCTCGAACATATTGTTGTCCTCATGCTGGAAAACCGGTCCTTCGACCACATGCTGGGTTCGCTCAAGGCTGTGAACCCTAACATCGACGGCGTTACCGACCAGCTCAGTAATCCCGACACCACCGGCGCCCCAATCAAACCTCAGCCGCTGGCGGAATTTCAATCTCAGCTCGATCCCGATCCCGACCACCATTTTCCGGCCGTCGATTTGCAGATCTTCGGCGGCGATACTAGTCCCACTCGGGTCGCGAACATGCAGGGTTTTATTAAGAGCTACTTCAATCAGCAAAACGACGTCGGACATTCCCAGAAAATCATGTACTACTTCAAGCAATCGGATTTGCCCGTGCTGACCACTCTGGCCCTCGAATTCGCTGTGTTCAATCGGTGGTTTGCGTCCATTCCAGGACCAACGATTTGCAATCGCGCGTTCGCTCACTACGGGACGTCGTTCGGAAAAGTCGACTTGAATCCGGTCTACATCAACGAGCCTTTCAAGAGTATTTACACCCGCCTGATCAGCGCATCTGCCCAACACATGGCCAAGGTCTACTACTACGACACGACCAGTTCGACCATAGAAGTCCTGAATCTGCTCCAGAACCAGCCGGAGTCGTTCGGTACTTATGAGCAGTTTCTGGATGACTGCAATAAAGGAACTCTGCCGGGATACTCCTTCATCGAGCCGAACTATAACGACCACGACACCGATGGTGGCGAGCAAGTCGCGAACGATCAACATCCCGATCACAACGTGCAGGCGGGGGAGCTGTTCATCGCGTCGATTTACAACGCGATCAAGCAGAATCCCACTCTGTGGGCGAGTACGGTGCTGCTGGTCGTCTATGACGAGCACGGTGGCATCTACGACCATGTTGTGCCGCCCGCCTGTACCCCCGATCAATTCACCGCTTCCGCGAACGATACAGGAACAGGAATTCCTTTCAACTTCGACCGGCTTGGAGTGCGCGTGCCGGCGATTCTTGTCTCGCCGTGGATCCCCAAAGCCACAGTAGTGGACCGCGTCTTCGACCATGCATCAATCCCGGCAACGGTCACCAAGTTCTTTTTGGGCGATTACTCACCGCGCTCTCCGCGGGAGAGCAACGCCGATGTCTTCATTGAGTCGAAGGGCCCAGCGCCAGATCCCAACCGAAATCTATTGTCGCTCGGGACGATGCGTACCGATTGCCCGGACTTTGATGTTTAGAAATCTGCAGCCGATGCATCCGCGAAGGAGTGAACACGAAATGACGCTCATCCACGTTCCCAGCCCTTCACAGAGCGCGATGAATCCGGATCGCCCGGTATCCTCGCTGTTGAAAATTCAGATGGAACATTTACAGCAGGCCGAGAAGCGGCTCCCCCCCGTTATCAGACCGAGATTTACATCAACGCGATCAAGACAGAAGGCGAAGCAGCAAATTACATTCGCGCCGTTACCGAGGCGATCCATACCGCACACGAGGAAGCAGCCGCGCAGCGGCTAAGGCCAGTGCGTCGCCGGAAGCGGGTCTTGGAGATTGCAGCGGTCGCCGACGACCGGGACACGAGCAACGCAGGAAACAGATCCAAAGTGAAGACTAGAGGACGACGGCGCCGAAACAAATAGCGTCGGATTTTCGCGGGGAGACCGTATGCATCAGGGTATAGCGTTGTTTCTGTTTTTCGTATCGACGTTCGCGTTGGCCCAGGAAAGTAAACTGCAAGCGGAGTTTCGCCGCGAAGGCGAACGAGCATCGGATGCGTGCGGATCATTCAGCCTGATGACCGTGGCCAAATGCGCTTATGAGTTGTTTACCGACCATCCTCTACACATCGCCGCCGGCAGCATGCCTCCGCAGAACGGCTTCGGTCTGGGCGCAGCATTCGTTTTGTCTCAGAACACCGAGAACTGGCGCATGAGCTGGGATGTAGATGCAGTCGGCGCTACCAGCGGTGCGTGGTGCGCCGGGATCTATATGAAGCTCATCCACACGCCCCCGGTGGTGATCAAGCCTATTATCCCAAGCTCAGGCGCGAGTCTAGATTCCTCATCCAGCAAAAAGGAAAACAAATCCACGCTGGCTGTTCATCCCTACACCGTCTTCAACCTTTACGCACAATCCATTTCTCTGAATAAACTGAACTTTTTTGGCTTGGGTAACAGCACGTCATTGGCAGGGGCGTCGGTCTTCGGGATGAGCCAAACGATCCTCGGCGTGAATGTCATCAAGCCCGTGTTCGAATTGCCGGCCGTTCGCAAGCTGAATCTTGCATTCCTTGGAGAAGTGAACGGCCGCCTCGTAAGCATCCGGGGAGAAGGCGGGCAATCGGTTCAATCTATTCAGATGCTGTACACAAATGCCACCGCACCCGGCTTGAACAGTCAGCCCGGATTCATTCAACTCGGCGAAGGATTTCGCATCAAGCCTGTTATCGGCGACTACCTTCAGCTAAACTACCTGGCCAACTTTCAACAGTTCTTTGCGCCCTCGAGTTCGCACAATTCATTTGTGCGTTGGACGGTGGATCTGGACCACACCTTCTATCTTTATGGCCACACGCAAACGGCGCCCCAAAACACGGACACGCATGGTCCGGACTCTTGTGCGCCAGCAGGCGAGAACTGTCCGCGGGCAGGCGGTTTCCCAATGGTCTCGATGATGTTTGCCTGGGGTGGAACGGAAGGACATCACAACGTCTTTAATATGAATTCGTCACTGCTCGGCGGCTCCGCGCGCCCGTCTCTTGACTAGCGACGCGGGCCTGGTTGAGCTTAGCGTTACGACCGAAAGACGTAATGCCTCGGTAGCCTCGAGTTGAAACTTCCCGTGATCTCACTGGCCTTTTTAGGGTCCATCGATAGATCACGGGCGTCCGAAAGCCATCGACGGCATATCAGTTTCTTGTATGCCGACCACTCGCTGGACACCGCGCAGACCAGCTTAGGCGGCAGGGGCATATCGCGCTGCGGGCGGTGCTGACAGAAGTATTTTGGTGCCCAAGAATCCAACACTACAAATAGACGGTGTTTGACGGTCCGGTTCCGTTCACACGGGGCGGCAGTAGGTCTCTCGTTCGTTCCGCCCCGCCTTGCGACGAGACGCTACTGAAATCAGCAACCTATCCGACAGAAAAAACGCAACCGATACAGAGCGACGGCATCAGAAGTACATACAGATAAGAAAACGGGTACGAGTCGCTTTTTGCAGTCCCGCCTTTTAAAAACAATCGTTCCCCTGCGACGCGACTCTTGCTCGTCTCCCGGGGGACTCCAAAGTGCAGAGGGTGACAGCTGCTCTCGACTATTTTCTGATTTCGGATGCTCTGAGCCTGCCCCGCAAATACGCGCTTCCGGAATCACGGCCGACGATTTTCGCCCGAATTGAATCCTGTTACGGTCCGGTACTATCGTAAGAAAACGAACTTTATGAACCACAAAGCGGAGAAAGTGTTGATCGTGGAACCTGAGGATAGTCTCAGGGAACACATTGTCGCAGCGCTGAGTGAGGCTGGCTATCAGATCTCGACCGACTATCGAGAAGGGATGAAGGCGGTCCTTGCCTTCGAGCCCGACGTGGTTATCCTGGGTGCTGATCCGCCGCAACTCGACTGCTGTGACCTGCTTTCCGAAATCAAGGGTTCAGAGCACACTCGGAACATCCGGGTAGTGATGCTGTCTCCGGGTGGACCCGCCGAGCGCACTCGGGGCCTGGATCTCGGGGCCGATGATGCCCTGTCACTGCCATTCGACCCACAGGAATTGCGATCACGCGTGCGTTCGCAACTACGGCATAAGTCCATCGCGGATGAGTCTCAGGAGCGGTTGCGCCTTGCCGAGTCGAATCGAAGCGAAACCCAGCAGGTGGTAACGGCAGTCAATGAGGAACGGAGGACGCTTCGCGTTGGCGGACTGGTGACCGTCGCGGTGATCCTCGTTGCTGCTCTGGCCTTCTTGTTCTCCTACCGTCGGACCCAGGAGCAGAATACCCGCGTGTATGCGGCAATCACTCGGTTGCAGGCGGGCGTGCTGACACAACAACAGTTGATGGAGCGGTCGCGCCGTGCCCTTCAAGATCGGGATCACGCTCCAGTTCCCGATAGTGATCCACAAAAACGCGAACTGCAAAAAAAGAGTGAAGACCTGAGAGCCAAGATTGCGAAGGACAATACAGAAAACGCTAGTGCGTTGCAGGCCCAATTAGCCGCGGTAGAAAACCGCCTCGCGAAGATCGAAACCGGAGGCAAGTTTGCCGAGAGAATCATCCAGGCCTATGAGCCCAGTGTTTGCCTCATCCATGTCGTGCTCGGTTTTCGCGAGCACACTACCGGATCGAGACTGCGCTACGCAGGGGTAACAAGCAGCGGAGAGCCTGCCACTGACGAGCATAACAACCCGCTCGTCAGCCTTACCGGGAGTGGCCCCGAAGTGCACTTGGACGTTTTCGGTACCGGCTTTCTCGTCTCTGACACTGGACGAATTCTCACCAATCATCACGTAGCCGAGCCGTGGTGGCAGAATGACGATCTGAAGGAAATGCTCGATCAGGGTGTTGAGCCGGTGATTGCGGAGATGACGGCATATTTCCCGGGCGTTCCGAATGGCATTGGGGTCAATACGGAAAAGATCTCATCTGCGGCGGACGTTGCTGTCGTAAAAGGAGATATTTCTGGCCTGAGAATCAAACAGATCGCCCTCGCCGATAGCCGTCGGTCGGCGGTCAGCGGGGGGCCAGTTGTTCTCCTCGGGTATCCCACTGCCCTCGATGCGATTCTGGCACGGGCCGGTACAGACACGCTCCAATCCATCGCGACCGCATCGAAAGGTGATCCGAAGCAGGTGATGGAAGAACTCGCGCGCCGTAACCTGATCAGACCTACCACGACCCAGGGGCACATTGGCGCAGTACTGCCGGACAAGATTGTCTATGATGCCCAAACCACCTCCGGAGGCTCCGGCGGTCCGCTTTTCAACAACGAGGGCAAAGTCATTGGAATTAACTTTGCCATGGTGCGCGAATTCGGCGGATCGAATTTCGCGATACCCGTATCCTACGGACAGTCACTTCTGAGACCGTAGGCCATCGTTGCTGGAGATCAACTCAAGGTTCGATAGTTTACCTGCCCTTGTTGTTTGGACTGACGGCGACTTCCTGCAATGGATTCAAGACGTAGAGGACGTGCGTTCGAGCTCCCACTTGCTAGCGTGATATAGAGACCCACCAGGCAAAGCCGCTTGGCCCTATGAGGCCGATGATCCGGGGCGCCACCCTGCTCGCGCAAATGAGGCAACGCAGCGCGGATCAGAAGGATTGGACCGAGCAGGTTGGTCGCGAGTTGGTGGGATTTGCTTGTCACTCAACTCTTCGACTACGCCAAAAGTCCATAACCCGCGGCAGGAGCCCCGGCATGGAGCCCAGGCGGGGATGTGGCAGGAGTAGACGGCTGCCGAAGTGGTGTGCAACGGAGGGCCGCGAGCACATGTTTCTGTTCAGAATGCTCGAAATGGAAAACATCTCATACCCGTGTTTTCACTTCATATGGCCGCCCCTTCGGGTGAATTTGCCCACAAGGAACTCCTGGGCCAGGCTTGCACCGATCCGTTCAGCCGTGCCGATCGCAAAGTTGCCGAACACGAGCCCGGCGCCGCGATTGGATCTGGGGTAATACAGGTTGGCGAGGGCAGAAGACGCCAAAACGCCGCCCATGCTGGAATAGTTCGGCTGCCACCTTCCGTTGTCCCCTCTCGTAACAAAAGGACTGAACACCGCATGCCGGACTCGGGAGCCGGTTGTGCCTGTTCCCTGATAAAAGTATCGCGGGTCCTGATGTAACAGCGATGGCAAGATGGCCCCGCCGATCATGATGTCAAAGAAACCATCAGCGGCAGTTGCACTAAACCGCTTTCCATATGCTCCCCAACCTTGGCCGTAATTCGGAGTATTCCCGGCCTGCTTAGCACCGGCCACCACAAAGACTCCCACTGCCGTCACCGGGTCTGTGGAAACTTTGAGAGCGAGGTTGAATTTCATCTTCGCGGTGAGTGGTGCAGGATCCTTCTCGTAAGAAACATAGAAGTTTGGAATGATTCCGAAAACGCGCTGATGTTCCTCCGCCTTGAACTGCTCAGTCGCTACCTCCACAGGATCGTACTGAACGTCAACCGTTGTGTGCTCAACTTCAATTCGCAGTTGAATGCCGGTCACAATCTTGAACTGGCCCGCCTCAAGCGTGATCGTGGGCGATGTCCAGTCCGAAAAATCCTTCGCAGTGATGTTGATCTGATATGGAGTGTCGGGCTTCACATCGTGAAATTCGAAATACCCGTTTTCCGGTGTGATCACTGTACGGGGATTGTCGTGTGCTGGGGTCTCGAGAACCACGGTGGCGTTGGGTACCGGATCACCGTTTACATCGGTAACGGTTCCTACAAGGTTTGCTAGCCTTGCTTCTGTGCCTGGAACGCTCTGTCCAGACATGGAACAGGAGAACGCCAGGGCCATAGCCAGCACAGTCAGGAGGCGGATGGGAGAGAGTATCGACATGACAGTTGAATTGGTCCAATTACACGTTTGCAAGGAACATGCCAAACGCGAACCCCCTTAACTGCCTGAATCTCATCAGACGAATTCAGCCAGGAGTGTTGACAGTTGGGAGTGTCGAAGCTCTATGACAGTGACACTACGACCGAAGAGAAACGCCTTGCTGATTCGGCAGAGAACGGGACGTACTGAACTCACGCAGCGATTTGTTTGACGGTGCGGCGAGGTTCTAGACAAAACCGGTGCCGCATCTCAGTCTTCAAAACTGCGAATGCCACCGCGGAAACCGCGTTTAACGTTTTCCCACATCCACTTGATCACCCGCTCGTCGTTGTAGCAGTAGGCAAGATTATGATTCAGCGTGGAGAAGCAATGCTTTTGGCACGTCTTCTTCATTTCCTTTAACTGACTCCGATCAAATGTGAACTGATCGATGTTGCCCCAGTCGAACGAAGCGGAATACATGGGGAAGCACGGAGCCACAGTCCCGTCGGTTCGGATAATCACGTTGTTCTGCCCGGCACGGCAGTTCCATTCACCGAAACTGAGTTCTCCGTCCTCGTCTTGCGTAATCCCGACGGCTTTCTGCAGCATCTCAGAGCTTTCCGTAGCGGACCCCTTGCCGTCTCCATACCAGCCAACGTCGCGGATGTTGAGGCCAGACGACATGCGAACAAACGTCTTCATCTCCTCCAGTCGCTGCACAGAATTCACCATCTGATAGCCGGCCTTGTTTTTCTGGATGATCCAGTCGATCAGATTGTCGAGGTCGTGCCAATCTTCGGGTCGGAAGTAGGTCGGATTCTCACTCAAGTGTTTGAAGTGCTCGTCTTGCTCGAGCATCGGCGTCTCGTTGATGTGATAATCGGTCGCGATGCGGTGATCGTGCGCGTACTCGGTCAGCAGCTTCACATCTTCGAGATTATTGCGGCAGATGTTGATGTTGAAGAAGACGAGGTAATCGTAGACATACTGCTTGCGCAGGATGTGTTCGAGATTGTTCTGGGCGGGCACGAAGGCTTTTGGCAGGCTCGGCTTCAGCTCCCAAGAATCGAGCGCGAAATTGAATACTGCGACTCCAGCGTCGCCAAGCCGGTCAGCCAGTTCTGGTCGCAGCAACCGCCCATTCGTCGCGATATAAACCCAGAAGCCCTTTTTCGCAGCGTAATAGACAACCTTGTGAATGAAGTCGGGCCGCAACAGCGGTTCGCCGCCCATGCACGCCAGAACACGGCAGCCGTGGTCATAAAGCCAATCAATCGACCTGCGCGCGACGTCCTCCGTCATTCCTTTCACGCGATTGTCAAACGACCAGCAGTACCAGCAATCCAGATTGCATTTATATTCGACGAAGAGGTATGACGTGATGGGATGGAAATCACCGGGCAGCACGCGTGATCGCATGTAGGGGAGCAGCCATCCTCGCATGCTGCGATAGATAGGTCGCACACCCCATTTGCGATTTCCTTCAGGCGGCCGTTCAGGCCCGGGATCATTCAGTTTGTGGGCGTATTGCGGGAACACTGGCGTAGGAAGAGTGAGACCTTTCGGCTCCACCGGACGCGGGTTTTGTCCATTCGAACCCTGAAGCAGATTGTGGATGCTTACATCGATGCGAAACTTAGTGGCAGCAGTGGCCATCGGTCCTACTCCTCCCCAATTGGTGTGGACTTCAAATATTCAATTTCCCGGTGAATCTCTTGACCAGAATCGCGAGGGCCGTCCTGTCGAAAACTTGAAGAAGTCGATGACCGCCCCAACACACTTCTAGGGAATGGGAGCGACGTCCCTCCCTAGCGGGTGTATCTCTCCGAAGGCCAGGGGCGTTTCCATACATTTCGTTGCCGATCTGCTACTAGTTCCTTTCTTGTCACGATCGTCATCCGCTCTAGAGAATAGGGAAGCTCTCGGCCGCAATCCAGGCACGAAACGTATGTGAATCCAGCCCGGTGACGGCGTGGCCAGGTGGTGTGTGGATGGACGCAATCAAACAGGTACGCCAAAATCCAATTCCCCCAGCTCATCGTTTCTCCCTAGGCGAGCGCGGACTCTCCGACTTCAAGGTTTGTTCGAAACTCGTTCTCTAACCGGACTGCGGCCAACTGGAGATAAGCGTTCCGCAACTGCGTACGAAACTGCTTCTCGCTGACCTGCGCCTTACCGGCAGCATCATGAATCGTGTATCGAAGCACGTGATGCAGAACGAAGGCTATCCGGGAAGCGGAATCGAGCCGAAGAATGGGATTACCGCTTAGCTCCTTCAGCGATCGAAATGCTCTTGAGTCGATCGCCGTGAAATGTCCGTAGAACAGAGCGTCAACAGCCGAAGACTCCCGATCCCAGCCCGTAATAGATTCCTTGGGCAACTGCTGTAACGAGAGTGCGACGGTGCGTTCGATGAGATCAGAGTCGACGGTGATGTGCTCGAGCGATCTATCAATCGCCGTAATCACGACTGACACGGCCACACCGGGGTCGAGTGTCAGCAGGTAGGCTGAATAGGTAAGCCGCTCTAGTTCGGCCTGGAGGTTGTCTGCCGGTTGGATTATTTGCGGAGCCATTGTTTCGTACCTCCAACATCTGAGCGAGAGGCAACTGATATGCCAAACCGGATTAACACCCTTGAGCTCCTAACTCACTGGAAACACGGAGGGACTTCGAGAAGTGAGCGGATCTTTTGTATTGAAGCGTCGAAAGTGTCGAATGACGTTGACAGCGATGACCAACAATTGACTTCGATTCTGAATCAGCATCAGCGTTTCGCGGCACCACCCCGGTCTTTGCGTTAAACACCTCATCTGGCTGGCGCCTTCGTCGTTAACCGTGTTCTCGCACGGGGGAGGTCGTCAGCTCGACTCCGCTCCCTTTTGCAGAAAAACGCGTGCTCATCCGCCATCTTCGGGCGGGACACGACTTCTCAAGACGGGAGTTGCCGCGAGGCAGGTCGATCTCTGCTCACCCGGCTGTGTCAAAACAGTGTCAGAAATCCCTCGGGTTGGAGCCAATGGAGATCTGTTTTGAACGAAAAGCAGACTCCCCAAGTTATTGTTCTTTTCGAGAAAATAATCAGAAAAAGGAGAGTGTTTAGAGCGGGCTTTTCTGCCCAAAAGTGGGCTAGCAATTCCTTGGCGCTTCAATAGAACCAGTGTTATAGAGCATTCCGGTCGCGGGTCTAAGTTCTGCCCCCAACGCGGCAGAGCGGATGAACGAACTGTGAACAATCAGGCAGCTATCTGTTGGAGTTTGCGTCGTCGCTTTCCTCTTTGTTGATTTGATCCCGATGCAAATCGCCGTAGACCTCGTGAAGTTTATCCTTCATCTTGCGGTACTTTTGATATTCTTCGATTTCATGTTTGGCATCCTCGACCCGCCCCGTTTGTCTATAGACCGCGCTCAGACGGTAGTGGGCCACGGCGCTGGTAGGATCTGACCGTAAAGCACGTTGCAAAAGCGGCTCCGCCTTTTGAGGTTGATCGCGCGACATCAAAACTTTCGCCAGACCGATATTAGCTTCGGGATCGTTCGGCCGCAGCTGCAGCGCTCGATTGTAATGCTGGGTAGCAACTTGCAGATCATTTGTGCGGATCGCAATATCACCAAGCCGGCATTCCGATTGCTCGTCACGTGGATTAGCGACCAAAGCTGCCCGGTACTCCTGTTCCGCTTCCCGCGAGCTCTCCGGTGTGTCCAACGTGCTCAGCATTTCGGCCAGTTCAAAATGGATTCCCGGAAGCTGGGGATCGAGCTTTAGGGCGTCTCGGTAGTTCGTGATCGCTCCCGCCGTATCGCCCCGCTTCGCCAATTCATGCGCCATTGCCTGGTGCATTCGTGCAGAGATGGGATCTACGACAGACAAGCTGAGCAGCGATTCGTCGGCCAGATCGCTATAGATCCGATACGCGGCATAGAGAATACCGCCATCCGTGGGCTCCAGCTTCCTGAGGATATTCACCGTTGTAGCGGCTTCTCCTAAGTCACCTGCTGCGGAGTAAATTTCGATCAATTCCATACCAGTCTCGATTCTGACTTTGGTGTCGGTCACATTTGGAAAAGCTTTCTCTAGATCGAGACGAGCCGTCTCGGCATCACCAGTACGCTTTTCGCTGATACCCAGAAGTGATCGCGTCTTCCACAGAGTGGGGCGCAGCTTCAGCGCGGCCCGGAGCTGCGGAATCGCATCGGCGTACGCATCCTGAAAAAACAAAATCGCCCCAAGGTTGCCGTGAGCCTCGACGTTGTTCGCATCGATGGCTAGAATAGCCCGGAATTCCGAGGCGGCCAGATCGGGTTTGTTTCCCTGTAAATACTCTGCAGCCTTTCGGGTATGGAATTCGATTTGCTGCTTCTGGCTCGGCTGCGACTGTGCAAAGGAGGACAGGGGCCCAAGAAGCAAAACACCCCAGAAAAGGACAACGACCTCTCTGATTCTCATGGGCACAATTGTACGAGGATGGCGGTTGACTAGGACCTTGATGACCGCGCGGAGGCGAAGGACGGCACTTTGGTACCGCCCTTTGTCTAGCGCAAGTTTCAGTTCAGTTAGAACGTCACGCGCGCGCTGATTTGACCGCTCCGCGGTTTAACGGCGACGCCGTTCCCCAGCGTCCCGTTGTTGATCTCCCCGAAGTTACTGCCACCAAACGTGTTGCCCGGAATGCTGAGGCTCGGATGGTTGAAGGCGTTGACCCAATCCGATCTCATTTCCAGGTGAACCCGTTCGCCAAAACTGAAGTCCTTAGCTATGGACAAGTCGAAGACCGTCAGCCGTGGTCCCCGCAGAGAGTTCCTCACCTCATTGCCGAAGGCGAACTGGCCGGCCGGCGACGCGTTGGCAAAGGCTGCCGTATTGAACCATTCGTTGGGGCCGGGACTGCTGACGTGGGTGCTGCCTACAACATTGGGAAACCAGTTGCAACCGTTGGACACGTCACCGCCCGACGCGGTCCCTCCTACGTTGCCGCATCCGGTAATTGTCGCGTTTAGGTTCGTAGCATTCACGACAGTGAACGGATTGCCGCTTTGGGTGATGAATGTTCCAGCAACCCTCCAACCGCCCACCACCTCATCCATTACCGAATTGCCGTGCAGGTAGCTCTTACCTTTACCAAAAGGCAATTCGTAGGAAGCATATCCCTTGAAAGCGTTCGGGATGTCGAAGTTGGAGTCACCGTAATTCGCGGCCGGGTTGTTCCCAATTTGCCAATACTGAACACCGCCCCGGCTACCCCATCCACCCGAATCCTGGTCATCGAGGAAATGCGACCAGACATAGTTAGCGCTGAAGAGCAGGCCGTTGGAGTAATGCTTGTTGACTGTAACTTGCAGTGCGTTGTAGTTGGAGATGGCGTTGTAGTTGTAGCCGGTGAGCGATCCCCAAGCGGCATAGGGGCGATCCAGTTGAATGGCTTTGCCGGCGGCCGCGCTTGCGGCCAGAGCCGTCGGGTTCGTGATTTGATTGACGTCGGTTCCGAACTGCAAATGATCGGCGTGGCTTCCCACATAGGCGATCGACGCCATGTAGTTGCGCGCGAATTCATGCTCCACACCCAACTGCCACTGACTGATTCGTCCTACTGGAACGTCGTACGGAACATAGGTCTGATTCGAAGGCGATGTGACGTTAAGGTACTGCGAGACATTCTTCGCATTCGGCGAACCCGTGACGTAATTCAGAACGGTATTAGCAGTTGCGGCGGACGAGGAGAGAAAGATCAGGGGATTGGGACCGGTTCCATGGTTCACGTCCGAGGCATTACCCGAACTGGTCCCGAGGGCTCCAAAACCGATTCCATTGCCGTAGTCATCCTGGCTGAAGTTGTACGAGTACATGCCAAACCCGCCTCTTACGACTGTGTCGTTCCTCACCGACCAGGCAAAGCCGACGCGGGGCAGGAAAATATTGTAGATGGGTTTCTGCAATGAGCTTCGGTCGTTTTGGGGAGCAAACCATAGCGAGCCTAAGGAGCCATTCAATGACCCACAGGGATTGCCGTTTTTGTCGACGCTGCAGACGAGCGGGAGATTGGGATCGAATCCACCCAGGCTATTGTGGATCTCGGTGAACCCAGTGGTCGCCACGTAGCGCAACCCGAGGTTCAACGTCAAGTTGGGGCGAACCTTGAAGGCATCCTGAACAAAGAGTTGCGGACTCTTCAGCCGCGCATAGGAAGTCTGTTGATTCGTCGCGCTCCAGTTCTGCGCTTCACCAAGCAGGAAGTCCGCCAGGCCTGCGCCTGTCGTCCCGGCAGCAGCGCCATTTTGCGCGGTGTAGTTTCCAGAGAAGGTGAAATTTCCCGAGGTAATGTTTCCCCACGGTGTGGTGTTGCCCTGTCCCATCAACACCTCGACGCCGAAGTGGAGAATGTGTTTGCCACGGACTAGCGTCAGGACGTCTGACGGATCGTAGAGGTTCTCAATGTAGATGGCGTTGGTGCCAGGGGCCAGACCGTTGCAACAAAATCCCGCGCCGTTGATATTGATTTGAGGGAACACGTTCGCTTTGGCGTATTGCAAACCCAACAGGCTTGCCGCATTGAACCCGATGGTGTCAGGGACGAACCAGTTGCCTTGCTTGGTATAGGCCATGCGGAATTCGTTCACCATCGTTGGGCTGATCGTCCAGGTATCGGTGATCTGTGCGTTATAACCGTCGATGTCCCCGGAAAAGCAGTTGATTGGGCAAGGGAAGGGTCCGTACTTATTAACGCCAGGATTGTCCTTCTGACTGATGGAACCCGAGATCTGATTGTTCTGAGAGAGCGCGTAGTCAATGCGCCCAAAAAATCTCAGATTCGGGTTAGGAGTCGGAAGAATGGTGGAGAAATTGTTGGTGAGGGCTCCCGAGGCACCCGCATTCGGGAGTGGGTAGTAGCTCAGAATCTTCGCCGCTACCGGGTCAATGCGGCTAGCCGGAATCGCGTTCACTCCCGCAAGCGCTCCTGTATTTTCCGCCGCGAATGAAGTTCGAGTACAGCCGACCGTTGAACAGCTGCTTGGATCATAGAGCGTGGGGAGGGTAGGCGCGCTGAAGTCGAACGCACCCGGGTAAAGCGAACCCATCCCTCTTTCGGCCAGCGTCGGCGTTGTACCTGTAGTAGCACTGGCGGCGCCGTTGTTATAGATCTTGTCGACAACGAAGAAGAAGAACAACTTGTTCTTGAGGATTGGCCCGCCGATAGAGCCGCCATATTCGTGGTAGCGCAAATAAGGTGTCTGTTGTGGCGTAAACCCACCACTGCTGTTGGGGACCCCGAACTTAGGAGACGCGTTCAGAATGTTGTTTTGCCAATATTCATAACCCGATCCGTGAAAGCGGTTGGTCCCGCTCTTGGTAATCTGGTTGAACACGGCGCCGCCAATTCCGTACTCCGCGGAGAACGAAGAGGTCGTAACCTGAACTTCCTGGACTGCCTCAAATAACGTGTTGTCGACGTTGTTGCTCACGGGCAATTGCACTACACCGCCGTCCTGGAGGTAGTTGGCGTAATTCGGCAGGTTCCCGTTGATGGCGATGGCATCTCCTGCATTGTAAGCACCGCTGCCCTCGGAGGAGGGCATGGTAGGAGAGCTGGATGCCCCGGGGAGAAATATGTTGAAGTTCGCCCAATCATTGCCCGTAATCCCGGCGCCGATCTGAGGCAGCTGACCGATCGTTTTCGACTCCATAATCGCGCCGAGATGCGAGGTTTCGGTCTGCAGGATCGGGACGCCCTCCGCTTCCACGTTCACCGTTTCCGTCACCGCTCCCACCTCGAGGCTGGCATCTTCGGTGATGATATTCACCTGCAGCACGATGGGACCGCGCACGAGCTTTTTGAATCCCTTGGCGCTGAAACTGATGCGGTAGTTGCCCGCGGGCGTTGAAACCGTATCGTAGATGCCTTCCTGGTTGGTGACGAATTCCTTGGTCTCCCCCGTATCAATATTTGTGAGGGTTACGGCCGCTCCCGGTATGACGGCTCCCGCAGCGCTCACAGTGCCGCGAATCTCACCGGTGTTTCTGCTCTGTGAAAGTGCGGATGCGACCATGTACAAGACGAACAAGAACTGAAATGCCCAGCGGATGAAACGCGTCATGGAGCTTCTCCTAAGCTGAAGCCGATCCCATCATCGGGGACGGGGTTACCCAGTTGTGTCGATCACGCTAGTGCTCTCCGAAGGCCGGAGTTAATCGAAAGAGGAATTGCTATCTGCCGACCACTGCCCCAAGTGCGAGACTGCAGACCCGGTTTCGCGGTGAAGATTAAGCTCCAAAACGTTATCTTTGTCAAGGTAAAATAACGATATTCTAGTATATGGATCAATAATATGAGAGTTGGAAGATAAAATATCAGAAAATATCGATATTCTTACATTTAGTAGAAGCATCAGACGGTTGTGAACGTCGAAAATAACGATATTGTCAGTGGTTTTTAGGCGACGCCTGATGGGAGCGCACCTGAGTGAGCCACTTCCGATGAGATACAATTCGCTGGCAATTCAAGACAAACGGCCGCCAAAGGCGAGTCCGTTAACCGAGTGAGGATATCGACCGATGAGACCGGCCAAGAAGAAATTGGGGCGGGACACGAAACCGGCCGTGACCCTGAAATCAGTGGCGGAGCTTGTGGGGCTTACCGCCAGCACCGTTTCCGCCGTTCTCAACAGTTCTTCTGCTGCGCGTTCCGTCCCAAAACACACCAAGAAACGAATTCTTGATGCCGCCCGTGCGCTCGACTATCGACCGAACTTCTTCGCCCGTTCTCTGCGCGTAAAGGGCACGTACATGATTGGAGTCATCCTGGAGGAAATCGGGGACGCCTACGGTTCTCTCGTGATGAGCGGCATCGAACGTTATCTTAGGGCACAAAATGTGTTCTTCCTCACAGTAGCTCACCGCCACGACAAGAAATTGCTGACAACTTACTCCACAGTGCTGCGCGACCGGGGCGTCGAAGGCTTCATCACGGTCGATACCGTGCTTACAGAAGAGCCGCCGCTGCCAACAGTCGCAGTGGCGGGTCATCGCAATATCAAAGGCGTGACGAACGTCGTTCTCGACCACCGCCGCGCCGCCACGTTGGCACTAACGCACCTGCTACAACTGGGCCACGAGAGAATCGCGTTCATGAAAGGCTCGAAGCTGAGCGCCGATTCTGAGGACCGCTGGAGCGCGATTTGCGAAGTGGCGGCAAAATTAGGCGTTCGCATGCGGCCGGAATTAATTGTCGAACTCAAGGGCGATGACCCTACACCCTACCTCGGCTATCCATTTGCCAAGCAATTGCTTGAGCGCAGGGAACCTTTTACGGCGTTGTTTGCTTACAACGACATGTCCGCGATTGGCGCAATCTCTGCTTTCCAGGAGGTCGGTCTGCGCGTGCCTGACGACCTATCGGTCGTTGGCTTCGATGATATTCAGAGCGCTGCGTACATCAATCCACCGCTTACGACAGTGCGACAGCCTCTGATCAGAATCGGGGAGATTGCGGCACGCACACTGCTGGACCGAATCGAGGGACGTGTGAAACACATTCCTGAAATTTCCATCGAGCCGGAGTTGGTGGTTCGCCGATCCACGGGGAGGCCGAGTCCTCGCCTGAGGCTGGGCACACCGTAAGCGGACTGCAAACCAGGCCTTATTGCGGTGCAGCAATGCGCATTTGAAGCGGACGGAACTGACCGGAGGAGACTACGAGGTCGTTTTGCTAGAAGAGGGCGTCATTTCAGCGGCATCTGTCCGAGAAAGAACCAATTCTGGCTGTGGACCATTTCTTTGTCGGCGTGAGATGTTCCGATCTATTGGTGAGGCGACACCAGCAGTGAAGCAGGACGCCCGCCAACGTGCTTCACATTCACTACCAGAAGTGGACGGCCCTTACTCGCGGCGGCCCGGAGCGGCCCTGTATGACCTGGGTTTCGAGAACGACCTCGATGTTCTTTTTCTGCCAATCAGCGGGGAGCTGCTTCGACATCTCATCCATGCGATGCTCGTCCACCAGAAATTCGCCTGCCGCAACTGTCCCACCACGGCCGATACCGGCAGCCACTACTGACAACTGATCCGAATCCGGAGCGACGAACCGCGCAACGATCGCGTAGTCCTTGTAGTCTTCGGTTTGCTGTTGTAGACGGTCGAGAAGCCATTCGCGTTTTTCTGGGTGATCCCGATCTTCTATCCATAGCTTCGCCATTGAAGGCTCATTGACGAAGTGGAAACGCAGCGGAGCGGTCAAGCGTAACGTCCAGCCGTTATCGAACGCCCCGATGAAGACTGACGGCCCCCTCCGCAGATCAGTCAACGTAGTCGTCGATTCTGGCAGCACACGATAGGTCTTGCCATAGGTTCGCAAAGTACCGGCGATGTTAACGAGTGGGTTCAAATCATCAACGATGACCATCACCATGGAATCGGGAAGCGTGATTTCACGTTGCGGCTCAGCGGCGTCGCGCAACCGAATGTTGTCATGCTGAACTTGGTCCGCGATACAAAAAAGCGTTGGCTCGGATGATGTGGTAAATGGCCCCCAGAACTGTTGCACGAGTCTCGGCCGGGACCCGCGCCAAACCATCCATCCTGCAATCAGAACCAGAGCAACGGCGATTCCAACTACGACCGTTTTAGCCGCGTCTAATGATCGCCGGGATGCCGAAACCTGCGAGGACGGAACGCTCGCCGCTTTGAGGGCGCGGGATGCACTGACAGGTGCTCCGGAGTCCTTCTCAGGAAAGCCATTTGGATGACCCGGCCATGAAAACTGGGGAACGTAAGATCCGGAGGGCAAGAAAAGGCGAATCTCCTGGCTGTGATTGGGGTCTTGATAATACTGATCGATGCGTTTACGGATTTCGGCCGCCGTGACCCTCACAATTGGGTCCGTATTTGTGTCGTAGTCGGCGGCGCGGTCGAAGATTTCGATCCCGAGAACGCGTTCCTTCAGTTGGCTGGCTTTGCCGTCCAGCGTACGAACGACAACAAATCTTAGAAACTGCCCGTACCTTTTACTTGAGTGGAACAAAGGAGAGGCCAGCAGATGCTCGAGCTGCTGTTGAACGGCACCTCTTTCATATTCGGTCGACGGTGTCCAGCTCTCGGCTACTGATTCGGATGACAAATTTGCCATGCCCCACGGACGCTGTCACAACGCTGTGACGACAGAGACCCCTTCGGAACTCCGGCTCGAGGATAGTACTGTGCCTCAAGACGAATTTTCAATGGTAAAACAATGTTTCCGGCAAGTCTTAACATTATTCTTTACGTCCGTTCAAGTCATTCAAAACACGACGTAACAGCCTGTAACAAAACTCTTTTCCGCTTTATCCCGCGGCTTTAACCGGCAAATCCTTGCCAGAGCGCAAATCCCGACTACTATGCGCTCGTTTGTGGGTGAGCGTCCGGATTTTCCACAGCCTGTCTCTTTGACCGTCTCACGGGAGGAAAACTATGTTGCGCAACTTTCTCTGGAAGGGATATGCCTTGGCCTTGGCAGGCAGCGTGGCTATTGCACTGCTGGGTTGCCCCCCGGTGTACGGTCAGAACCAGGAAGTCGCCGCCACATTGAGCGGCACCGTCACGGACCCCACCGGTCTGCCGATCACCGGCGCAAAAGTCACACTCAAGAGCACGCAAAACGGTGTCGTTCGCACCTACACGACGCAGAACAGCGGACTGTTTGCCTTCACGCTGCTGCCTCCTGCCGTTTATTCCCTCGATGTCAGCGTCAGCGGCTTCAAGGACTACAAGCAGCCGGCCATTACCTTGGGTGCCGGTCAGACGATCCAACAGAATGTGCGACTGACGATCGGATCGACTACGGAGACGATTGAAGTCACTGCTCAAAGCCCCCTCCTCAATGTAGAGAACGCCAATATTTCATCGGACGTGTCCGCTCGCCAGGTCGTCGACCTTCCTTTGAACTTGCGGAATGTAATCAGCTTGGCAGAGTTGAATTCCTCGGTCAGCAACACCGCCGAAGAGCAGATCGTCGGTGCACCGGGAATCTCGGGTAGCGCCGATCAAGACGTCTCGTTCCTTAATTTTGGTGGCACTTTTTTCGGCACCGCCGAATATCTGCTGGATGGAAGTTGGGACACGCGTGTTGACTGGGGAGGCGTGCTTTACGTTCCGTCGGCCGACGACGTTCAGGAATTCAAGATTCAGACAAATGCCTTCACTTCGCAATATGGATGGAGCAGCGGCAATGTCATCAACGTGGTAACCAAGTCAGGCACAAATCAGTTCCATGGCGATGCCTGGATGTTCTATCGCAATAGCGCCTATGATGCGCAGTATTACTTTAACCGGGGCAATCAGCCGGCATTCCATCGCGACCAGTTTGGCGCCACAATCGGTGGCCCAATCATCAAAGACAAACTCTATTTCTTTGCTTACTACGAAGGTCTACGGCAAGCAACCCCTGCAACCTTCCTCGGCAGCATGCCAACGAGCGCTGAACGGGGAGGAAATTTCTCTGCGCTGCTTGGCGGACAAGCAGGAACTGACTATCTGGGCAGGCCGATCTTTGCTGGCGAAATCTACAATCCGTTCAGCACACGCCAGGTCACCTGCGGTGGCGTCGACAGCGTCACAGGAAGATCGGTGAGCAACTGCCCTGCTGGTGCAACCACCGAATTCCTTCGAGACCCGGTCTCTGGCAATATCTCCAGCGGCACTGGTGTAACCAATATCCTTCCAGCCAGCCTCATGGATTCGATTTCCTCGAGTATCGCAGGAGGGAGCTATTGGCCTACTCCGAATAGTTCGTCTCTATTTAACAATTTCACGGCGGCTTCATCGGCGGCGGCGCACTCGAACGAGTACTCCGTACGCATTGACTACAATTTTTCAAACAACGACCGCATCTGGGGACGCTGGTCGCAAAAATACGAGCAAAAAATAAACTTCCCAACCTACTACGGCGCTTCCAATCCGGGCGGCCCGGGGGTGGTCGCTCCGAACAACCGATACAGCGCGAACATCGGTTACAGCCATGTTTTCAGTCCGAGCTTCGCACTGAGCGCAAACCTTGGCGTAAATCGGCACGTGGAGCAGTCGACTACGCAGAGCTTTGGCTTCAAATCCTCAACCCTCGGACTTCCCGGTTTTATCGATGGAACGGCTCCGAGCTTTCCCGAGATCCAGCCACAGAGCTACTCTCCGCTGGGAGCACAAGCGGGCTTAGACAACTACATCGTTCCGCAAACCATGTGGACGGGGTCGGTCGACCTTACAAAGATCCACGGCAAACACCAGCTGGGATTCGGCTTTATGGACGTCTGGGCACGAATCGATGGTGGGCACTACGCCAACACGGTGCTGCAATTTCAGACCACTTCAACCGCCGGTCCTGACCCGCAGAATGCAACCGCAAACACCGGCGACGGTTTTGCTTCGTTCTTGCTTGGTGTTGGGAGCGGAAACGACTCGACCGGATACAACAAATTCCCGGCAACCGACAAGCACCTGCTCGGCTGGTATTTGCAGGATGACTGGAAGGTCGCTCCCAAACTCACGGTGAATCTGGGCCTCCGTTATGAAATCCAGAGGGCGCCGACCGAGAGGAACAACGCGCAGCAGTATTTCGACTTTACCATGACGAACCCAATCAGTGCCGCAGTGGGGACGAACTTCCCGGGCGCGCTTGTGTTTAACTCCAGCAGCAACCGTGGCTTGTACAACACCTCTTACAAGAACTTTGCTCCCCGGATTGGGGCGGCGTATCAGTTGCGCAACAAGCTCGTCTGGCGCGGTGGCTACGGCATATTTTTTGTGCCGAACTACTATGGACAGGGGCCAAACATCGGATTCTCGCAGGGTACACCCTGGGTAACGAGCCTCAACAGTGGCATAAATCCATTCACCACATTAAGCGGAAACTCCAGCTTGACTTGTAGCAACGGTGCCACAACCCTGGCATGCCAGAGTGCATTTCCAAATGGGCAAGTGCTGCCAACTGGAAACTCGTTGGGCGGCTTGACGGATGTGGGCTTCGGACTGAATCCAGTGATCAATCCCGTTCGTCATTCTCCATACGTGCAGCAGTGGATGACGGGCGTTCAATATTCTCTGACCCCCAACGATCTGGTCGATGTCAGCTATGTTGGCAACCATGGGACGCACGTCCTCTCGCAGTACCTGGAATGGGACGAGATGCCGGCATCGGACTTGGCACTGGGAAATCAGCTATTCAATCAGGTTCCGAACCCGTTCTTTGGACATATCACTGCCAGTGGGTGTGGTCTGGATCAGCCGACTGTTCCCGCTGCCCAATTGTTACGGCGATTCCCGGAATATTGCAGTGTGACCGAGGCCCCACCTGCCGCAGGCGACTCGACTTACAACGCACTGCAAGCAACCTACACTCACCGCTGGCATTCCGGATTGGACCTGAACGTCTCGTACACATATTCGAGGTTCATGGACAATGTGCAAGGCAACTCCGGTTGGGCGTTTCCGGGCAGCGGAAGCAGTGTCCGCAATTCGTACAATCTGGCTGCCGAGCACTCGCTGGATGTCAGCGACACTCCGCATAGCCTTGTCATGAACTACAACTACGAACTGCCATTCGGAGCAGGGAAGCTTGTCGGGCGGGACTGGAATAAAGTAGTGAACGCTTTTCTTGGCGGGTGGCAATGGAGTGGAATTCTGACCGCGAAGTCCGGATTGCCGCTGTCCATCAACCCAGCAACAAACAATACCGGAGGTTTCGGTTTCAATCAGCGTCCAGACCTGGTGCCTGGTGTAAGCCCGGTTCCCCAAGACCAGAACATCAATCATTGGATCAACCCCGCTGCGTTTACACAACCAGCAGCCTTCGCCTTTGGTGATTCCCCTCGGTTCCTCTCCAACCTCCGTGCACCGAAGTATTTTGACTGGGACATGGGCATACAAAAATGGTGGAACTTTAGCGAGGCGCGGCGACTGCAATTCCGCTTTGAGATGTTCAATGCGCTGAATCACCCGAGCTTCTTTGAGCCGGACACGAATCTCGGAGACAGTAACTTCGGGACAATCACCTCGGCATATCCTGCGCGAAGTGTGCAATTCGGTCTCAAATTCTACTGGTAGCTGCGCGTCTGGCTTCTTTGAATATAAAAGCCTGGCAGGCCCAAACCTGCCAGGCATTACGAGACACAAACTCCACTCGTTAGCCAGCATCTCAGTCGATCAATGCACACAAAACTTTCGCGAGTGATCTTCCCACTGCTGATCTTCTCACTGCTGACCCTGGCGTCAGTGGGTCTATTCCCGCAGATTTTGTTTGCGAGCGGGCTCGACTCGACCGGTTCCTACGAACCGGTTGCCGACCCGCGCGCAGTTGTGACGATTGGCTCAGTCCGTTTCACTGTTCTGACCCCGGAGCTCATTCGCATGGAATGGGCTGCTGACCGAAAGTTCGAAGACCGCGCGTCACTGGTCTTCCTAAACCGAAGACTGCCAGTCCCCACATTTACACACGAGACCACGCCGGAAGGAAACTCTGTTATCAAGACCGGCGCGTTGACAGCCGTTTACACACCGGGCAAATCGGATGGTAGCTTCACCGCTGAGACTCTCAAAATTTCCTTGGTTCTCGGCGACAAGAAGATTGTATGGAAGCCAGGAATGGCCGACACAGGAAATCTGCTGGGCACAACGCGAACTCTTGATCGAGTCCGCGGCTCGAATGTCCAGCTCGAGCCAGGTCTGATCTCGCGTGACGGCTGGACTGTTGTAGACGACAGTACCCGTCCCTTGTTTGACTCTGACGACTTTTCGTTCACTCATGGCGAGGAGGGGCCGTGGCCATGGGTCGTTTTGCGCCCCGAGGGTGAGCGTCAGGATTGGTACTTTTTCGGTTACGGGCATGACTACAGACGTGCTTTGCACGATTACACCAGCGTGGCTGGAAAGATTCCGTTGCCACCCCGCTTCGCATTCGGAGCCTGGTGGTCGAGGTACTGGTCCTATACCGACGAGGAATTTGAAAAGCTGATTCAGGAATTTCACACGAACCAGACACCACTCGACGTCTTGGTCATCGATATGGATTGGCATCCGACGTTCAACGAGGTTGCTGGCAATAACCAGCTGGATGCTTCGGGTCACAAGCTCGGCTGGACCGGCTATTCCTGGAACAGGCTTTTATTTCCCAATCCTGATCGATTTCTGAGCCGTGTCCACGAGCAGGGGCTTAAAGCTACGGTCAATCTCCATCCTGCCGGTGGTGTGCAGCCATGGGAAGATGCGTATGGGGAAATGGCCCGCGCGGTAGGTGTTGACCCGTCGACCAAGCAATATGTTCCCTTCGACATAGCAGACCGGAACTTCGCCAAAAGTTACATGAAGTACATGATCCATCCGCTCGAACGCCAAGGGATCAACTTCTTTTGGCTCGACTGGCAACAGGAAGATACGACGAAGGTGCCGGGTCTAAATCCCACTTGGTGGCTGAACTACATCTTCTTTAGCGATCAGCAGCGTGAAGGGAAGCGTCCTCTGCTTTTTCATCGTTGGGGAGGACTTGGAAACCATCGATACCAAATCGGATTTTCCGGCGACACTGTCTCCGTCTGGGAGTCTCTCGCCTTTCAACCGTACTTTACGGCCACGGCAGCCAACGTGGGCTACGGGTATTGGAGTCACGACATCGGCGGGCACATGCCGGGCGCCATCGACCCTGAACTTTACTTGCGGTGGATCCAATGGGGAATCTTCAGCCCGATCTTGCGCACACATACTACAAAAAACCCCGATGCCGAGCGCAGGATTTGGGCCTATCCGGAGCCGTACTCAGACCTGATGCGGGAGTGCTTTGCGCAACGTTACGCTATGCAGCCTTACATTTATACGGAAGCAAGAAAAACGTATGATACCGGACTCGCATTCCTCCATCCACTCTATTATGACTGGCCCGAAGCGCCTGAAGCGTACGCCGCCAAGAACGAGTACATGTTTGGCGACTCCATTCTTGCCGCCCCCATCACCCAACCTGTCGCGCAGGACTCGCAATTAGCAACTATTTCTGTCTGGCTTCCGCCCGGTGATTGGATTGAATGGGACAGCGGCGCAAGAGTCAAGGGACCTGTCACCGAACAGCGCAACTTTTCCCTGGGCCAAATTCCCTTGTACGTGAAAGCGGGCAGTATCGTTCCTATGCAGCGGGCGACACTTTATACAGGCGAAAAGCCCATCGACCCTCTCGTTTTGACCGTATTTCCGTTAAATGATGGACAGCAATCCGAATATCGCGTTTACGACGACTCCGGTGACTCCCCGGGTTATCAGACAGGGCAAGCTACCTGGACACCAACGCGCGCTTCTCTGAGCCCTGATGGAACCTCCCTAAATATCGTGATCTCTCCCATCGAAGGACACTATAACGGAATGGAGTCTGATCGCTCATATGAGCTTCGCCTTCCGGGAAGCTGGCCGCCTTCCTCGGTAAGCGTGAACGGCGTACCTTTGTCATATTCCACAAAAGAAGCCGACCCCGGCTGGCGCTTCGATGGCAATACCTTAACCACCATCATCGCGACACCTCGGTTTCATGTGACAGATAAGGTGGCGATCGCAGTGCAAACCAGTCTTGAAATGGCGCGCAATCGTGCGCTGCTCGATGACTTCGCTGGAAGGATGCGCCGACTTCGAGAGAGCTATGACATTTTGAACGCAAATTGGCCCCTCGCCTGGTCGCCGGATGCTTTGATTGTTGCGATGCAGACTGGAGATCGAATCACCTATGAACCCAACACTGCATTCGCCGAACTGCGCGGGTTGCGCCCGAAACTCGCCGAGCTTCCAAGCGTGATTGACGCAATGCGTACGACTAAGAACTCCGCGGGGGTCGCAACATCCAACCCCGATTCGAGTCCAGGTCAGCGGGACCCGAGGCTGGCAAAATACAACCGTCTCATCGACACCGCGATGGCACACATTGGGGACATCAGCGAGACGGGACCACGAGCATCCATGCGGGAAACGTCTGGCGAGCAACGCAAAATGCAAAGGCCATAACTGGCACGTTAAGCTGTATTATGCGAAGCTTCCTAGTGTCGTTGTTCGTGTCACTCTGTACGATTACGCAAATTGCGAAGCTTAGTCGTGAACCTCAATTCGAGGCAATTTCCCTGAAGGGCGTGGATTTCACCCTTCGCAATTCGCCCACTCCCCGGAAATATCTCATCGAAACCATGCCGGGCGGAGTTGCGCTGCTTGACTACAACAACGACGGACTGCTTGATATTTTTCTCGTAAATGCGGGCCATGTTCCCGATCCTCTCCTCCCGGCGGCAAATTTTGATCGCAGTAACCCAACCTATTGGAACCGGCTCTATCGGCAAAATAAAGACGGTACCTTCACGGATGTGACGGTGCAAGCCGGATTGCAAAATGCTGGCGCGACAAATTACGGCATGGGGGTGGCTGTCGGCGATTACGATAACGACGGATTTCCTGACATCTATGTGACCAATTTCGGCCGAAACATTCTTTATCACAACAACGGCGATGGAACCTTCACCGATGTGACGGCGAAAGCAGGCGTAGGCGCCGGTGGTTGGTCAACGTCAGCGGGATTTTTTGATTACGACAACGACGGGCATCTCGATCTGTTCGTTACGCGTTATCTCGACTGGACTCCGGAAAAAAGCAAAACCTGTGGCCGAATTGCTGAGCCTATGTATTGTCCCCCGGGCGAATTTGCTGCCACGACCAGCATCCTGTACCGGAATCGTGGAAATGGAACGTTCGAGGACGTAAGCGCAGCTTCTGGGATCTCTACGAAGGAAGGTCGAGGACTGGGAGTGGCGTTCGCCGACTATGACGGCGATGGTTTCACAGATGTGTTCGTTGCCAACGATGCCATCGAGCAGTTTCTCTGGCACAACAACGGAAACGGCACATTCAGCGAAATAGCCATGGATGCTGGCGCCGCTCTTTCCAGCACGGGCAAGAAGCTCTCCGGCATGGGAGTTGTTTTTCAGGACTATGACAATGATGGCTTACCCGATCTACTCGTGACCCAACTGCCGCACGAGCCATATGTTCTGTTTCACAATGATGGCAAGGGATCTTTCAGCGCTCAAGAGTTGGAAGCCGGACTCGGCAGGCTGTCCGGCAACGTCTCGGGCTGGGGAGTCGGCCTCGAAGATTTTGACAACGACGGATGGAAAGATCTGTTTGTCGCCCAGGGACATGTTTTTGATAACGTCCAACTCTACGACGGTTCGCTCAGCTATCGCGAACCTCCTCTGTTTGCACTGAACCGCGGGGGGCACTTCGAAAAAAGCGACGCAGGGTCGGACATGGCGGTCGCTGGGCGGGGCGCGGCGTTCGGCGATTTGAACAATGATGGTTGGATCGACGTCATCACAACATCGCTTGGCCGGCGGCCGCAAGTCTATTTAAACCGGGGAGGCAAGTCGCATTGGCTTACCATCACGCTTCGCGGGAAACGCAGCAACCGCGATGGCTATGGAGCCCGCGTTCAGGTGAATGGTCAGGTGAGATTCGCGACAGCATCGGGAAGTTATCTGTGCTCAAGCGACAAGCGATTACATTTTGGCCTGGGAGACGCTAACATGGGCGACGTAGAGGTCCGATGGCCTTCAGGTGGCCGTCAGATCTTGCGTGCTGTGAAAGCTGACCAGTTCCTCACAATCGAGGAGGCGAGGCCGTGATCATTAACGTCATTCTACTGGTGCAGTTCCTTGCGCAGGTGCAGGTCGCATCGGGTCCACCTACCCAAGAAGTCACTGCGCTCCTCGAAACTGGCGTCGCCGCGGAGGATCGCGGCGACTTGGACCAAGCCATCGTGAATTTTCAAAAAGCAGTCGATCTTGCACCAGCTTCACCGGTTCCGCTCCTGCGGTTGGGCGACGCCTACATGAGGAAGCATGACTACGGGGCGGCGATCCGCCCGTTAAAGCGTGCAGCTGAACTGAGTCCCGATGTTGTTGCAGTCCATCGATTGCTAGGCTACTCGCTTCTTTCGCAGGGCTACGCTTCGGAGGCAATTCCACATCTCGAGATCGCTCACGAGTCTGGCGCCCTGGGCATCGCACAGCTTCAGGCCGACCGACCTGCTGAGGCAATAATCAGTTTGAAGGATGCGCTCGCGAAAACTCCGGACGATATCGATCTTATCTATTACCTCAGCCGCGCCGGGTCCGCGCTTTCCAGTCAATCGCAAGACAAATTGCTTGCAGAGTTTCCTCACACCGCGCGCGGACATCAGGTGCTCGGCCAGAGCTACTACGCTGCCAGGATGTTTTCAGAAGCGGAGAAAGAATATGAACTGGCCGTAACTCAGCGCCCGGATCTCCCCGGCCTACACCTGGAACTCGGCGAGATTTATGCGGCCACTTCAGACTGGGCAAAAGCGGAGGAGCAATTTCGCGCCGAGGCAAAGCTACAGCCGGGAAGTTCAGAAGCAGCATACCGCTTGGGATCGGCCCTTCTGGAAGAAGGCAAAGTGAAAGAGGCAACCGAGGAACTGCGCCACTCTGACTCGCTGCGGCCGGATATGCCTGAGACGTTGTATGCACTCGGTCGAACTCTAGCGGTCAGCGCACCAGAAGCGGCGGAAGTTCCGCTCGGTCGAGTTATCGCTCTAGAGAAACAGACCCCACTGGCTGGTCAAGCATACCTGCTACTGGCCAGCATTCATAGAAAACAGGGGAAGACGGAAGAAGCTGCTCGAGAAGTGGCCGAATATAAGCGCATTCAGAATCTTGCATCGAAGCGTGGAGAATAAAGGCGCTGATATGCAAGAGGCGATCGATCAAAATCTGAGTACCTGATCTGATATCGTTTAGGTTGCCGAGATCATAACTAGATTGAACGCTTCCCCGTACCCCGTTATTCCGTGCGCTATTTGAACAAGATCTTTGCCAGATCGCTTTCCGGATTCTTCTGCAACATGAGAAATGAGTCCTTAATGAGGGAAAGCCACCAGCGTCGCGCAACTCGCCCATGTAAGGGTATGCCGCTAGCGAATCTGCAATGGACCCCTTAGTTTTTTCCGCCGCGCTGGATCCAGTTTCGTACTTGCGAATCCAAAACGTCGAGAGGTAACGCTCCATTGCCCAGCACCTCATCATGAAAACTGCGTAGATCAAAGTTTGGACCGTGCTTCTGGCGCGCCTCGTCGCGCAGCTTCAGGATTTCCAGTTGCCCGAGCTTGTAGGCCAGGGCCTGACCGGGCCAGGCGATATAACGATCCACTTCGCTCTGCACGTTGGGTTCGTCCATCGCTGTGTAACGGTGAAAATAGTCCACCATCTGATCGCGCGACCAGCGCTTCTCGTGAACGCCGGTATCGATGACCAGGCGGATGGCGCGCCACATCTCGTTCTCGAGCCGCCCATAGTCGCGATAGGGATCCTGGTAGCGGCCGACTTCCTGGCCGAGACGTTCCGAGTAGAGAGCCCAGCCTTCGACGAATGCGGTGTATCCCGCGTGCCGTCGGAAGGCGGGCAGATCAGGCATCTCCTGTGCCAACGAAAGTTGCAGATGATGGCCGGGCACTCCTTCGTGGTAGGCGATCGCCTCAATGTTGAGCAGCAGACGATGCTCAGGGTCCCATTCATTCACGTTGATGCGTCCCGGACGCGAACCGTCGGCGGAGCCCTCCGTATAGTCAGCCGGCACCGCGTTCTTCGCACGAGCTGCTTCCATGGGGACGATAATCAACTTCGCCTTGGGAAGGTGGCCGAAGAGTTTCGGAAGTTGTGCTTGCATCTCGCGCGCGTATTTCGCGTACAGATCCAGAACCTGCTGTCCCGACGTCGCATAGAAGCTCCGCTCTTCTTTAATGTGCTGGTTCAGGCTGGCGAGATCCTTAAAGCCCAGCTTGCGCGCCACGGCAATCATCTCGGCTTCGGTTTCGTCGATCTGCTTGAGGCCAAGCTGGTGAATCTCCTCCGGCGAAAGATTTGTGGTGGTGATGCGGCGAATGTTGTAGCGGTAGCGGGCGGCTCCATCCGGGATCGCCCACACTCCCGGATCGGTGCGCCCTTGGGGCGCATACGCCTTCTGCACGAAAACAACAAAGCGCCGATACGCCGGGATCACGTCTGTCTCGATCGTGGAGAGGACAGCGTCGCGAATACGTTTCTGGTCTGTCGCGGAGATACTGGCCGGAAACTGCTTGACTGGCTGCGCGAACGGGCTGGCATCACCGGTTTTGCCAGCGAGTTCGTCGGTTTCCGCTGCCACTTTCTCGAGCAAATATTTTGGCGGCATGAGCTTATCTTTCATGCCTTGGCGCATATTTGCTGTGACTTGCTCGAAAGCACGGGGAATCTGGTGCAGACGTGCGATGTAGTTGTCGTAGTCGGTGACGTTATCGAACGGAGTCAGAGTGACGAGATAGGGAAGACCGAGGTGAAGCCCGTCCATCTGATTCACGGGCATCTCCCATGATTTGAATTGCGAGCCTTCGATCTCCTGTCGGAGCTGGCGAATCATCAACGTCAAGCTCAGGACGTCCTGCTCGGGAAGGCCCTTGGCGTCGATGGCTTCAAAGCGCCGCAAAAACTCGCGTTTGCGTTCTATATCCGACTGATAGAACCCTGGGGAGCGGTCGCTGAGGCGGTCGTTGTAACGCTTGTCGCCGAGAGCAGTTGCGAACTCGGGCTCTGCGCGCAATTCATAATCCCAATCCTCGTCGAAAAGAGAACGCAGTTGCTGTTGTCGACCATCTGCGGACGATGGTTCGCCCTGCTCCGTGGGCTCGGCGTTCATCGGCCTCGGGGAAAGCGTGACGATGAGACAGAAAATCAGAAACACGCAGGTAGACGGCGATTGACGAATCAAGTTCTTCTCCTTGCATAACGGCACATTGTAACTTCGGCAAATCGTAATTGTGGCGCGAGTCTCAGATGACTGCCTTACGAACTGCACGTCTCACGGGGCACGGCCCGATCCTACGAATCCCGCCCAGTTAGGTACTCTTTGTGTTTACCGTCCGATAGACGGCGTCAAGCTCCCGGATGATCTGGTACGGCGACACCTTGATGCCCCCGCCTAGACGCAGGACAGATCACCTACAGCATCACGTCTATTGGCTTCCCTTCGAACACGCGCCGGCGAGCTTCGCCTGTTCTGGCTATGCTGTTTCACCGGTCCGAGCGGCAGGATGGACCCTGCTCGCACGTACAGCGGAATGGTTTCCAGATCGACGGGGCGTTCTGTTCCAAGCCAGACGGGTTTTGTGGTTAATGATCTCGTGACCGCACTCAATAGTTCTTCGCAAGGTACTCACGCAACCTGTCCAGCCGAAAGGTTGCATCGCCGATCTCGACCTGCAACAGCAGTTGCGCTGTAGTCAGTTGATTATGGAAATCCAACGCCGCTGAAGTGTCAGGTTCGCCTATGGCGCGCAAATTCTTGTCGATGTCGCTGATCTCTTCCCGAAGCGACTTGAGTTTCGCTTCCTGTACCGCGACACCATCGATCAACTGCTGGTGAAGCACTTCGTTGTTGCGCACCACATCGCCTTCCTGCACGTTCTTCCAATCGTCGTAAGCTTCGACGGCGCGATCCAGGTGTTTGTTGATCCAATGGCTCGACAGGTTGTAGTTCAATGAGACTGCGCCATAGGGTTGCGCGCCGTACACAACCGGATTGACCTGTTGGTGGACGCCGACGGAAAGCGCAACGTCCCAGCTGTTCTGCCGGTTTAGTTTGTCGAGTGCCCTTTGCTCCATTGTTTCGCGTTTCTGCTTTTCTGCCACTAACTCTTTGAGAGGCTTATCACTGAACGGTGGAGCGTAGATCGCACTAATCTTCGACTGAGTGTCGGCCCGGTCAGCTTCCAATTTGATCTTGGTGGTCCGCAGATTAAACAGCATCTGTCGCGTGGCATTCCGTGCTTCCACCATTTTTGCAGTTTTTTCCATCAGGGCATCCAGAGACTGCGAGGCCTGATCGGTGAGCGTCAGTCTGTTACGGAGAGCTTCCCGTTCAAGATTCGCGATCGCATATTGCACATCCTGCTGCGCCGCGGTCGTAGCTTTGTAGAGTTCGCAGTTCTTGCGCGCCACTGAGATCGTCAGGCCGGCTTTTCGTAAGGCGGAGAGGCCGAGCGATGCGCCTCCGACCACTTGCATCGGCAAGCCAGTCTCAGGCTGGGTGAACCCTCCGAACGCGAGCGGTGTTCGCAGCAAATCGCGCTGCGCCTCAGCCTGTTCCATTACATAAGAGCAGTAAGCCAGTTGATCGTTTTGAGTCTGGCCAAGCGCGGGCATTGCGATGAATAGGACTGCAGGCGCCACCCACATCCTGGGATTCCCGAACATACTGTTCTCCTTCGAAAACACAGATTAGAAGAGCAATGGTTTGCGCCCGAGGAATACGGTCTTCGACTTCGCCGAATCGGCGTGATCCAGAGTCATCTGGATCATGAATCCGCGAATCTGCGTCTTGAAGATGGGATGGATGGCCTGCTCCTCACTCGTGAAGATCGTCTTCAGCGTGCCCACGTGCCGGCATAAAACCATGTTGAGGTAGCAATCGTAAATGGAACTGCCGACAACCGCGTGCGCCTGGTTGTCGTAAGGAACGAAGGCAAAGTACAGGGTCTGTCCGCCAGAAGCATTTAGGTAATACGGACTTTGTTTGGCGGTGGCGATAGCTTCTCGCAAACGCGAGATCTGTCGCGACTCTTCGTAGAGTTGCTTTTCCCCTACGCTGATGGCGATATCCAGCTGCGCAACTTCTGACTGCAACTCAGTTTGCTTTTCGAGGACGTTGAGCGTGTTCGTACCGGTAGTGGTCTTGTCGAGAACGCTGTCGGTGAGCAGGATCTCTGCGATCTTGCTGTCGGTATAAGCGTTTTGCGCCTGGTTGAGCGTGGATAACTGTTGGGCCGCATCGCCCTTTGTGATCAGTCCCGCGGCAAGGTCTTTATTGATGCTATCTTGAACTTCTTTGAGCTGGGTAAGGACCTTTTGCGTTTTGGCGTTGTCGGCCAGCTTTTGCTGATCGAGTTGTGCCAGTTCCGGACCGGCAGTGCTGTTGTGCGATTTTTCGCGAGCGATTGCTTCGCGCAGTTGCGGCTCGAGCGCCGTTAGCGCCGTGCGATGCTCTTTCATCTCTGCCACACCGGTTTCAAGCTTGTTCGAATCGACTTTTAGATCTTCGATCGTCTGCTGGCTGGTTACCAGCTTTTCGCGGAAGTCGAGGCTTTTCTCATCTGAAGCCGAGAGAATGACCGGTGCAGCCCAGGAAGTGTTTACCGCGTAAAAGCCCATGATCCACGCGTAGGTGAGAATGCCGATCAACACCAGATACAACACGGTAATCGCGAAGATACGATAGAGCGTCAGCACAAGCTTGTAGTGAAGGGATTGGAATGTCTGCGCGGCCGTTTTTTTGACCTCTGCCGCAGGCGCAGAGTTTCTTGATTCCGGGACTATGGGATCAACGGGTGTTGTTGCCAACGGGCACCTCTCGTGATTGAGCGTTCCGTGGATCGATGGTTCGCGTGCCCCAATCCGCGGAATCCATCGTGCACAGAGCTAACGGTGTTAGGAACAAACTGCTGACCAGCGACCAGCCTACGTATGCTGCAAAAGCCAAGGGATGCGCTACTGCTTCGCGCGCACTGTATCTCTTGATGATCCAGGTGAGGATCGCGCCGATACCAAGAGCGGTGATCAGCGGCAAGGGGCCTGTCCATGAAAGAGGATCTTGCGTTAGTGCCGTGATCACGACCAGGACTCCCACCAACGCCCCCAGAGGAACCAGCACAAGGGTCAACACCGTGTTGGGATGAAGCTTCCACACATGCTGCGGCAGAGATTTGAGAGTAAAGAAAAAGTCGCGAAGAATGCTGCGTCGCCAACGTAGCTGCTGCTTAAAGAGCACTGACAACGTGTTCGGAACGGTCGTCCAGCAGAGCGCATCGTTGTTGATGTACGTGCCGTAGCCTCGCAACAGCGTCTGATGTGTAAGGAATCGGTCTTCGCCCTGGCTTACCGGAATGCCGAACCAGTTTCGGGCACGAATGGCAGGTTCGATTTCGAGCAGCAAATCGCGGCGGACGGCAAACAAGCATCCGCTAATGCAGCAGACGCTGCGGGTCCAATTCTCAGGGATCTTGTAGAGCTGAAATGCGGAGTAATAAATCAGAGTCTGAATGGCAGTGATGATGTTGTCCTTGGGATTTCGGACTCCGACGCGGCCTCCGACCGAACCCATCTTTGGCTCAGCGAAGCAGGCCGTCAGCTCGCGAATCGCGTCGGGATGGAAGATGCAGTCGGAGTCGATCGAGATGATAATCTCGGCTTTAGAGTGCTGCAGCGCGTTGCAGACCGATCGCGCTTTTCCGCTGTTAACTTCATTTCGGCCCGTTCTTATACGAATGTTGGTAAAGTGGTGCTGCGCTTTCTGCATCCATTCGTAACTGTCGTCGGCGGAGCAGTCGTCTTGCGCGATCACTTCAAACTTGTGATTCGGATAATTGCTATTCGCGATGCTCTCGATCGTTTCGTAGACCGTCTTGCCTTCGTTGTAGCAAGGCATGAGCACGCTGACGGTCGGCTCGTAGCTATAGTCTTTCTTCGCCTTCGTGCTGGGGAAAGAGAACCGCATGATGATCCCCATCAAGTACTTCACGACGGTAATCACCAAGGACAAAATGAGGATGAGCCAAAGAAGAATCGGAGCCATCAGCACCGCTCCCTTGATGCATAGCTCATGCTCGGGACACAGGAGTGACTGCTAGATCGCGCATGCTGCGGAGGTCTTGCTCCGTCGGACCAGGGCAGCACTCCCAGCAAACCGAACAATACCACAGAAAAAGTGGGGCCGGAATTGTTGCTCGGGGAACTGATCAAATATCGCCCCCGGAACGTGGCAATACACTGATTCACTGTGCGCGGACATTGCATGACGAAACAAATGTCCGGCATCCGGTACGAGGTCCGCAACTGAGGCACACTACCTGAACCACTAGCCTTCAACGCGAGCTTTCCGGAAACCTATCCCACTTTTAAAGGGTATCCAGAGGCATCGCGAAGGTCATGGCCTTCGGGGCTAGATAGTGGTACTTGGCGAGGGGAACCGCTTGGGTTAGGCTTAGTGCGACTTGGCACACCAAGGAGATACCCCATGAGTCAAGAAACCCCGGTCCAAACCGTTTTGGCGTGTTCCCAATGTGGAAGGTCGCTCGCGCCCTCGGAACTGGTGCATATCGCCGGGAACTGGGTGTGTGCCGATTGCAAGCCGGCATTTCTGAGTCGGATGATGGCGAGTGGCGCAACACCATCCGCCTTGCGCTATGGCGGATTTTGGGTCCGCTTCGGCGCCCGCATGATTGATGGCCTGCTTTTGGGGGTTCCCTTCCTGATCATCGCCGCCATGCTGATACCGAATCTATTCCGGACGACCAATCAATCACCCGCGACACTTAACCCTGCGTTTGCAGCCTTTGGCTTGACTTTCTTCTTGCTTGCTCTCCTCGCCGGAGGTTGCTACGAAGTCCTGATGCTCAAGTATCGCAGCGCTACTGTCGGAAAGATCGCCTGCGGGCTAAAAGTCGTCCGGCCCGACGGTCGCAGCTTGAGTTGGGGGGTATGCTTCGGGCGATTCTTCATGTGGAATGTGGTTACCAGCGGCATTCCTTACTTGAATTCCGTCCTCATGCTGGTTAGCTCGATTATGTTGGGGGTGGATGACGAGAAGCGAGCCTTACATGACCGGGTGTGTGACACGAGGGTGATATACAGCAGAGCGTAGCGTGAGCCTTAGCATCAATCCCTACGGTACCGGCTCTTCCACAGGCAATACACCGGCGCTATCGCCGGGTGGATCTGGCGTTGTCTCCTGTCCTAGTTGTTCCGGGGACATAGCACTCGAGGAAACTGGGTCGCAAACCTGTCCCTACTGCGAGAAGCGGCTCGAGATCCACGTCTGGCCGATTGTTCGCCAGAATAGCAATGCAGCGACAGCGCTTTCGGACCAGGCGACCTGCTTTTTTCATCCCGACAAAGTATTTCAGGCCTGCTGCCAACGGTGCGGCCGGTTCGTGTGCGCTCTGTGCGATCTGCAGTTGGGAGCGGAGCACGTTTGCCCCGCTTGCTTCGAACGCGGGCGCGCCGGTTCCGAGGCCGGCAAGGCGGAATGGCGTTATCGCGATGTGCTCTATGATTCCATCGCATTGACACTTGGGTGGGGTTGGATTCTCGTTTGGCCTGTATTTGTGGTGGCGTTTCCTGCCGTGATCTTCTTGCACGTGAAGTATCGGAAGGCGCCCCGCTCCTACTTGATACCTCGATCTGGCTGGCGTTTCTGGGCGGCTTACGCGGGGATCGTCTGGGCTCCGTTCTTATTCGCGTTCTCGTTCTACGTCACACGTATGGCCGGGAGGCATTGATTGAAAAGCGCTTTCCGGAAAATATCGCGCGTTGGCAGCCTCACCGGTGGGACGAAGTGGTACCTCAGCAAGGATTGTTTGCTTGCCGCGAAGGTCACGATGTATGTGGTCGAGTATCGCCGATTCTATCTGCGCGACCTGGAATCCATTGTTGTCTGGCCCAGTCGTTCCTGGCTGCCCCGGCTGATCATTCCGGGGGTGCTGTTTGGAGCTCTCGGCGCCGGCCTGTGGCAGTGGGCCGATTCCACCGCGGGCGAGATTTTCACTGGCATCGCTGTCGCCTGGGTGCTGCTGGAACTCGCGCTCGGGCCGACGGCAGCATCGCGGATTCACGCCACTGGTGTAACTGTTGACCTGCCGTTAGTGAAGCGAACGCGTCGAGCTCGCAAGGTCCTTGCAGCCATCGATGCGGCAGTTCGCGCCTCTCGCGACGTCACCGTGCAACAGGCCGTTCCTGTACCCAACGTGCCGCCGGCTGTCGTCTCCGTCCAAATGAACTCCGAAGCGCCGTCCGCGACCCCTTCCATCGCAGACGCCTCACAGACGATTGGCCTCTAACACTCCAGCCGCGACCGCGACAAGTTTGCGCCATGCTCGCTGCTTGTTTCATCCGCTACGTGAGGCGGCAGCGCGTTGTCCGCATTGCGGAGGAACATTCTGTCGTGAATGCGTAACCGACGAAGAGGGCAAGCTCGCCTGTCCGCCGTGTCTCCGCCGGATGGCCCGTCCGCCTGCGCCAAAGCCGTCCTTGATGCGCCGCTTCCAGCAGGTCGTCGCCGGACTCGCCGCGCTGGCCTCTCTGATGGCGCTCTTCTTCGCGATGCTGCAGTGGCGAGTGCATACACCGGAGGAGCATCTGATTTTCGGCCAGGTCGCCGCTGACCGACTGCCCGAGCAAGAACAATGAGTGAAGCCGCATTGAGTCCAGCCTCTTCGCTACAGGCACGCGCGCTCCCGGGGCGCGGTCGGCGAAGCCGGCTGAATCCGCTTGAGGCACTCGAACGCGGCTTCGCATTATTTCGATCAACGTTTGTGCAAGAGGCATGGCGCTACTACTTAGGCAGCGCGCCTCTGGTCTTTTGTTTCATTCCGATCTGGGTCGTGAACGGCCAGATCCAGGTATCCGATGGCGTAATCCTCATGGAAGCGGCATTACTCGCCGCAGCCTATCTTCTGCGCGTTTGCATGGTTGGCAGTTACATGCAGCGCGTTCGCGAGCGAGCGTTTGGCACGCCGACATTGAAGCCCGTAGGCGCGTCTGCGAGGGCCACAGCCGTGGGCCGATTGCTTGCGTGGAAGATCGTCCTGAGCGCCGCTGCCCTGAGCACCCTGCCAACCTTCGCCGGGGCATCGTGGTTTTACAGTGCTTGTCAGTTTGCCAGTCTTGAAGCGACCGAAGACGGCGCCGAGAGGCATTCGTTCCGCGGATGCCTGGCGATTGCCAGTCAATGGTTCGGCGGGAGCGTCCTGCTGTTCTTGATGCTCGTTCCTATCTGGATCGCCGTCTGGCTGAATGCTCTAATCATTGCGGTGGTGGTTCCTCAGCTCCTGCACTCGATTCTTGGCGTAAACACACTCCTGTCTACTCCAGCAGGAATATTCGCGCTCGTCCAAAGTTCCGCGTTCTGGCTTGCGTTGTTCGCGGGTGCATGGCTGGCAATGGACCCAATCGTCAAGTGCTCCTTTATTATTGTGTATCAGCATCTGCGATCGAGGCGCGAAGGCGACGACTTGCGCGGCTTGCTGGCGAGTCTGCCGCGCGAGCAACAGAAGAAAGCCGAGATGATTGCTTCCACCCCGGCCCGCAGCCGACTGATCGGTGCATTAGTCGTCCTGGCTGCACTTCTTGTTGGCATCCCGCGGTCCGCGCCCGCACAACAGACGACGCCACCGCCCAACAGAGCAGAATCTCCCACGGATTCCGCCCACGAGGTCCGGGTTCAACAATTACGCCAGGCCTTGGATGTCGAGTCGCGGCGCGCGATTTATCGCTGGCACGACGCCGAACACCCGAGTCCGCCCACCTGGTTTGACAAGCTGCTGGAGAAGATCGAGTTTCAGATCAAACGTGCTTGGAAAGCGTTCCGCGACTTCCTCCGCAAACTGTTGCCCAGCGGGCTGAATCTCTCGCCGGGAAACGCGAAGAATCCCTGGCGGTTAAAGGACCTTCGCGTTTGGCTGTGGGTCATCGGGATCCTGACCCTCGGAGCAGGGGGCGTGCTCTTGTGGTTGCGTCGCCGAAAGGAGACGGCCTCGCTCTCCATTCCTCAGGCAATCACTCCGCTACCCGACTTGAGCGAGACGGCGTTAGCCAGCGAGCGTTCCGAGGACGAATGGTTCGCCTTGGCAAAGCAGCTGGAAGGGAAGGGCGAGTTGCGTTTCGCCCTGCGCGCGGCATACCTCGGCCTGCTTGCAGGATTGGCGCGCCGCGAGTGGCTGACGATCCGCCGCGATCGCACCAATCGCGAATATCTCGATGAGTTTACGCGCCGATGGCGGAGACGCCCGCAGGCAGCCGTTTCGTCGCGCGCAGAAATTCCTGAACGACTGCGCGGCAGTTTGCGCCAGTTCGATCGCGTTTGGTACGGGTCCTATACGGTGACGCCAGAAGCAGTCGCCGCCTACCGCCAAGATCAATGGGAGCTACTCAGCCATGTCTGACGGTAAGCCGGGCAAGAGCATCGTGCTTAATTGGCGGGGTCCATTGCTGGCTGCTGCGATTTTTGCCGCGGTGTTCGCGGTTCTGTTGGTCATGGCACATCAGAATGAGTCGAACACGAGCGACGCGGGATCCAGCTTTCGCGAGGACCCTTACGGCGCCAGCCTCTTGTTCGATTCCTATGCGCGCGCCGGGTACCAGGTGAAGCGCGGTCAGGATGAGGACGCCCTCGCCGATCTGGACGCGACGAATACGGCAGCGTTCATTATCGGGGGCTACTCCCCTTACGATTGGGCAAGGAACAATGGAAAAAGCGCGCAAGCTAAGTTTCGCGAACGCCTGGAAGCTTTCCTTGCGCGCGGCGGCCGCGTCGTTCTGATCGACCTCCGTGGCAAATTGAAATCCGAGTCCCAAGGCTGGGAAGTTCAGAACAAGTGGGATTGGGACCGCACTGCACACAAGCACACAACAACCTGGCTGCCGCCCGATCTCCCCGCCATGCCGGCGGACAGTGAGACGATGTATATCCCCGACGATACACCGTGGCTCCAGACCGATGCGCAGTGGACTGCGCTCTACGGCGGGGCTTCAACAGCCGATTCCAAGGCTGAAACTTCTGATCATGTCTATATGGCAATGCGGCGAGTGGGAAAGGGCGAAATCATCGCCGCGAGTCAAAAGTCGTTCTTATTGAACGAAGTGATCAAGACGCATCGCAACCCGGTGCTGCTGGATTTTCTTGCAGGCGGCCGGCCGGTCATCTGGGTCGACGAAACACTACACGGATTGCATCAGGATCAGGGTGTGCTCTGGTTGGTGCAGCGATACCGGTTGCAAGCTGCCCTGCTGCTCTTCTGGGCGGCTTTGCTCGCGTTGCTGTGGAGTATGAGTGGCGACCTGGTGCGACGGCCTGCGCACAACTCCAGTACCGAGATCGTACGTCATGGCGAAGTCGCCGGAGTCGCGGCGCGCCGCCTGCTTCAGCGGAGCATCACGAAAGAAAATGTCGTGGCTGAGTGCTGGGAGCAGTTCCGCCGCTCCCGGCCGCAGGATGCACAGGCCATTTCTGCGGATCCACTTTGGGGCCCGCGGCTGCGCACCGCGCTCACGCAGCCTCCTCTGGCCGGATATAAGGAACTGAGCCAGTTGATCGCCGAACGCCACGCATCCGCAATGGGCCTGACTCACGTCGCCCGTGGTGCGCCTGAGAATTCCACGCTGAACCGATGATGATTTTCTTGGAGGCACAGATCGCATGAACGAGAAGCCGGTACTGGGTTTGGACGGCCAGGCACAGTCTGCAAGCGGAGCAACGCAATCGCCCGAGGCCTTAGCGATGGTCACGAGCGGAGCGCGGCGTGTTCGAGAAGCCCTGGGCCGCGTAATCGTCGGCCAGAACGAAGCGATCAATCTCGCTCTCGTAACGCTGCTTGCTGGCGGACACGCGCTCATCGAAGGTGTGCCCGGCGTCGGGAAAACGCTGCTGGTGAAAGCACTGGCGCGCGCCGTGGCGGGTGACTTTCAGCGCATTCAATTCACGCCCGACTTGATGCCGGCGGACGTCACCGGCACAAGCGTCTTCGACCTGAGGACGCAGGAATTCCGGCTCGTTCGCGGACCCATCTTCACAAACTTCCTGCTGGCGGACGAAATCAATCGCGCACCTGCGAAAACACAGTCAGCACTGCTCGAGGCCATGCAAGAGCGCCAGGTGACGATCGATCGCGAAACCTGCGCCCTATCCCCGGTCTTCGTCGTCTTTGCGACGCAAAATCCGATTGAGCATCAAGGCACGTACCCGCTCCCGGAGGCTCAGAAGGATCGTTTTCTCGTAAAAATTCGCATGGACTATCCGGCTGCCGAAGACGAAAACGAACTGGCCCGACTCGTCGCGGGAGGCGATGCGCCGGAGCGACGCTTAGATGAGGACTTGCGCGTGCCGGTTTTGCAATCCGGCGAACTCGAACAGTTGCGAGCCGCGACAGCGCAGGTGCGTGTCAGTGACGCCATCAGTGGTTACATCGTCAGCCTGGCTCGACAGACCCGGCAGCACGCCGCAGTCTGGGTTGGCGCTGGGCCGCGAGCCACACTCGCACTGTTGACGGCCTCCCGGGCGCTCGCGATTCTCGAGGAGCGCGATTTCGTCGCGCCCGAGGACGTAAAGACCCTGGCTGCGCCTGTACTGGAGCACCGCATGCTCCTGCGGCCGGAATTCGAGATGGAAGGCGTCACGATTCGCGAGGTTATCAACGCGGTGCTGGAGTTGGTCGAAGTACCGCGGTAGACCGCATGAATAGTACTTGGTCGGCCGAAACATTGAAGCAAGTGAATCCATGACGGCTGGAATCAAAACCTCAACGGACGTTGGTGCGCAGGGCGCAGCGATGACGGCCACGCTCGAACTCACTGCGGAACCAGCACACCCGAATCCGCCCGTGCGTACCAACACATTGCAGCGAATCGCCCTCCGCCCCGCGGGATCGCTCCTCAGTCCTCAGGAATCGCTTGTGTGGATCATCGGTCTGCTCGGTGCTGCGGCGTGCGTCGTGCCATGGTTTGCGCGCGGATGGTTGTGGTTCGCCCTGATCGCCACTCCTGTCGCGCTGCTCATGGGTTACGACGCGATCGCCCTGTGGCTCACCCGCGACGCATGGGCTCCGGTTTTCCTGCAGCCCGACAAAGGGCTCCGAGGGCGCGAAGGACAGACCATCCAGGTTTCATTCGCGATCACAGGCTCCGCGCGGAGCTCGCTGCGCAACGACATCTGCGTCGCGATCATGCCGGCAACACCAGAGAGCGAAACCGCCTTCCGCGTGAAAAACGATCCGCAACGCCTGAGGCTCGCGCGGCCCGATTCCCCCGCAGATGGATCAACTCCAGCGACGCACCTTCAACTCTGGCCATGGACGGCGGAAATCGCTTTGCTTCGTCGCGGCCTGTGGCCCGGACCGCGGATTGGCGTCGAGCGCCAGTCGAACTTCCGGCTCTGGCGTCTGCGGCGATGGTTTGATGTGCCCGTGCCTTTACGGATCGAGGCGAATTTGCGGCCCGGGCGACAGGAGATTCTGCGCAGCCCGGTTTACCGCATGCTCGTGGCCTCGCGGCAGACGCCCTGGACCGGGCACGGCCGCGACTTTGAGCGCTTGCGCGAATATCAGCCCGGCGACACCTATTCCGAGATCGCCTGGAAATCGACGGCACGCCGGGCCGCTCCCGTCACCCGGCTTTTCCAATGGGAGCAAAAGCAGGAAGTCTATTTTGTCGTAGACCAGTCCCGAGCATCCGCGACTGCACTCGATCCAGCCACGAACTCCGAAAGCTCCGCTCCACAAAAACGTGCTCCGCGACGCATGCTGGATCTCGCCGTGGAAACCGCGCTGGTGGGAGCGACCGTCGCGCTGGAACTCGGTGATGAATTTGGTCTGGTCACTTACGCGGATGGAGCCAAGTCCTGGCTGCGCGCGGGGAGCGGCCAATCCCAGTTGCACCAGTTTCGGGATCGCCTGCTGAACGTCGAGCCGTCGCCGACGACGGCGGATTACGAGGCGTTGTTCGCCGACATTCGGGTTCGCCTGCGGCGGCGCGCCTACCTCTTATTGCTCGCCGACCTGACCGAGCGCTCGATTTCGGACTCGTTGCGGCGCGGCGTTGGCCTCGTCCGCTCGTCCCATGCCCTCCTGATGACCAGCATCTTGCCGGCTCATGTGCGGCCGGCATTCTCGCCAGGCGAGCATTTGAAGACGGATCAGGATGTATACGCGGCGCTGGCGGGCGATCGAGAAAACCAGCGGCTCGCCGCGATGGCGCGGCAACTGCGCCAACTCGACGTGCAGCTCCGGTACATTCCTGCAGAGAAGTTCCTGCGAACCGCCGTCGAAGGATATCTCCAAAGCAAGCGGGAGCAACGGCTGTGATCTTGGATCTCGAACGATTTCAGGCGCAGGCGCGGCCACGTTGGCGCGACCTCGAATCGCTGCTCGCCGCGCTAGAAAGCCGGCCGGACCGTCGGCTGAATCCAGCGGAGGCCGAACAACTGCAAGAGCTTTACGCCCAGGCTGCCGCGGATTTGAATCGCGTCACACACGGCACCATGGCGCACGAACTCAGACAGTATCTAGAGCGGCTCGTGGCGCGAGCCTATGCGGAGCTGTACTATGCTCCTCCGACGCGCTCGGAGATCTGGCAGCCGCGCAGCTGGCTGAGGATTTTCACGGCGTTTCCGGAAACATTCCGCCGGCACTCCCGCTATTTCGCGCTGGCTATGCTCATCACGCTGCTCGGCTGCGCCTTGGGCGGACTCGCCGTCCACTACGATCCTGCCTCGGTCGATGTGCTGCTTCCGGCCGACTATCTCCGCGATCCCGGCCAGCGCGTGCATGAAGAAGAGCAAGGACAGGGGCGGCACCTGCACTCCGCACAGACCGAAGCAGCATTCTCGGCGCAACTGATCAGGCACAATATCCAGGTAGCGTTGCTCGCCGCGGCTCTCGGGGTAACGTTTGGCATCGGGACGGCGCTTCTTCTATTTGAAAATGGCGTGCTGCTCGGAGCCGTAGCGGTTCATTACACGCAGCAGGGCTTCGGACTGTTCATGTCCGCGTGGCTGCTGCCTCACGGCGTCTTTGAGATTCCGTCAATCCTGATCGCCGGCCAAGCGGGCTTTTACCTGGCGCGCCTGCTGCTGCATCGGCGTGAGGATCGCAATGTCCGTCAATCGATGCGCGAGTGGCTGGTGCTCGTCGCCGGGTTGGCGATGATGCTGGTTTGGGCCGGACTCATGGAAGCCTTCTTTTCCCAGCATCACGCCCCCGTCCTGCCCTATGCATTCAAAGTTGCGGTTGCCGCGGCAGAACTCGTGCTGCTGACGATCTACCTACTGTTGATCGGACGTAGAAAGATCGGTGAGGCAGCGCGCTCGACCGTTCCCTCGGAGAACAGATGAAAGATACTCAGTCAATGCGTGCGTCGACAGCTGCCGAGCTGACCATCTTGACTCCGGAAGGCGTCTTCTTTCGTTTGCCTTTGGCCGGCCCCCCGAGCCGCCTTTACGCCATGCTGCTCGATACCGCGATCGTATTGGGCACGGTGAACGGGATTGGGCTGCTCATCTACTGGATTTTCTCCAAAGCCCCCGGTTTTGGCTTCATGGTGATTACGCTCGCGGAGTTTGCGATCGGTTTCGCCTATAGTGCATTGCTCGAAGGCTTTTGGAACGGGCAGACGATTGGAAAGCGCCTCTTCCATTTGCGCGTGATTGACCAGGACGGCCTTCCCCTTAAGATGGAACAGGCGTGGGTACGGAATCTGATGCGCGTTTTTGATGCGTTGCCGTTCGCCTATTTGTTCGGAGGACTGTCCGTACTAACCAGTCCGCTGATGCAGCGCTTCGGTGACCGCGTAGCTGGAACCCTCGTCGTACGCCAAACGCCGCTGGCTGCGCCCCCGGACGAATTCTGGATGCGGCAAAAGTACAACTCCTTCATGGATTATCCTGCAATCGCGATGAAGCTTCGCCGAGCCGCGACGCCGGAACTGGCAACTCTAATTCAAGATGCACTGCGCCGCCGCAACGAACTAGCCGCTTACGCGCGGCGCGAAATCTATCGCGAGCTGGCCACGTATTTGCAGAGCGAAATCTCTCCATTTCCCGACGAACTGGTGGAGAGGCTTAGTGATGAACAGTATTTGACGAACGCGTCTGGCGTCCTTTTCGGAGATCAACGCTTGTCGCGAGTTCAGGGTTGAATACCGAGAGGCCTGACGGTGCAGGAGCATCTCACGGGGCGCGGCCCGATCTTCAGACACCACGCGGTTAAGTACTCTTCGTGTTGGGGACGGTGTAGAGAAGTTCTTCCACGCTGAGAGGGCGGAGCTGCGCATCGCGCGGACAAGGACCCGGAATATCGTGTCAGTATGGCTACTGCTCCGTGTGCCATGAGCCTCGACGACTCTGAGGCTGCCGCGGCTGCGTTGTTCCGACTGCACGCGATTTTCAAGGAGACCCCGAAGTCCTGTTCACGACGACGCACTTCTTCTCGGAACTCGCGACGCGTGCATTGCAAGAGCTGGCGGCGCGAGCTCCGGTTTCGCAACAGGCGCAAAGGTTGAGGCTGAGGGGTTCGAATCGCAGGGCAAGTGGGACGAAGCAACAGCGCAATACAAGGAAGATACTCGAGCAGAACTCGGCCGCGCGTGGAATTCATTATCGATTAGGGCGAATCTTTCTGGCGACGTCGCCCCCCGACGAAGCCAGCGCCAACAAGGAATTTGAGGAAGAGCTGAAGATCGATCCCGAGGGCGCCCGGCGGAATTCATGCTTGGGGAGTCGGCGCGGCAGGCCGGGCGGTGGGAGTACGCAAGCGCCCATTTCTCGCGAGTCATCAAGCTAGACGAAGGGTCTCTTGAGGCGTACCTGGCTCTTGGGATGTTTAATGCCGCCGGAAAATTCGGCGTTACCTAGGATTTTGGCGGACGGTGATTGTCCTTCGACGATTGCGTTGAGTCCCTGCGCTCCAGCAGTGCCTGCTTCAACGATTGTCCTGCGTTCTCGATATGTTCGCGCAAAAGTGTGCAAGCCGCCGCAGTATCGCGCTGGCGGCATAGGTGCAGGATTTTGTGGTGCTCTTCGTTGGCACGCTTGATGCCGTGCGTCAGGTAGAGCTGCAGACGCGTGTATCGCTCGCCGCTGTTGTTGACGTTGCGAATGATGGCCATCGATCGTGGCAGGTTCGCGCGCGAGTACAGCGCGGAATGAAACTGCCAGTTGAGGCGGCCCCAGCCTGATACGTGATCCTCCCTCCGCAGTTCGCTCATATAGGTGCGCAGAATTTCTTCTGCCTCTGAAAAATCTTCCTCCGTCAGCTGCGGGATCGAGCGCTTCAGGACCTGTGGTTCCAGAAGGGCGCGAATGGAAAATAATTCCTCAATGTCGTCGGGCGACAGTGCCGGCACAATTGCGCCGTGGTTGGGAACAATTGTAATGAGGCCTTCCGCATCCAGCAGTCGAAGCGCCTCGCGAACCGGAATTCGGCTTACACGGTACTGCGTTGCGATCGCATCCTGGCGGAGCTGCGTTCCCTCCGCAATCTCCCCTCGAATGATCTGATCGCGCAGCTTGTCGGCGACCGCCAATGTCAGAGACATACGCGGAATGGCAGATTCGGGTGTCGTTCCTAAGCTCATCGGAAGTATTGATGGAAACCGTTCCCAACAACAGCTAGGGCAAACTACAGTCTGTATTGTATACAGGCAGGAAAGCGTTCCCTAATCGCGTTACGCGACTCTTTCGAGCATTTCTCCAAAGAAACCAGTCGGCGGCGTCCCAGTCGGAATAGCTTAGGACCCTCATTCTTCACTCAGCCCTCTGGAGATCGGCAACCTCCACGCGCGGGTCTGTCCTACGGCGGTCCCAGCCTCGCAGACCAACATAAATTGAAATTCCTAACCGGTACGCAAACAGGATCACTTCAATGACGCTGGCCACCAAAAATGTACAACGACGGCACCATTGAATATCCCGGCGTCCAATGAGGGGTGTGCTTCGGGCTGTTTGACGCGCAATCGACGGTGCACACTTCGGGAGTGAGGTTTTCGGGGATGTGTAACAAGCAGGCTGCCGCCCCGATGCGAATTTGACGATTGCATATTGTATCCATAAAATACGGCCACGCGTGCGAAATCGTCGAGGGTAAGGCGTTAACGCTGGAACTTCAACGACCTCTGACCTACAGGTGAAACCACTGCATGACCTCGCGGACTCCCCGACGGATTCGAGTCGTTGACTCCCACACCGGTGGCGAGCCGACCCGTCTGGTCATAAGCGGTGGCCCTGACCTCGGCAGCGGATCTTTGGCCGACCGCTTAGGGTGTTTTCGGGCTCAATATGATGACTTTCGCTCGGCAGTCGTGAACGAGCCCCGGGGATCTGATGTGATTGTCGGTGCTCTGCTCTGCGAGCCAACCGAGACTTCCTCCGCCGCCGGCGTGATCTTCTTCAATAATGTGGGTTATCTCGGCATGTGCGGACATGGCACCATCGGCCTAGTCGCCACTCTGCACTATCTGGGTAAAATTCGACCGGGCGAGCACCCTATTGAAACACCCGTTGGAATCGTTGGCGCGATTCTGCACGACACCGGCGAAGTGACTGTGAACAACGTCGCGAGTTATCGGAGCCGGACTGGTGTGAACGTCAAGGTGCCCGGTTACGGGCCGATCCAGGGCGATATCGCGTGGGGTGGAAACTGGTTCTTTCTGGTTCACGACCATCCTATGAAGCTGGAATTGAGCAACATCGACGAATTGACGAAATTCACATGGGAGATTCGCAAGGCCCTGCGCCATGCTGGAATCACTGGGGACGATCGTCAGGAAATCGACCACATCGAACTGTATGGACCCTCCCGGAAACCGGGCGTCGATAGTAAGAATTTCGTTCTCTGTCCGGGCAAAGCCTACGACCGTTCTCCCTGCGGGACCGGCACCAGCGCAAAATTGGCCTGCCTCTATGCTGACGGCAAGCTCCATGAAGAGCAGGTCTGGAAACAGGAAAGCATCGTGGGGAGTGTGTTTGAAGGCCGAATCACGGTTCGGGACGGAAAGGTATACCCAAGCATCAAAGGATCTGCTTTCGTGAATGCCGAAGCCGATCTTGTGCTTGATCCTCGCGATCCCCTTTGCATGGGCATCCGCGCGTGAACGCAACAAGCTATGACGTTGCCATTGTCGGAGCCGGTATCGTGGGCGCTGCCTGTGCCGACGAGTGTACACGGCGCGGACTGAAAGTTGTTTTGCTCGACCGCGACACAGTGGGCGGGGGGGCCACAGCAGCAGGGATGGGCCATATCGTGGTCATGGACGACTCCGAAGCCCAGTTTGCGTTGGCCCACTTCTCGCAGCGCTTATGGCAGGCGCTGCGCCCTGAGTTGCCCGCCGACGTGGAATACGACAAGTGCGGCACGATCTGGGTCGCGGTCGACGATGAGGAGATGGAGGAAATCCACCGCAAGCACAAATATTATGGTGAACGAGGAGTTGTAACGGAAATCCTGAACGCCGAAACCCTCCACATTCTCGAACCAAATTTGCGAGAAGGTATGAAAGGCGGCTTGCTCGTCCCCGGGGACGCCGTGCTTTACCCGCCCTGTGCGGCACGGTTTCTGATGGAGCGGGCTCAACTTGGCGGAGCTACGATTCGCTTGGGTTGTGCCGTTCGTGCGATTCGCCACGGCCGCGTAACTTGTGACGACGGCTCAGAAGTCCGCGCCAATACGGTTGTGAACGCCCTTGGTGCATGGGCGCCCGAGCTGACACCGGAACTCGACATCCGAAAACGCAAGGGCCACCTGGCTATCACCGATCGCTATCCCGGATACGTGCGCCATCAACTTGTGGAACTCGGTTATCTCAAGAGCGCTCATTCCATGACCAGCGATTCAGTCGCCTTCAACGTGCAGCCCCGCCGAACTGGCCAGATGCTGATCGGATCGTCGCGTCAGTATGGAGCCGACCACCCGGAAGTGGATGCAGGAATGCTGGCCCGGATGTTGCAGAGAGCGCAGTCCTACATGCCGGGCATCGGGCGTCTCTCGCTGGTGCGCTGCTGGACCGGCTTTCGGGCCGCGACCCCCGACAAATTGCCATTGATTGGACCGTGGCACCTTGACGATTCCATCTGGCTGGCCACTGGGCACGAGGGGCTCGGTATTACCACTTCACTTGGAACGGCTCGAATTCTTGTCGATCAACTGACTGGTCGGGAACCGGAGATCCCCGTTGCTCCGTATCTTCCATCTAGGGTCCAGCAGGTGCACGTCCATGTCTGATCTTCTGGTTCTGAAGATGAACGGCGTGACCATGGAAGTCCCTGCCGGCACGAGCGTGGCGGTGGCCGCGATGCTGGCGGCCATGCCATGCCGGACTTCCGTCAGCGGCACTTCCCGCGGTCCACTCTGCGGAATGGGGATTTGCTTCGAGTGTCGCGTGACAATCAACGGCACTCGGCATCGCAGAAGCTGCCAGGTCTTGTGTGAGCCCGGAATGGATGTGAGAACCGATGACTAGCCGGAGAGACCTGCCCGGGGCGCGGTCCCGCAATCCAATTTCTCTTCAACCGGAATCCGGATTCCGTGCGACCTCCTATCTTTCCCGCTCGCCTGGAAGCTCTGGCTGCGTTCGCGAATTGCCCGGAGCCCACGAACAATTGGTCCCAGGAGGCCACTGATGAACTGGAAGGGTGTGATGCCCGCTATCACTACCTGCTTCACCGAAGAATTGCACGTCGACCGTGCCTTCATGGCCGAACACTGCCGCTGGTTACTCGATAACGGATGCTCGGGGATCGTGGCGCTCGGTTCGCTCGGAGAAGGCTCGACGGTGTCTTTCGACGAGAAGCTGGAGGTCCTACGCGCCTGTGTCGATGCAGTGGGCAGCCGTGGCCCTGTCGTGGCCTCCATCTCGGCGCTTACCACGTCAGAAGCCGTTGCTCTCGCCAAAGCTGCGGCGGATCAAGGCTGCGACGGCCTCATGGTCTTGCCTCCCTACCTCTACAAGGGTGATTGGCGCGAGATGAAGACTCATGTTGCCGTTGTCTTCCGTGCGACCCCGCTCTCATGCATGCTCTATAACAACCCGATTGCCTACGGCACGGATTTCCTCCCCGAACACATCAGCGAGCTCGCCGCCGAGCACCCGAACTTTCAGGCCGTCAAGGAATCGAGCACCGACGTGCGGCGCGTCTCTGCGATTCGCGCACTCATCGACCAGCGTCTCGAGATTTCTGTCGGTGTCGACGATGCGGTGCTGGAGGCGATTGGCGTGGGGGCAACCGGATGGATTGCCGGGCTGGCCAATGCCTTGCCGCGCGAATCCGTTGATCTGCTCACTTACGGTATCAACGGTGAAGCAGATAAAGCTTTCGAACTGTATCGTTGGTTTTTACCTTTACTACGCATGGATACCGTCTCCAATTTCGTGCAGTTGATTAAGCTGGTGCAAGCCGAGGTCGGAATGGGCAATGTACGTGTGCGACCGCCCCGCCTGGAATTGGTAGGGGCCGAACTCGAGCAGACCCTCAAAATCATCCGTGATGCCCTTCAGCATCGGCCCCAGTCAGTGGTCAGCTATGCGTTGCCTGACCAAAAATAGGTCTCTTATGATGGCTACATTGAACGGACGATCGCTCCTCGGCTTCCGGGAAGGCATGGCAGCACTCGAGAATTTCTACGCCGTCAACCCCGCAACGGGGGAACGTTTGGATCCGGCTTTCTCTCCGGCGACGCCTGCCGAAGTGGAATCGGCAGCTCATCTGGCTTCCGAATCGTTTTTAACCTATGCTCGAACCTCGGGGCGCGAGCGCGGGGCATTTCTCCGGCGCATTGCGGGGAACATCGAGGGGCGCACTAGCGAGCTTGTCGAGCGCGCTCACCTTGAAACGGCCTTGCCAAAACCGCGCCTGCAGAGCGAGGCCGCGCGCACTTGCGGCCAGCTGCGTTTGTTTGCACAAGTGGCGGAAGAAGGTTCCTGGGTTGCTGCCCGGATCGACCGCGCGGATCCGGATCGCAAGCCGCTTCCAAAGTCCGACATTCGATCCCTGCTGCGCCCTCTCGGCCCGGTAGCTGTGTTTGGCGCCAGCAATTTTCCTTTGGCGTTCTCGGTTGCTGGGGGAGACACGGCTTCGGCTCTGGCGGCCGGGAATCCCGTCATCGTGAAAGCCCATCCCGCACATCCTGGGACCAGCGAACTTGCCGGACTGGCGATTCGGGCCGCCGTACGGGAGAGCGGTCTACCCGAAGGCGTTTTTTCTTTGCTTTTCGACAGCGGCGTGAAGATAGGCGTCGCGCTAGTGACTCACCCGCTCGTCAAGGCCGTGGGCTTCACCGGTTCGCGTAATGCAGGAAGGGCTTTGATGGACTTGGCGGCTTCGCGCCCAGAGCCCATTCCGTTCTTCGGCGAAATGAGCAGCACCAACCCGGTTTTCTTGCTTCCTGGCGCATTGCGCGAGCAGAGCGAGAAGATCGCTTCCGGTCTGCACGCGTCCTTCACGCTGGGTGCTGGGCAGTTTTGCACCAAGCCTGGAATGGTTTTCCTCCCGCAGGTCGCGGATCAGACCACGTTCGTGCAGAAGTTGCGCGACCTGGTCAACGAGCCCGCGGATTTTCATCTTCTCACTGCTGGTATCCACTCTTCGTATCGTTCCGCCGTGTCGGCAAGAAAAAATGAGACCGCTGTTACGTCTGTGATGGCTGCCGCGAATCAAGGATCCGAACTCGGCGTCGGCGCCGTTTTGTTCGAGACGGATGCTGCGTCATTTCTTGGGAATCCCGATCTCGCGCACGAAGTCTTCGGTCCGACTACGCTCCTGGTGCAGCATTGCGAGCGCGAAGAGTTGCTTAAAATTGCGCACAACCTCGAGGGGCATCTGACCGCGACCATTCATGCCACAGAAGGCGATCTGCGCGATTACGCGGATCTCATTGCGATTCTCGAATCGAAAGTTGGTCGCCTTGTGCTGAACGGATTTCCCACAGGAGTCGAGGTCACCCACGCAATGGTGCACGGAGGACCGTACCCGGCGACGTCCGATGGCCGTTCCACCTCGGTGGGAAGTCAAGCCATCTTTCGCTTCTCTCGGCCAGTCTGCTATCAAAGTTTCCCAGATTATGCCTTGCCCGAGGAGTTGCAGGACGCGAATCCGCTTAGCATTTGGCGCATGCTTGACGGGCAGATGACCCGGGAAGCGATTCATACTGCGCCCGTCTCGAAAGCTGGCTAAGGCGATTCCAATCTGATCGACGCTTGCCGTGTGGTGGAATTGTTGAAGTCGGCCACCCCGACTTTGATCACTGTCCGGTGTATTCCCGAGTGTTTGTCGTCGGCCTTTGTCTCGGAGTCGGACTGCTACCGCAATCCGCTTGCGTTTTGATTCGTCGACTGAGACAAGATACGGAATCCGTGGTACGACGTAACCTGTTGTCCGCCGAACCTCGAGCGTACGTTTGGATCGTTGCCGGCGTATTTCTACAGCACCAGTGCTGATGGAATTACGTACATTTCTACGAAAGTTCGGAATTAGACTGGCGTCTGGAGAATGGTATCGGACTGAAGGTTACACAGAAAACCAGATATCCGTGGGAAGGCGACCTCGAAATGACTGTTGCCCCTGCCGAAGACACGGAGTTTACCTTCTATGTGCGGTTCCCGGCTGGGCCGAGCCGCGGAACTGTCTGTGAATGGGAAGGCGGTGGCAGGTGTGACCTTCGGAGAGTATGTTCCCATTCGGCGTCGCTCGAAGAAGGGTGATGTGATTCGCCTGAGCCTGGAGGTGGTGCCGCAGATGATTGCGGCGAATCCCCGGGTAGCGGACGACAGTGGGCGGGTTGCGCTTCAGCGCCTACCTCTTAATTTACTGGCTGGAAGAGATCGATCAGCCTGCTGGTGTGTCCTTGACAGATGTCGCGATTAATCCCGGACGTCATCCCGCGGACCAATTTCACCCCGAATTTAGGACTGACATGCCGGTGGGACGATGGTGCTGCACCATACCGGCTTATGAGGCGGCACTTCAGAGAAGCAACTCTACGCCCGTTATCTTGGGGAATCATCGAAAGCGCGCTCCGTTCTGCTGACATTCATTCCTTACCATGCGTGGTCAAACCGGCAAGCGACTTCCATGCATGTCTGGAACTTATTGGCGCAGGGGTAGGAAGGCAAGTTGGCGGACGCGGAACTATCTCGCACGTATGGTTCACGACCTCTACTTTTTATGTGGCGCAGAGATTTATGTGGCGTCCGCCTCGGGGACGTACATAAACACGGGTGGATCACGGCAGACTAGCGCCACATAATTGTGGAGTAGTAGAGTCAGGTGAGAGACTCAGGATGCCTGGGGAGCCAGGTTCAACAGGCGGCGAAGCACACTAATGTCAGGGCGTATCTGATTCGGAGAAACATCTCGTTCATCGCGGCGCTCCCAATCGAGAAGCAGTGCTTCCACCATTTCCTTGCCGTCTGGATCACGAACGGCTTCCGACGGCGTGCGCCCGCCCAACGCAGGGATCTTCTGGTGAATCCAGCTTTCGACTTGCTTCTGCATGGTGGCTTGCAGGAACTTCCTGGCTTCCGGATCGGCCAACAGCGCCTCCATCTCGGCGTCGTGCAGTTCTGCTTCCTCTGCATCTTGTGGCGTATTCTTCCGCATCTCTTCCAGCGTTTGGGCGATGGTGCTTTCGTGGACCGCCAGCGAACCGAGCCGCTTCGCAATCTCTTTGCGCATCCGTTTGGCGCGATTCTCCGAGTTCACCTCCGCGATCACACGTCCCTCGGAAATCTTGATGTGGCCCAGGATGGTGTTGTCCCAAGTTTTAAACTTACGATTGCCTTCCTTGATCCAATCGAT
>Ga0210396_10000401_pt1 | contig 59437 bp, 42 predicted proteins | sample IncBWH17OmetaG_FD_155466 | JGI IMG/M metagenome (GOLD analysis project Ga0210396, IMG submission 155466) | Forest soil microbial communities from Barre Woods Harvard Forest LTER site, Petersham, Massachusetts, United States - Inc-BW-H-17-O ... | reverse complement strand
ATTTTGTGCCCATAATACATTATCATAATGCTGCCCGTAATACTGATCCCATGCTCCGCCCAAATTAAAATCGAAACGACTATGATCGGTATATTTAAGATTATATGTAGCACCGTAAAACTTATTATTCAACCAAAGATCTTCCACAAAATCACCGGTATCTTTTCCTACGCCGGGACCCTGCAGTCCATAAAAAGAATAAGGATATTCGGCATCAAAGTCCTCATAATATCCCCAGCCATTGGTTTGAAACAAGGCTCCGTTCAGTTCCCAGTTATGGCCCAATTGCTGTGATATATGCAGTTGAAAATAATCCTGCTCATAATTATCAGTTTCGTTAGGGTAGAACTGTACCTGCCCGGCCGAATTATAATACATACCGGCAGGATTAAAGGTGCGGTTAGTAGCCAGTGAGTCCTGCGGATCGCCATACCATGCCTGGTATGTTTTTTCTTTCCCCGTAAACACTATTGCTTTAATCATGGTAGTTTTACTGTAATAGCCCGCATCTAAAAAAGCAGATTCAAGGTTTGAAGTAGCGCGGTCAACATATCCGTCAGATGTTATTTTGCTTGCTCTGCCATCAAATTCCCAATGCCCGTCAAGCAGGCCTGTGCCAAAATCGAGTGAGTTTTTAAATGTATTATATGAACCGGCAGAACTGCTGTAATCAACATAAGGCTGGGTAGTTAGCTTAGTGGTTTCAATATTTATGCTGCCGCCAAAAGCTCCCGCTCCATTGGTAGATGTTCCTACACCTCGCTGTATCTGTATATTATCGGTGCTCGAAACTATATCAGGCATATCTACCCAATACACTCCCTGGTCTTCGGCATCATTAATGGGTATACCATCTATAGTAACGTTAACACGCGAAGCATCACTTCCACGCAGGTGTATATAGGTATACCCTACGCCCGCCCCTGCATCTGACTGCACAACCATAGAAGGAGTAAAATTGAGAAGGAACGGCAGATCTTGCCCTACATTACTCTTTTGAAGATATTCCTTATCAATATTATTGTATGTTGTCGGAGTCTTATCTCCGGCACGGGTTGCGCTCACCACTACCTCGTTCGAAATTACTGTAGAAGCTATTAATTGAACCTGTATACTTGAATCTTTAGGTAATACAACTTCAATGGTTTTGGTTTTATATCCTAAATAAACAAACGACACAGAATAATTTCCATCACCTAAATGAACCCGGAACTTTCCATCCAGATCGGTATTTGTAGTAAGTAAAGTTGAATTGATTGTAACGCCTACCAATGGTAATTTTTCACCACTTGCCGAATCGGTAATTGTACCGCTAAAAGAATGCTGGGCGAAAACCGCCATTGGTAAAAACGTTGCTACAATGCAAAATTTTGCAATAGAACCCTTAATGATGTTCATCATTATATAGATATATAAAACCGCCGGAAAACGAAAGGGTGGAAAATTCCCCGGCTAACTATTTTATCATGGTCTTCTTTCCCTCCGCAAGCATTACCTTGTTCAGGTTCCAAAACATATTTCTATGTCTAATGGGTATGATCTCAGCCTTTATATTGGGCACCCCTTAAAAAGAGACGGAGCAAAAGTAATTATTTTTTTCTTATCAATTTTATATCTTTGAAAGATGCGCACTATTATTAACTCTCTTATTGCAGTTTTCTTTTTATCAGGTTGTAATACCAACTCAAATAGTTGGCATGGGTGGACTGATGAGCAACGCAAAGAATTCAAAATAAAATGTTCACAAACTAAGACGTTCAATAGCTTGGTATTTTCATTGAGGGGATTTGACGATAATGAATTTGACTCAATTCTAGTTAAAGAATTTAATGGCAATCAACTACTCCGCTCGTTTAACGTATATATATTCCCTGCACAAAGTCCTCAACAGAAAGACCGTAAAGAACGTTGGGGCACTATAAATCAGATATTAAATATCAATTACACTTATCGTTTCATTATTCCAGGAAAAAACTTATGTTGGGACTTAACAGATATGAAAATGATCATGCGCGCTCATTATACAAATAATTCAGAAGGTTGGGGATGTGACATGTACGACTATACAATTAATGGGCATAGATTTCCAGATAGCGGGAACCCAACATTTTATAAATAACCCAAGAAAATTCCTTCTGTTTTTTACTCCATTCTTTTATAAACCCTCCTCAGCAATTCTTCAAGTTCACTCAGCATCATTGCAGTTGCCCCCCATACGACATACCCTTCTATATTATAATAAGGTGTATTTATTCCAGTCTCTGAACCTGAGTGCATAATAAGTTTCTCTTCTTTTATCTTCGGGTCAACCAATTGAAGCAGGTTAACATCAAAAGCCTTCTGCACTTCTGTTTCTTGTATAATGGCAGGCATGCTTTTTTCACTCATGCCAATATAAGGCTGTACCCAAAAATTACTCGGTGGTATGTAAACGGGACTTAATTCTCCTATGTATTTTACTTGTTCAGGCAAAACACCTACCTCTTCATGTGCCTCTCTTAAAGCAGTTTGCCAAAGTGTAGCATCAAATTCTTCTTTTGTACCACCCGGGAAAGCAACCTGCGCGCTGTGTACCCCCTTATAGGCTGTCCTGAGTATAAGGCGGGTGAAAATTTCATCGTTCTCGGGATATAGCCACACCAATACAGCACTCTGCCTGGGGTTCTTTTTAGCTACAGCATCCAGATCAATTTTAGGCCTGCCCGATACCATACGTCTTTGGGCTTCCCAACCCGGTAACCCATGGCTAATCTCGTCGGTCAAAATATCTATAAACTCAAGAAACATAGGCATTTGCGGGTAAAAGTGAAACGAAAACCTGTTTTCACCGTAAAATTAGTAAGAATGGGGTAAATATGAAGGATTACGATGTGGAAAAAATACAAAATATTATTTAGTCTTATTGTTCTTTTAACGTCTCTGCTTGAAGTAAAAAAGTGTACCCTTCCGGGTTCGGCAAGCACACCTAAAGACGATTACACCAATATAGAACACAGGGACCTGGACCAGGTAAAGAAGAGCAAAAAACTTGTTCTGCTTACTGAGAACAGTTCCACCAGTTACTTTATTTATAAGGGCCAGCCAATGGGTTATGAATATGAAATGATGAACGCTTTTGCGCAATTTATAGGTGTGGAGCTGGATGTGGTAGTAGTCAGGAACGTAGATAATATATTCCAGATGCTTGATAGTTGCCAGGGTGATGTAGCTGCCGATAACCTTACTGTTACCAGTAACCGCCGTAAAGATGTTGAATTCACAAGCCCATTGTTTAATACAAGGCAGGTACTTGTTCAGCGTAAACCCGATAACTGGCCCAAGCTTTCGCCTTTACAATTAGAAACTCTGTTAGTGAAGAACCCTTTACAGTTATCTGAAAGGCAGGTTTATGTAAGGAAGGGCTCATCGTTTTACGAAAGACTGAAAGACCTTTCGAACGAAATTGGGGGTAAGATCAACGTAATAGAAACACCCGGTAACGAAACAACCGAAGAACTTATGGGTGATGTGGCAAAAGGCAAAATTGATTTCACCATTGCCGACGAGAATGTGGCACGTATTATTGCGACCTATTATGATAATATAGATATCAGCACTCCTATCAGTTTTCCACAAAAAATAGCATGGGCAGTAAGGCGCGAATCTCCGGAATTACTTATGGCCATTAATGAATGGATGGCCAAGCAAAAGAAAAAAGGATATAACGATGTTGTTTTTGGTAAGTACTTTATTGATAAAAAATCGGCATGGAACAGGCAAAACAGTGAGTACTTCTCGCTCTCGGGCGGAAAGATCTCTCCTTATGATGACCTGATAAAAAAATACAGCGCCAAAATTGGCTGGGACTGGAAGTTGCTTGCGGCACAAATTTTTCAGGAATCGCAATTTAACCCAGAAGCAAAATCATGGTCAGGTGCATTTGGGCTTATGCAGCTTTTACCTGCAACTGCTGCACATTATAATGTAGATACTACTAATATGTCGCCAGAGGCTAGCATAGCCGCCGGTGTAGCTTACCTGAAAGAAGTAGATGGATACTTCGCCAAATTTATACCTGATAAAACTACCCGAATACCATTCGACCTTGCATCGTATGACGTAGGCGCTGGGCACATTATTGATGCCCGCAACCTGGCCAGCAAATATGGGCTCGACCCGAATAAGTGGGAGAATAATGTGGCTTACTTCCTGCTCAACGAATCGCTGCCCCAATATTACAACGACCCTATTGTAACATTTGGCTATTGCCGCGGACAGGAACCTTACCAGTACGTGCGCGAAATTATGAACCGTTACAGTATGTACAGCGACCAGATAGCCTATCAATACACAGCAAAAAAGTAACCTCAAACAATAATCAATTCCTAAATTCCTCAAGCTATGAATACAAACGACAAAACAATTGATGTGCTGGGCTGGCTGCAAGACCAGGTAAGGAACATCAGCCAGGCTATAAATGACCTGGAAAAAAGCCATAATTATGGCAAAGCCGCCATGTGCGAAGGGATGCGCGAAGCCTATATGAAATGTATAGAAAAATTACAGGCTTGACCCATCATTCTTTCATGCTCAGTGCTCAACATGACCATTCACTCTTTTATTGCCACTCCATATTATCCTACCCGGATTAAAATTCAATTAAATTTTACCGGGGTTTCAGTTTTTTTGCCCTCTTTATCTAATTCCATTTAGTTCAACACCAGCTTGACAAGTCGCTTATTTAAAGGCATTCCACCATCCCTACAAAAATCAAAATTCTTATCAATAATGCTTTCATCTGTTAATTCTATTTTATATTTTTGCTTACAAGAATCTACCCCTGAACAGATTCAGAGCATAAAACCTCAACCCTTACAGGGAGTAGCCATACTTTAACGAATTAATGGAGCCCACCAGGGGGATTAAGTTGCAGCTTTAAAACTAAGACTTGTCCGGGCTCCATTTACTTTTTATACCAGCCACATTACAAGGTCATTATGTATCTGGAAATGAGATAAATAAAACCAATTTTCGTAGTCTTTATTTTATTTATAACTTTGGTGCTTATCAATTATATACTATTTAGCAGTTTATGAGTTTTATAGCAAGTATCCAGGCAAGACAAATTCTTGATTCGAGAGGAAACCCAACCATTGAGGTAGATGTAATAACAGACAGCGGGACATTAGGCCGCGCTGCAATACCGTCGGGCGCATCAACAGGCATACACGAAGCAGTTGAATTGCGTGATGGCGACAAAGGCGTGTACTTAGGCAAAGGCGTATTGAAAGCCGTTAGCAACGTAGTTGGCACCATACAGGAAGAGCTGAAAGGCATGTATATTTTTGAACAGCGCCAGATAGACAGCAAAATGCTGGAGATGGATGGCACACCGAACAAAGCTAACCTGGGTGCAAATGCTATACTCGGCGTATCGCTTGCGGTGGCGAAGGCTGCAGCAGAAGAATCGCGCCTTCCATTGTATAAATATATAGGCGGAGTAAATGCAACTGTGCTGCCTGTACCTATGATGAACATTTTGAATGGCGGTGCTCACGCAGACAACAATATAGACTTCCAGGAATTCATGATCATGCCGGTGAATGCAGTTTCGTTTGCTGAAGCTTTGCGCATGGGCGCCGAGGTTTTTCATCACCTGAAGAAATTATTACACGATAAAAATTATTCAACCAGTGTTGGCGATGAAGGTGGCTTTGCTCCTAACCTTAAGTCGACCGAGGAAGCGCTTGACTTTATTTTAAAGGCAATTGAAAAAGCAGGCTATGAACCGGGCAAAGATATTTTCCTTGCATTGGATGTGGCTTCTTCTTCTTTCTACCTTGAAAAAGAAAACAAATATCACTTTGCAAAATCATCAGGCGAAAAGCTTGCATCGAAAGATATGATAGCTCTTTACCAATCACTGGTGAAGAAATACCCAATTGTTTCTATTGAAGACGGACTTGCGGAAGATGACTGGGATGGATGGAAAGACCTTACCGACAAGCTTGGCAAAAAAGTACAGTTAGTTGGCGACGATTTGTTTGTTACCAATGTAAGCCGCCTGCAACAAGGTATTGATAAAGGTGTTGCAAACTCAATTCTGGTTAAGGTAAATCAAATTGGTTCACTAAGTGAAACTATTGATGCTGTACAATTAGCTGACCGAAATTCATATACAGCAGTTATCAGCCACCGTTCGGGCGAAACAGAAGACACGACCATTGCTGATATTGCTGTTGCACTAAATGCAGGCCAAATTAAAACAGGTTCCGCATGCCGTTCAGAACGTATTGCAAAATACAATCAGTTGCTGCGCATAGAGGAAAGCCTTGGTACCGCTGCACGTTATGGAGGAAAGACATTTAAATATACACTTTAGAAAAACTCATATTAATATCTATACCCTATGGACAAGCTCAAAGAAGCCTTCGCAAAAAAAGCAGCAAGCGAAGCAGTTAATGTAAAACAATTTATTGCCGAACACGGAGACAACGTGGTTGGCGAGTATACCGTTGCACAGGTTTACCAGGGAATGCGTGGCATGACCGGCCTTGTTACTGAAACATCTAAGCTCGATCCGGAAGAAGGAATCCGTTTCCGCGGTTACACCATACCTGAGTTAAGGGAGAAGCTGCCAAAGGCACCGGGCGGAACCGAACCATTGCCTGAAGGTATATTTTACTTGATGCTTATGGGCGAATTGCCTTCACAAGAAGATGTGAATGACCTCACCAATAATTGGGCAAGGAGGAGTATCGTTCCTCGCCACGTATTCGATACACTCGATTCATTACCTGCCAATACCCACCCTATGACTGAGTTCAGCATTGGTGTAATGGCTATGCAAACCGAATCGTTATTTGCCGCAGCTTATAAAAAAGGCATCAACAAAAAAGAATACTGGGATTATGTGTACGAAGACTCCATGAATCTTATTGCACGTTTACCACGTGTTGCAGCATACATCTATCGCAGAAAATATAAGAACAACGAACATATTGAACCGGATCCTAAGCTTGACTGGGCAGCAAACCTGGCCCATATGTTAGGCTACGATGTATTTGATGTACAACGCTTGATGCGTTTGTATTTGACCATACACGCTGACCACGAAGGCGGAAACGTTTCTGCACACACTACGCACTTAGTAGGTTCTGCTTTGAGCGACCCGTACTTGGCATTTGCTGCCGGTATGAATGGTTTAGCAGGCCCTTTACACGGCCTTGCTAATCAGGAAGTAGTTGCATGGATACTTGAACTCCGTAAAGAATTAGGCGGAGGTTTACCTACCAAAGAACAAATTGCAGAGTACATTAAGAAAACCCTTGCCGAAGGCCGTGTAGTGCCGGGTTATGGTCACGCAGTATTGCGTAAGACCGATCCTCGTTTTACAGCACAACAAGATTTCTACAAGAGACATATTAAGCATGATGACCTTTGCGAAATTGTGCAGATGATATATGAAGTGGCTCCTCCTATTTTAGAAGCTACCGGAAAGATCAAGAACCCTTGGCCAAACGTTGATGCACACTCGGGCGTATTACTCATACATTTCGGAATTGTAGAATATGATTTCTATACCGTATTATTTGGTGTATCAAGAGCGCTTGGAGTACTTGCATCACTTATATGGGATAGAGTACTTAACTCACCAATTGAACGCCCGGGCTCAAATACAACCGAAGGACTGAAGAAGAAATTCGGCGCCGTAAAACAGAAGTAAAAGATGCAAAGCGTAATTATTTATATTCTTTTAGGCGCTGCAGTAGCATACATTGCACGCAAGGTGTACCAGGCATTCAGCCATAAGGGCGGTGCCGGTTGTGCACACTGCGACCCGTCTGATATAAATACGCTTAAGAAAACTGCTCACGGTAAATAATTGCTTTCTGCCAATACGGTACTGCTCTATAACACCTGTAAATCCGGAATGAGAATACGTACCTCCATACTGTTCACATTAGTTTGCTTTATCTGTTTGCAAGGTAATGCCCAAAACAGGTTAATAGATTCGCTCAAGAACAGGCTGAAGAATGAAAAGCAAGATACCACCAAGGTAATTCTTGAAATAGCTATCGGCAGGGCATACAACATGCAAGGTGATTATTTGCAGGCTCTCGACTATGGTGTAAGGGCATTGAATCAGGCAAAGAGTCTTGAGAAATCAGGTAATAATGCCATATTGCTGGCGGCCCGTAAAGGAGAAGCACAAGCATACTTAACTATTGGTAACTCATACAATAACCAAAGCAATTACGGGCAAGCGGAAATTTATTACACTAAAGCCCTTAAAGCAAAAGAAGCACTCGGTGATAAAAAAGGTATTGCCAGCGCTAACAATAACCTGGGGCTAGTTTATTGGAGCCAGAGTAACTATGCTGTTGCGCTCGACTATTTCTTAAAGAGCCAGAACATGTACGAAGCTATTGGGTACAAACCCGGAATGGCTCTTACATTCAATAATATTGGGCTATTATATATGGATGAAGGGAATAATGATTCTGCTGTTACCTATTTCACAAAAAGCCTTGTAATTGAACAGCAACAGAATAACAAAGATGGTATTGACAGAGGATATAACAACATTGGTATTATTTACCGTAACCAGAAAAATTATATAAAGGCACTCGACTATTATTTTAAAAGCCTTGCCTTGCGCAAAGAGGCTAATAATATGGCCAATATTGCCATTACTTATACCAATATTGCAAATGCATATAACTTCCTGGCATCGGAACCTGATAGCACTAAAGAACATTTCATTAAAGTTCATTATGCCGGAAGCCCTGGCAAGCCATCTTTAAAAGAACTAAGCGGAATATTGCGGGACAGTGCCCTGGTATTATATAAGAAAGGGCTTGAACTAAGTACTGAAGTTGGCGACATGAACAATATTGCGGAATCTAATGATGGTATTGGCCTTATTAACCAGGACAGGGGAAACTATAATGAAGCTCTCAACTACCTAAAGAAAGCAGCATCTATTTACAAGGATATAAACGGCAGGAAAGACTATTATGAAGTGCTGAAAGACATTTCAACAAATTTTGAAAAACTCAGGCAGCCCGATAGCGCTCTTAGTTATTTCAGGCAGGCCATGAATATACGCGACAGTGTATTCAATGAAGATAAACAAAAAGCCATAGGCCGTGAAGAGGTAAAGTATTCGTATGAAAAGAAACAGGCGCTGCAAGAGGCGGAAAGCAAAAAACAACATGAACTTGAAGAGGAACAACGCAAGCGCCAGCAATTAATTATTTATGCCGGCACAGGCGGAGTATTATTACTCATTGCTTTTTTAATATTTGTAGCACAGCGGTTACGTATAACCAACAGGCAAAAAAATATAATTGGTGAGCAAAAAGAAAAAATAGATCACGCCTTTGCGCAATTGGGCGATGCAAAAAAACTTTTGGAAGAACGCCACAAGGACCTAACCGACAGCATACAATATGCCAGTCGTATACAAACAGCTTTGCTCACAAGTGATAAGTATCTGTCAGAGCACCTGAAGGAATATTTTATTTTGTTCAAGCCAAAAGATATTGTAAGTGGTGACTTTTACTGGGCATTGCATCACAAAGGAAAATTCTATATTGCCTGCTGCGATTGTACCGGCCACGGCGTACCGGGAGCGTTTATGTCATTGTTAAACATTACCTTTTTGCACCAGGCCGTAATTGAAAAAGGCATTGCACATCCCAACGAAATATTTAATAGCGTCCGCACCAGTGTGGTTGAAGCTTTAAATCCGGATAATACTGACGACACTAAAGATGGTATGGATGCTACCCTTTGCGCCATAGACTTTGAAAAACATATGCTTATGGGTGCCTGTGCCAACAATGCATTATGGATTGCCCGCAATGGCCAGCTTATGGAATTTAAGCCCGACAAAATGCCTATAGGTATTAGCGGTGGCGAAGCAAAGCCATTTACGCTACACGAAATAAACCTGCAAAAAGGTGATTGTATTTATATGTTCAGTGATGGTTACGCTGACCAGTTTGGCGGGCCCAATGGTAAGAAATTCAAGTTGGCGCAGTTAAAGGAATTGGTAATAAGCATAACAGCTAAACCTATGAAAGAGCAAAAAGCCATTCTTGAAAAGACACTGAACGACTGGAAAGGAAACCAGATGCAGATAGATGACGTGTGTGTGATTGGTATACGTATATAAAACTATTCCTCTAACTATTTTGATTTCTTAAAGGCCTGCTCTATGTCAGCAATAATATCCTCGGTATGCTCAAGTCCGACAGATATTCGTATTAGCCCCGGCAATACACCCGTATCAATACGTTGTTGTTCCGTAAGTTTGGCGTGTGTTGTGGATGCAGGATGAGAAACTATTGTCCGGGTATCACCCAAGTTAGCAGTCATCGAAGCCAATTCTAATGCGTCCAGAAATTTCTTTCCACGTTTCAACCCGCCTTTAATAAGGAAAGCTATCATTCCCCCACCCTGGCTCATTTGCTTTTTGGCAATTTTATACTGAGGGTGCGATTTCAGGAAAGGATATTTTATGGATTCTACATCAGCGTGCTTCTCTAAATATTGAGCAACTTTCAAGGCATTGCTACTATGCCTGTCCATGCGCACCGGCAGGGTTTCAATGCTCTTTGATAATACCCATGCATTAAATGGAGATATTGCAGGGCCTGAACTACGTGCAAATGTCCTTATCTCATCTATCAAATTCTTTTTGCCTACTACCACACCTCCTAATACACGCCCCTGGCCATCCAAGTACTTAGTTGCAGAATGAATTACGAGGTCAGCGCCAAAATCAATAGGTGTTTGCAGTATGGGGGTTGCAAAACAATTATCTACAATAAGTATTGTTTTATGCTTTTTTGAAAATTTACCCAACCAATCGAGGTCAATAATATCAATAGCTGGGTTTGAAGGAGTCTCTACAAAAATTATTTTGGTATTTGGCATTATTGATTTGCCCCATTCATTGGTCTTATGTATATCAACATAAGTATGAGTTATGCCAAACTTCGATAATTGCTTTTCTAATACGGTATGTGTAGAGCCAAATACTGAATTGCAACAGAGTATGTGGTCACCGCTTTTTAATAATGCAGCAAATGTGGTAAACACTGCAGCCATACCCGAAGCAAACGAAAAGCCAGCCTCTGCTCCTTCTAATTGGGCAACCTTATCTGATAGTTCAGCGGCATTAGGATTAGAAAAGCGACTGTAAATATTACCCGGTTTTTCATCTGCAAACATAGCGCGCATGCTTTCGGCATCATCAAATACAAAACTTGATGTCAGGTACAATGGCACCGAATGCTCATTGAATTGAGTCTTCTCCATCTGCGTGCGAATAGCTATGGTTTCTTTATGCTTTTTACCGGCCATTATTAGTTCAGTTGGTATGAATAGGTGATCTTGGCTGTTTTCTCCAGCATTTTAGATACGGTACAGTATTTATCAAGGCTCAGGTCAATGGCTTTCTTAAGCTTATCCTCATCTATCTTACCTTTTACAATATATTTAATGTGGATTTTTGTAATAAGTGCAGGCTCCAAAGTCTGGTCGCGCTCATATTCAATCTCCACATCATAAGCATCTATCTGTTGTTTTTGCTTTCTCAATATCATAATTATATCCATGCTGCTGCAACCACCTAAGGATGCAATCATCGTCTCCAATGGGCGGAACGCAAGATTATGCCCACCTATTTCAGGGTTGCCATCCATGTGCAATTTTACGCCCACTGCATTAGTAGCTTCTAAATGAAAAGCGTCGTCTATTCTATGTAAAGTGACTTTGGCCATCTTGTTTTTGTATTAATTATTCAAATGTAGCTCTTTTTCAGTGGAGGATGAAACTGCCTTTTCTTTGCCACCAATAGCAAACGGAAGAGATGCAAGGAACACCTTTTTTTTAGTAAGTAATGGTTTCAATTCAATGAGTTGGGCAAGGCTTATTTTGCCAGTAGCAAAATTCTCTCCCTTCTTGTGCTTACTATCTTTCAACTTAATTTCATTCAATACCTTTTCAGAGTTTGCCCTTACGTAAACTTCTATTTCAATAGAATTTGCAAGTCCAAGGCCTTTGTTCTCCTTATACTTCTGGTAACGGTATTTAAAACCGCTTAATGAAGCATGTACATCGGAGAGCACTGCTGCTCCGGTAGGATAACTGCCGGCACCTTTACCCGAGAAGAATTGCGTTCCGGAGTGTTCAGCTTCAATGGTTATTCCATTGTATTCATTTTCTACATGATATAAAGGATCGGCAGGAGAAACAAATTGTGGAACTACCCATAAACCCACTTTATTATTGGCCAGTTTATAAACCTGTGCCACCTGGCGGACCTTATACCCATTGGCTTTAGCATAATCAATATCCCCAGGGCTAATGTTTGATATACCATAATTGAAAACCTGTTCAGGTTTAACCAACAAACCAAAACCATGCAATGTGAGAATTACCAATTTAAATAAGGCATCATAACTTTCCACATCAAGCGTTGGGTCAGCTTCAGCAAAACCAAGTTTCTGCGACTCCTTAAGAGCAGTGGCATAATCCCAACCCTTATTATACACCTGTGAAAGAATATAGTTAGAAGTACCATTACACAATCCACGGATGGCACTTATAGGCTCTTGAGAAAAGTAGCTATCAATGGTTCTAAGAATAGGAATACTGGCACAAACCCCTGCTTCGTATAACAGGGTGACATTGTGTTTCTCTTGCAAAGCCAATAGTTCGGGCAGGTTCTCTACCACCATCTTTTTATTTGCCGATACTACATTCTTACCCGCTTTCAGTGAATCGCGAACAATTTCAAAAGCGTCTTTTGAATTATCTATCACCTCCACAATGAGGTTGGTGCTGGCATCATTCAATACTTCATACTTATCGAAACTAAGCTGATGCGCCTCAACTTTACGTTTCTTTAAAGCATCTTTCACCACTATTTTATGTGGCACAACCGATGGGGTTTGAATGTGTGTAAGCTCATAAAAGCCTTGCCCCACGCAGCCGAGGCCAAATAATCCGATCTTAGGTGTATTCATTACTTTGCTATAAAAGTTTTGTATTGCCAATGTTAGTTTAGGTACTTCAATTAAAAAACCATCGTGCCCGTAAAGCGAATTTATCTCCTCGTATGTTGCACCGGGAATATTCTCAGCTGTGAACCTTGATTCAGATGCTGGGAAAAGCAGATCGGATGTAATACCCACAGCCAGTGTTTTAGCTTTAATAGTAGAAAGCGCTTGTTTTACTCCTCCCCTGCCACGGCCCACATTATGCGAGTCCATTATTTTAGAGAGTGTATAATATGAGAACGCATTGAAACGTTTCACCAGTTTTTCGCCCTGGTAACGCTGGTAAGATGATGCTTTGTAATCATCTGTCTTATCATCACTCGTTTCCTTTTGTGTTTGCGAATAAGTGATATAGTTGCGGTAACTAAGCAAAGCAATAGAACGTGCAGCTTTCATCCCTTCTGAACCTGCATCAGGGCGGTCTTCTTTCCATGTCTGGTCAGCCTCAATGGCAAGGCGCTGGCTTTCTCGAAAAGCAATACCCCATGGAGAGCTTACCGAGTTTGATGCTACTACTATGAGATGCTTGATAAGTTCCGGTGAAGTAACGGCCCACTCTATTGCCTGCTGGCCGCCTAATGAACCACCTATAGCGGTATGTATCTGTTCAATACCTAATTCACGGCGCAACAGGTCTAACGAAGCTACCAGATCACGCACAGTTAGTAATGGAAACTCATGAAAGAAAGGTTTGCCGGTAGCAGGATTTACTGATAAAGGCCCTGTAGAACCATAGCAAGAGCCTAAAATATTAGCGCAAATAATAAAGTGTTTTGCTGGGTCAAATGCCTTATCGGCTCCAATTATACCAGGCCACCAGTCCTCGGCATCGGCATTAGCGGTAAGTGCATGGCATATCCATATTACATTATCCTTTTCTTTGTTCAGCTTACCCCATGTTTGGTATGCAAGTGTAAAACCCTGCAGGTTCTGGCCTGATTCCAGAGAAAATGTGTTTTTATATTCGAATATATGTTTGCTCATGATTAAGGTTGAGATTTAAGTTAAGGTTGAGAATTCTATCCGCCTTTCAGCGATACATCCTTTTACAATAAAATGAAACAGGATGTGTTACATGCCGAAGGCACACATACACATACAACAACAAATGATAGAATTGCTGGAATTGATCTCTGAGAGAGATTTACTTAAAGGACTGTGTCTTTTGTTTTTCATGGCCTATATAATTTTTATATGTCCCGCGTTGCCTTGGGCAGGAGTTGGCACCTTTTCTAAACTTAGACGGTTGCCAGAGGGTCTTCGAGCCTGATCTCTCACCTCTTCTGTATAACAATTACACCATGCTTTTATGCAAGTAGTAATTATTTGCGATGCAAATGTAATACTTTTTTATTTACCACAAAATATCCGGGCACCAGAACCTACTGATAGCCTGACAATACTACTTCAAAACCTGCGAGCAGTATACCTTTATGACATAATAGGCTTCGGTTACACCCAGTTCGCCGGCCTTACTATAATCTCCGCAGGCACTCACCTTATCATTCGTAACAAAGAACAATAGGCCGCGGTTATAATAGGCATCACCAAATCCCTGGTCTATTTGAATGGCCCTGGTGTAATCCTCAATAGCTCCTTTCAGGTCTTTCAGTTTGTATTTTACAAATGCCCTGTTATAATAAGCAAAAGCGAATTCAGGTTCAATCTCTATTGTTTTAGTAAAATCGGCAAGGGCATTTTCATATTTATCATTATTCTGTTCCCTAACTATTTTATATGTTTTATTCACAGTGGTATATTGGGCATCTTCATTAAAACGGCTGAGCATATCCATTTCTTTACATTGGCTTATGCCCCGTTGAAAATATGCAATTGCGCACCACGCATCCTGCTCTATAATATCGCTATAATCTTTAATGGCATCATTAAATAATTGCAGGTTGGTTTCCTGCACCGCCCGTTTCAATATCATCTCCTGGCTTTTGCTACTGTCTTTACTTAAAACAAACAGGGTGCTATCAGCTACATTATCGGTACCCTGACTTTTTTTATTGATCATGCAGAAATTATTATAGATCTGCTTTGTCTTTTTCATAAACACAGGCGGGCAGCCTGCTTTGGCAGAGTTCTTATCATTGGGCATTAAATAAAACAAAGGCAACAAGTTTATAGTGGTAGTATCGGATAATTTTTTGCCATTATCAAAATCAGAATTGAGCGATAACAAATGCGAAAGGCTAACCGAATCATTTACCCGTTGGGAGTTATCTCTAAAATGGCTCACATTGCCCATCACCTTACCCGAGTAGTAATCTGCTTTGGCCCCGGCGTAATCGTGCATAGTTTCTTTTAACCGGGCACGTTCATTATAAGCCTCTACAAAATAAGGGAACAATTCAATGGTTTTATTATAATCATCTAATGCTCCCTGAAAGTCATTCACAGCACACTTAAGCTTAGCTCTGTTGAACAGTGCCTGAATATTCTTCGGGTTGAGCATTATTACTTTGTTAAGATCTGCCAGGGCATCATCATACTCATTTTTATTAGCTTCCATAATAGCCCTATCAAAATATGCAAGGGAATTCAAGGGGTCATATTTTATTACCATGTTGAAATCTTCCAAGGCATCTTTCTCATCATTCATCTTTGTATAGGCCTCTGCACGGCCAAAGTAGGCCATTGTATTAGCCGAATCTATTTTCAGTGCCTTGTTATATTGCTCCATAGCATCATTATAATTACCCATATCGGCATCAAGCATACCCAGGCGCACATACACTTCTTCATTCTTTGGATTTATCTTCAGCGATTTATTATAATGAACCAAAGCACTATCGAACTTAGTAAGTGCAGCCTCAGCCATACCTTTGCACAGGTATAGGTTTTCATTCGCGTATTGCATACTTAACACCTTATCGCAATCTTTTATTGCGCCGTTATAATCCTGGCTCGATAACTTAGAAAATGCTCTTTCCAGGTACAATTTCGGGTCGTTTCCCTGTATGGCGATAAGCCGGTTAATATCCCTTATAGATCCTTCATAATCACCCAGGCGGTATTTAACATAACTCCGGTAATGATAGGCATCAGAAAGGTAAGGGTCATACATACTGACTGCCACATTCAGATCTTCTTCAGCACCTAAATTGTCGTTAAGATAATACTTACATACACCCCTGAAAAAATATGCATCGTACTGGCCGGCTCTTGTTTGTATGCAAACATCCAGTTTTTGTATTGCATCAAAATAACGGTTCGCAGCCATATCTTCTCTCGCTTCCTGCAGGTATGTATTTGTATTAAACTGCGAAAACGCACTTAAAGCAAAAACAAACTGAAGAATAAAAAGCAAAACGTATTTTGATGATAACATAGGGCTTCTCCCAAAAATTAAAACTCACAAACCAGGCACACTGAATATATGGAGAAATTCAGGCCGTGTGCCGCACCAAAATTAACTTATTTTATCTATGAATCTGTATAGACCTGACCCGTGAGGTATGGGCACTGAAATAACCCAACGCATTATTTGAAATATTAGATACCGGGTTTGCCGGTGTTACATTGGTTGAGCCCGATGCCTGGCCTATGGTGGTCATATAAGTATATGCGCCTTTGTCAATACATTGCATTTCTACTTTAATACTGTCACCCACATTTATCTTATGACGAATAGGATAGGCAATATATTTCCCATCGAAATATTGATCACTGATACAATCGAAATTGGTTTGCAGGGTATCATTCACGGTTTCTAAAAAGCGGTAATAATTGGCTACACCCGCAGGGTCGTGCAGCACCACTTCAGGTGAATAGCTTGTATCAATTCCACCTCTAAACCCAGGGCCTATCCGTTCATATTCAATAAGTGTATCGAAATTCACAAGCTGTGGCATAGTACTCACCGAAGTATAGGTTTGTCCATTAGAAGTAACATTGAGGGTATATGTTCTGCCGGGAACTCCCAATATTTTTTTAGTGTGATATGTCCCCAGGGTAGTTGTTTCAAATAAGGTATCAATAGTACCTGCATTATCGGCAATGGTAACAAAGGCACCATCGACAGGCGGGAATGTATTAGGTAAGCTAAAATTCACGGTCTGGTTAAGTGTAACTGTATAAGGGCCGGGTTGATCGTTAAGGTTACCGACAATTACAATGGCCGGTGATGCAGAGTTTAAATCGATATTAATAACCTTTTGGCAACCAAGAGAACAAAATAGAACGCAGATGACACAGATTGGTATGATAAAAAATGATTTTTTAAATCCAGCTATTCTATTATTATCTGTGTTCATCATAATCATCTGCGTTATCAGCATTCTAGAATTTAAAATTATATGACACCGATGGAATTATACCAAATAACGAAGTAAGCACGGCCTGTGTTTCCTGCGCATTATTCGGGTTTTGCTGGAAGGTGATGGTATATGCATTCCACCTGTCGTAAACATTATAAATAGAGAATGCCCATTCACCCTGGAAGCGGCCATGTTTTTTGCACTTGTACGTAGCACCCACGTCCATTCTGTCATACGCAGGCATACGGTAACCGTTGCGCGATGTATAATAGTAAATTATATTACCATCAACCTCATACTTACCACTCGGGAAGGTTACAGGGTAACCGGTATTATATATCCATGTGGCCGATACCGACCACTTTTCATTGATGTCATAAATTACTACTACATCCACATCGTTCGTAATATCCTGTCTTGCAGGGTACCAGCTACCGTTATTGATTCCGGGAATTTGCAGTTCAGTTTTTGAATAGGTATACCCTAGCCAGCCATTAATTTTTCCGAACTTCTTTTTAAAGAAGAACTCAGCACCATACGACCTGCCCTGACCGAAAAGCAATTGACTTTCTACACTTTGATTTAATAATAACTGCGCACCATTCTTATAATCTATTTGGTTCTGCATTAACTTATAATAGGTCTCAACAGAGAACTCATAATTATTGTCATCGAAATTGCGGTAATACCCAACCGAGAACTGGTCAGCTATCTCAGGCTTCACATTATTACTGCTGGGTATCCAAAGGTCTGTCGGGTTTGAAGAAGTAGAATTAGAAAGCAAGTGCAGGTTCTGAACATTCCTATCGTACGATGCTTTAATAGAAGATACTTCATTCAGCATATAATTTGCATTGAAGCGGGGCTCAGGATTAATATAAGTTTTCACAAATTGTCCGCTGGAATACTTGGCAGAATCCGTAGTATTGCCATTGGCATCATAGGTATAAAAAGTGCCTGGGCCAAGCAAGCTAAATGTGGTAAGCCTTATACCTGCCATAAATTTCAATCTTGCACTTACCGTAAATTCATCAGATGCATAAACTGCGCTTTCAAGCGCATAGCGGGTTTGAATATGTGTGCCGTTAAAAATAGTATCGTTGGCAACCAAATTACCCGGTACAATGGTGTGGTAGGTAGCATTAAACCCGAACAATACCTTGTTTTTGGTATTTGGGAAATACTGGAACTCTTCTTTTAAACTCCAGTCCTGAATGGTAGATTGTATACCCAGGTTAAGGCCTGCTGCCGTAATGCTTATATCGTAATTGTAGTTACTATATATAACCGAAGTATTCGAGAAAAGTTTCGGGCCATATATATGGTTCCATCTAAAGGTACCTGTTGCATTACCCCAATTAACACCAAAAAGGTTATCCGCTCCTAATACATCCTTGCCAAAGTATCCAGATATATATATCCTGTCTTTATCACCCAATGTATAATTGCCTTTGGCGTTGAAATCGTAAAAATATAGACTGCTATTTTTCAAAGCCGCGTTATTAGAAAGTTTCAAGAAAAGGTCAGCATATGTGCGCCTACCTGCTATTAAAAACGATCCTTTCCCTTTTTTAATAGGGCCTTCGAAGTTTAAACGTGATGCAATAAGGCCTATACCACCACTTAAATGATAGCTCTGGTCATTACCGTCATTCATCCTTATGTCTTCAACCGATGCTAAACGTCCACCAAACTGGGCAGGCATGCCGCTCTTATACATGGTCACATCTTTTATAGCATCTGAATTGAATACCGAGAAAAAACCCAATAAGTGAGATGCATTATATACAGGCGCATCATCCAGTAAAATAAGATTCTGGTCAGATGCACCACCGCGCACATAAAAGCCACTGTTACCATCGCCGGCAGATATAACTCCCGGCAATAATTGCATGGTCTTTAGTACATCTTTCTCTCCAAAGAACACAGGTATTTTGGCAATCTCTTTTACATCAAGCGATATGGTTCCGGTTTGGGTACTGGTAACATTTGCATTCGATTTTTGGCCTTGTATCTGCACTTCCTTCAATGATGAACCAGCCGATGCCATTCTAATACTTTGCTTTACATTTTGGTGAAGGGCTATTTTAATGGAATCGGCTCTATAGCCCAGATAGCTGTATATAAGGGTATAATTTCCCTCCGGTAAGGTTATTGAATAAAATCCATATTCATTAGTGCTTACACCTGTAGCGGGTAATTCTTTTACTGAAGCAATTACACCAATCAGTTCTTCGCCCGATGCAGAATCTTTTATTGTACCGCTAATGGTAAACCGTTGTTGGGTTTGTGCAAATACTGCACTGCTTATAAGTAAAGCAAGGGCCAGGAAGGTATTTTTTATTGACATAAACGGACCAAAGGTACTCTTATTTAAATGAGGTTATGAGGAAAGATAAACTTTAAGAATAAAATAATATTATGCATAGACCAGCTAAACCCGATAAAGTTTAATCAGCCCTTATTTACAACCTCCCTGTTGAGATAAATCACAGGATTTTCTTCCATCTGCGTGATACATAATCACTTCCTGATGGTCCTTATTGTACACATCTACTTCAAAGAAGCCTTTTTCGTTCCATAAATTGCAATTATTCATTTCGCATGGCTTAATAGCTTCAGGTCCGTTCATGTTATGCAACTTGCTTCCTGCACCGCTAATAATATAGTGTACCCCGTTAATTACATGGTACTGCATAGCGTGCAAGTGACCCGCGCAAAAATATACACCGGGATATTTTTCAAATATGGCAGTAAGCTTCTCTATCATTGTTTTGTATGAAGGAAAATCTTTCCGGTTCTGCTTATAACGCATAATAAAATAGGGGTGTTTCCATCCATTCACCTGTTTAAGGCCATCGCTGTATACGGGGTGGTGCGCTACCACAAAAACAGTTTGGCCATGAGAAGTTGCATAAGCAAGTGTGCTGTCCAGATCGTGGTAAAATTTCTTTTCCAACTCAAATCTCTCAGCAGGCACATGCCTGTAACCCAGCATAATTAACCAATAGGTATCTATGCAGACTATCCGCGCCCTTTTGTTATCGAGTTCAACCGATGTCGGGCCGGGCATACCATTGCGGGGTAAAAAAGTAGAATCGGGGTTAGCAATGGTTTTATTCTTTTTCAGGTTCACCTCTACAAACGACTCTTCCATTTTAAGGCCATGCCTGCCACGATTAAAATTGGCAGCGTTCCACCAATCGTGGTTACCCGGTACAAAATATACTGAGCCTTTATATCCTTCTGCTATTTTAAGTTGCGATAATATATGCCCTCTTGTTACTTTGCTGCTATCAAATCCTCTGAACGAAGGAATAAAACCCAGTTTATCCTTATAAGAATTATCACCCATAAACACCACAGCACTATTGGGGTTGGCTACCATTTTAGAATGAAGGCTGTCCAGCACTTCTCCCGGCAATTCATCTTCCCCGGCATCACCAACCAGGAATATCTTGTATTCAGGCTGCTGGGCAACAGTTAAGATTGAACTGCATAAACAGAAAAGCGCAAGAAGTTTTCGCATCATTTAATTGAATTCATGGCAAAAATAACGCTTAAACCCAGATTACTTATTTTATGTTAATACTTATTTAAAGTAAAGTCGCTACCTTTCCGTCTCTTAAGGTTATTAACCCTAAATGCTCAGATCTTGAAATTATTATACTCATACTTAAAGAATTATAAATGGATGTTGCTATTGGCCCTTGTGCTCGCAACCATCAACCAGGTATTCTCGCTATTCGACCCCATGATATTCCAGCGAATAGTAGATCGGTACTTATCAAAAATTGGTACAGTTAGTTTTACAACGCCTGAATATGTGAAAGGAGTGCTGGTGCTTATTGGTATGTCTATGGGTGTGGCCATGGTATCACGTATTGCAAAAAATTTCCAGGATTATTTCACTAATGTAGTTACACAAAAAGTAGGTGTGCAGATATATACCGACGGATTAAGGCATTCGCTAGGCCTGCCCTACTCTGTATTTGAAGACCAACGCAGCGGCGAAACATTGGGTATATTACAAAAAGTACGTTCAGACGTAGAAAAGCTCGTACTCTCTACTATCAGTATCTTATTTACTACTTTAGTTGGTATAGTGTTTGTATTTGTGTATGCCATGAAGATATACTGGCTCATTGCACCGGTTTATTTTTCACTCGTTCCTATTTTAGGCTTTGTAAGTTCTTACCTGAGCAAAAGGATAAAAGTTGTTCAGAAGAAAATAGTATCGGAAACCACTGCACTGGCTGGCTCTACAACCGAATCGCTCCGCAATATTGAACTGGTAAAAAGTCTTGGCCTTACCGACCAGGAAGTGAACCGCTTAAACGCTACAACAACCAAAATTCTGGGTTTAGAGCTTAAAAAGCTTCGCTTTATTCGTTTCATAAGCTTTATACAAGGCACCACCATCAACTTTTTGCGTAGCTGCCTGTTGTTCATGTTCACCTATTTGATCTTTAAAGGAAAACTCAGCTTAGGACAAATGTTCGCCCTGCAGTTCTACTCCTTCTTTATTTTCGGCCCATTACAGGAATTGGGTAATATTATCAATACGTTCAGGGAGACACAAGTATCGCTCGATAATTTTTCGAAGATACTTAGCACACCTAAAGAGCCAAAACCGGCTAACCCGAAACATGTTAGTACTATTGAAACATTGGCATTTGAAGATGTATCATTCAAACACCAGACTGCAAAAACATCGGCATTAGAAAACATTTCATTCAAAGCCGAACGTGGTCAGACCATTGCATTTGCAGGGCCATCGGGCTCAGGTAAAACCACTTTGGTTAAATTGCTGGTGGGGCTTTATACTCCTCCCAGCGGACAGGTTTTATATAATGATATTTCAGGTAAGGATATTGACCTTGATAAATTGCGCGAACAAATAGGATTAGTAACGCAGGATTCACAGCTTTTTTCAGGCAGTATAAAAGAGAACTTATTATTTGTGGCACCCAATGCAACCGACCAGGAATGTTTGGATGTATTGCACAAAGCCGCTTGCGAAAACCTGTTGGCAAGAGCCGATAAAGGATTAGACACGGTAATTGGTGAAGGCGGAGTGAAAGTATCAGGTGGTGAAAAACAAAGGTTATCTATTGCACGTGCATTGTTGCGTAAGCCATCACTTTTAGTATTCGATGAAGCGACTTCGGCGCTCGATTCGCTTACCGAAGAAGAGATAAGCAAGACCATACGCGATGTATCGCAAAACAGCAGCCTTATTACCATATTAATTGCACACAGGCTATCAACCATTATGCATGCCGATAAAATATATGTACTTGAAAAAGGCCATGTAATAGAATCGGGCAAGCATGAAGAACTGCTTGCTTTAAAGGGCTTGTACTATGCCATGTGGCGCCAGCAAATTGGTGAATGGAGAAACAAATCGGCTAAGGAAATGGCTTGAAAATAGGGCATTTCACCCTATTTGGAAAAGTCAAAAAATATTGTTAGATTTGTTTTAACGTATTAATAATCATTAGCATGAAAAAATATACACTTATTGCAACTCTTGCTTTATCAATTGCATGCTTGTCAAATTCAGCTAAGGCTCAATCAACATCATTCAGTAAAGGCTCGTTCCTTATCAGTGTAACTGAAGGCTCATCATGGGCTAATTACTCAACTCAAACTTATGGAGCTGCTACCGGCGAAGGTTCAGGGCATATAATAGGTTGCCGTGATCCGCTTACACTTGAATATGGTATAAGCAACCATTTTGGCATAGGTATTACATCGGGTACCGATTTCTACTATATCAACCCAAACCAGTACTATGGTTTTGAAACCTCTACCGGCCAGATAAAAGCTTTTACTAAAGAATTTACTGTCGATTTGAACTATCACTTTTTTGTAACACGCCATTTTGATCTTTCGGGTGTGGTTTCTTATGGTGGTTCAACAGTTTCTTTTAGCGGCAATAATGGCTTCTATACCAACACGGATACTTACAGGTCGAATGATATTTTGGCAAATGGCAGCAGTAACTATAACTACAGTGCTAAGGGTGGAATATTCCGTGCAGGATTTCATGGCCGCGCTTATATAGGCCGTTTTGGTTTTGTAGCAATGATTACTGCATTTACTGAAACAGGCACTCCGCAAATGCCAAATAATGCTCCTGGCATACATTATGCTACAACAGTTAGTGGCCTTGCTAAGGAATTCGGTTTCTGTTTCCGCATTGGGAAATAGTACGGCAATTATTTATGGAGCAAATAACCTGGAAAGATTTTGAGAAGGTTGAACTGCGCGCAGGCACCATTCTCGAAGTACACGATTTTCCTGAGGCACGCAAACCTGCTTACAAGCTCAAAATAGATTTTGGTGAGTTTGGTATTAAATGGAGCAGTGCTCAAATAACAAAACTATATACTAAAGAAGAATTACCGGGCAGACAGGTAGTAGCTGTTATTAATTTCCCTGAAAAACAAATTGCCAATTTCATGTCGCAATGCCTGGTAACGGGCTTTCCAGATACCAATGGAGATGTGGTGCTCACATCATTATCTCATCCTGTTCCTAACGGAGCAAAAATGTATTAAGCTTTACGGAGAGTAAGTACCGTAATCTCAGGCCAGATGCCTACCCTACCCGGGAAACCGATATAGCCTAAGCCGCGGTTAACATATAAGTACTTTTCATTTTCCTTATATAAACCAGCCCAATGTGGGTACCTTAAACGAGCGGGAGAAATTTTCACATCACCAATTTCTACACCAAACTGTGCACCATGTGTATGGCCTGCAAGAGTTAAATGTATATGCACAGGATTATCTTTCACCTGTGCATCCCAATGTGTAGGGTCATGCGACATTAATATCTTAAATGAATCGGGCTCGGTGCCGGCAAGTGTCTTTTTCAGATCTCCGTATTGGCTAAAACCTCCGTTACCCCAGTTCTCTAATCCCAGCAATTCAATGTGTCCTCCGTTCCTTTCAATTTTCACATTCTCGTTCCTCAGTAATTTGAACCCAAGTTGCTTATGTATCTCATACAACTTCTCCATGTTAGCTTTCTTGGCCTCCGGTGATGGCCACTGGGCATAGTCTCCATAATCGTGATTACCTAATGTGGAGTAAACCCCCATAGGTGCCTTCAGTTTATTGAACACATCCATCCATGGCTCCATTTCATCCGAACGGTTGTTCACAAGGTCGCCGGTAAAGAACATAATATCTGAGCCCTGAGCGTTTGCCATATCAACCGCATGTTGCACAGCTTCCTTGTCATCAAAACTGCCTGAATGGATATCTGATAACTGGGTGATCTTTATTCCATCAAATTCCTTAGGCAAGTCTTTAAACGATATTTCAGCAGTGTGAATTTTGAAATTGTATTTACCTTTTACAATTCCATATAGCATGCCCGTAAACGGAACTGCTGCTACTATAGCACCTGTATTAACCAGGAATTTCCTCCTCGATTGAAACAACTCTACTGATTGGGCTTTTTCCTTCACTACCAATTTATAAACGCCCACGCTAAAAAATCGAATCAGTCTGTATACATCCTCAACCAATAGGAATATAATATAGAACAGCTTGGGAATATAAAGCGTAAAGAAAGTCCCGGCCATAAATTTAAACCACGAACCTGCAAAACCATTTTTGGGTGAAGCGAATAGGCCCGTATATATTAACAACAGCATGAATACTATATTAACAGACCAATAAATGCTAAATGCAATCTTTCTTTTTCTTTTCGATGATGATCTGAAGGAAGCCCTGAGGCCGGTGAAAACGTAAAGATCAATAACTATAAGTGAAGCAAGTATTATAAATACCGCATGATATATTTTTGAAGCTGTTATCATATAATTTAAAAAGACGAATTACTCGTAAAGTTACTCTACCTATTTCTTATTTATCCAATTTGCAATATCATCAATTACATACATAGGCACATGTCCTTGCACACTGTATTCAGCAGGAGTACTCTTTCCTTCTCCCTCCATAAACAGGTGATTTAATTTAGGATACAATTTGAAGGTCACATTTTTCTTGTTGCCCAGTTTCTCTTTCCACAAATTATAATCTACCATGGTAACCTGGTAATCGCGTTCGCCCTGTATTACCAACACAGGCATAGTTAGTTCTTGTGCCGATTTAATTTGGTTGTAATGATTTATATCTATCCAGTATGGGGCAGCAACACCATATGGCAACAGGCTATCAGGGGTATTGGGTTTCAGGTCGGGGCTTTCTGCCAGTTTAAGCTGCTTATCCATTTCGGCAACTTTTTGGTCATTGTCCTTCTTATGTGACGCAATCGTATCTAACGATGCCAGGTAAGTGTTCTGGTATATCATTACATCTTCCAGCAAGCGCGAATCACCTGCCATCATTATAATACCTTTTATTTTTTTGCTTTCGTGAGCAATGCGTGGCGCAAGCATAGCGCCAAGGCTATGACCCAATACATATATTCGGTTAGTGTCAAGCCCTTTGCTGTAATTAGTATCAGTACTAAATTTCTTCACCGCATTAACTGCTGATACCACATCCTCAATGGCTTCTTCTTTCAACGTTGCATTATGCAGGTCTTCAGCAAACTGGCCACCGTATACTTTGGTTCGCTTATCGTAACGAATGGTAGCTATACCTTTTACAGCAAGTCCTGCCGCCAGATCTCTGAACGTTTTATTCGGACCAAGGCTCTCATCCATATCATTAGGGCCTGAGCCATGCACAAATATTACTACTGGTGGATTAACGACATCTTTAGGAACAGTAAGTATACCCGGCATTTTATACTGACCTGTCTTTATAAATATTTTATGTGTAACATATTTACCACTATCGTAAGGAGCCGGAGTATATTTTGAACCCTGCAATTTTAAAGGATCTACAAAGTGAAACCCTATAATGCGAAGTGATGAATTGAAAACAAGTTCAATATCTAATGTAGAAGTTTTAAACTCGCATTGGGTATAGGTCTTGTTCATTTCCTTACCTCTTTCCTCATCTACAAACTTATAATCGCCTATTGGTCCCAGTTGCTTAAATACACCATCCATGGCTGTTTTAAAAGCATCTTCACCGAGCTTCTTTGCCATTATGGTATCGAACATACCATATGCTTCGTGGTATTGGGCATTTTTTAAGTAGGCTGTAAAGTCAAGTGATAATTGCTTTTCATCTTTTTGTGCAAATGAAATTGCAGCTACAAATAACAATATGAAAGTTATCTTTATTTTCAGGGAATTCATGAGGTACAAATTATCGGGTAAAGGTAATTAAACCTTTGCAAAAGGAACGAGCAATATATGCTGACAGCAAGTGTGGGTATCTCTCCACACCCTGTTAATGGTTGAGTTCTCCATCATGGCATTCATGCCCATATATTGAATTACCGTATCAACACAATCTAATACAATACGCGATGTTTTTTTGCTGGTGATACTAACCTGATTTTGAGTCTTTGCACTTAGCTTACCATTCTTCTCCATCTCTTTCCAGGATGCATCTGCAAGTTTGTAAAAATCAGTTGAAGCCTTAGTAAAATTGTTTTCCTTTTCTTTTATGATGTTCTTCACAAATTCCATCCTGCCTTCAGCCAATGACCATGTCTTTTTGTTTTCTTTCAGCATATTATTTGCCTCTTCCATAAAGTGCCTGCACAGGCCAAGTGTGAGTGATGCAAATGATAGTTCTGCAAACTGCAAAAACGGATATTGGTAGTTAATATGATTATAAAACAGATCGGTTATGGAAAGGTCAAAGGTCATGGCTTCCGGAACAAAGGCATCTTTTACAACTATACTGTGGCTCTCGGTAGCCTTCATGCCAAAGGCGTTCCAGTCCTTTTGAATTTTTACCTGTTTGGGTTCGAATATAAAAGCCCGTATCTCTTTTGTCTTATCGTTAATGATTACATTGGCAGTGAAGGATGTCGCAAAAGGCGCTCCGCTGCAATATCTCCAGCTACCGGTAACTTTATACCCACCCTTGACTTTCTTCGCAGTTCCTGTTGGGGCGCCGCTGCCCGCAATGAGTGATTTCTTTCCTTTAAATACTTTACTTGCAATTTCGGGTTGCATATAGGCATAAAAAAATCCCCCACCCGAACCAATGGTAATAGCCCAGCCCAAATTACCATCAATATACCCGGCTTCATCAAACAGTCGTAAAGCCTGAGGCAAGGGCATCATCAGCCCATTGTCTTGCTTAGGAATAAAAAGCTTGAAATAGTTTTTCTTGTAAAGAATGTTCAACCACTCTTTGGGCATTTCACCCGATTGCTCTGCCAGTAAGGCCTGGCCACGTATCTTATCTATACTTGCTTTATCAAAGAATTGCATACAAGCTTAAAATGTTTTCACCAGGTCATTGGGTTCTATATGAACCAATACATCACTTATAATGGGCATCTGCTGCTGTATTGCATTCTTTACATGGTGGGCAATGGCATGGCCTTCGTTCACGGTTATCTTTCCGTCAACAACCACATGCATATCTACCAAATAGCGCATACCCATCTTACGCAAAAAGCATTTTTCTACTTCTATTACACCCGCAACTGTTAAAGGAATACGTTTTACTTCCTCCTTCAACTCCTCCGGTGGAGCGGCATCCATTAATTCGTTTAAAGCAGGCTTAAAGATGCGTATAGCATTGAAAGCAATAATACCTGAAGCCACTATAGAAGCATAGGCATCAGCAGCAATGAACTTAGGGCCGCCAACAATTGCCAATAAAATACCTACAAAAGCCATTATGGAAGTAATAGCGTCGCTGCGGTTATGCAAAGCTTCTGCAAGTAATGCAGTACTGCCAAAGCTCTTGGCTTTTTTATGCATATAACGGTAAACCAGCTCTTTTATAATAATAACCCCAGTGAGTACGTATAAGGTAAATGATTCGGGCACAGGTGGCGGATTCCATAAACGTTCCACTGCCCTGCTGGCAATGGCAACAGCAGTGAACAATAGAAACACAACTACAGCAATAGATGCAATAGGTTCTGCTTTACCATGTCCGTATGGGTGATCTTCATCGGGTTCTTTAACAGCGGTCTTTATACCTATAAATACAATGGCTGAACTCATCACATCTGAGAATGATTCAGCAGCATCGGCCATAAGCGCATTTGAATTACCGAAGAAAGCAGCAGTGCCTTTAACCGCTGCCAGCATAAGGTTCACCACCATAGACAGGATGACGGGCCTGGCGCTTGCCTTGCCCAACATGGCTGTATCTGATGTACGGTTATCGTCCATTAATGGGGTTCTATTGGTATGCTGAACTATTACATTCAAAAGTATGAATTAATTCAATAGAACGCTGATGACACGGATTAGGCGGATTCTTACTGATTTTATTTATTTCCTATTCGTTTTGCCCCAAACCCCTAAAGGGGCTTTAATCCTAATAAATATAAGGGGAGTATACGGTTATTGTTAAAGCCCCTTTAGGGGTTTGGGGCTATAGGGTCAAATTGGACCATTCTCTAAATTAGTGGCATGTATGTTTTTATTAAAAGATTTTTTACTTTTGCAGCCGTAACCAAAACATTCACTAACCAAAGATGGATAGTGGGCCGAGTGCAAAGACATATTTAGTTATTACCGTCTGAATCGGGTAGTTCTTCTGGGCTAGCCGGTAAACACGGAATAAAACAGCTTAGAAGATGAATTTAAAAACATCTTATATATTAAAGCGTGATGCAGTATTTATACTGCCTTGTGCCATTATTTAATTAAACAGGAGGTAGCCTATGGAAACGATCGAAAAAGAAAGAAAACTGAAAATGCCCAGCCTGAGCTTTGGAAAATCGGGTAACTCAGCAAACAGTTTCGACCCTGTAATAGCAGGTAAATTGAAGAGCGCCGCTAAAGCCAATAAGGAAGAGCTTTTTTCGAATTTAGAGACTTGCGAAACAGGCCTTACTGAAGAACAATTAGCCGAAAAGCAGGAAAAATTCGGACCTAACGAAATAGCCAGCGAAAAGGCACCGCCATGGTTCGTGCAGTTTGCACAGGCCTGGATAACCCCCTTCAATGGTATATTATTGGTTATTGCAGCCATATCGTTCTACACCGACGTAATAAGGCCCACCAACCCGGCTGACCGCGATTACTCAACCGTAGTGTTGGTTATATCAATGGTGTTGCTAAGTACTATTATACGTTTCTGGCAGGAGTTCCGCAGCAATGTGGCAGCCGAAGAGCTGAAGCGCATGGTAAAGACCACCGCTACCGTTATGCGCCAGAACGCAGGTAAAAAAGAAGTGGACATAAAAGAACTTGTTCCGGGCGATATGATATTCCTTACCGCCGGAGATATGATACCGGGCGATTGCCGTGTTATTTATTCAAAGGACTTGTTCGTGAGCCAGGCCATGCTTACCGGCGAGGCTCTGCCCGTTGAGAAGAAAGACAGTGCTATAGAAGAAGCCGATAAAAAGCAACCACTCGAACTCGAGAACATTTGCTTTATGGGGACCAACGTGGTGAGTGGCGCGGCAGTTGGTATAGTTGTTACAACAGGCGCACAGACATTGTTTGGTTCTATCAGTAAATCGCTAACAGGCAAGCGCCCTGAAACCAGCTTCGATAAAGGTGTTAACAGCGTGGCATGGTTATTGGTAAAGTTTATGTTAGTGATGGTGCCGTTGGTATTTTTAGTGAATGGCCTTACCAAGCACGACTGGACCGAAGCACTCCTCTTTGCTATTGCTATTGCAGTGGGCCTTACACCTGAGATGTTGCCAATGGTGGTAACTGCTACGTTGGCCAAGGGCGCTATTAACATGAGTAAGCGTAAGGTTATTGTTAAGCGCTTGAACGCCATTCAGAATATTGGCGCTATGGATATTTTGTGTACCGATAAAACGGGTACGCTTACGCTCGATAAGATAGTATTGGAGCGACACCTGAACGTAGAAGGCGAAGAAGATGATGAGGTGTTGAAATGGGCCTACCTGAACAGTTTGCACCAAACGGGCTTGCGTAGTTTGCTCGATGTTGCAGTACTGGAACATGGAGAGGTAAAGAAAGTGTTGGAAACACAGGGCGTATTTAAAAAGATAGACGAGATACCATTCGATTCGAAGCGCAGGCGCATGTCGGTTATATTGGAACAGGGCGACAAGCACTTGCTTATTTGCAAGGGCGCGGTAGAAGAGATGATAGATATATGTACCCATGCCTTCGACCCGGGAGATAATATGCAGTTGCACGCCGAGCGTGATAAGATCATTCCTATGGATGCAACGCTTAAGGAGAACGTGTTGAAGATGTCGCGCAAAATGAACGAAGAAGGCTTACGTGTGCTGATAGTTGCAATTAAAGAATGTGCCAGCACCCACCCTGTAAACTATGCGGTGGCCGACGAAAGCAATATGATATTAACGGGCTTCATAGGGTTCCTCGATCCTGCCAAGCCATCTGCCAAGCCTGCTATTCAGGCGCTGCAACGTTTGGGCGTTGAATTAAAGGTACTCACGGGAGATAACGAAATTGTTACCCGCAAAATCTGTAAAGATGTGGGCATACCTGTTACCAATATATTACTGGGTACTGAAATAGAGGGCCTGAGCGATCCTGAACTGCTGGATAAGTTGGAGCATACCAGCATTTATGCCAAGCTCAACCCTATGCAGAAGAGCCGCGTAATTAAAGTGTTGCAAAGCAAAGGGCACACCGTCGGTTTTATGGGCGATGGTATTAACGACGCAGGCGCATTGCGTGATGCCGACGTGGGTATATCGGTTGATACTGCTGTGGATATAGCAAAAGAAAGTGCCGATATTATTTTGCTGGAGAAAGATCTGATGGTACTCCGCAAGGGGGTAATATATGGACGACGCACATTTGGTAACATTATTAAATACCTGAAAATGGCTGCCAGCAGCAACTTCGGTAATATGTTCAGTATGTTGGGTGCAAGTGCACTATTACCATTCCTGCCTATGTTACCGGTGCAGGTGCTTACACAAAACCTCTTGTACGATATATCGCAAATATCATTGCCATGGGACAGGATGGATGCCGAATACCTGGTGAAACCTCGCAAGTGGGAAACAGGCGGCATTGCACGCTTTATGTTGTACATTGGGCCGATAAGCTCCATATTCGATTATGCTACTTTTGCCATAATGTGGTTTGTATTTAAGGCACAGACACCTGCCACACAGGGCTTGTTCCAGTCGGGCTGGTTTGTAGAAGGGCTATTATCGCAAACGCTGATAGTACACATGATACGTACCCGCAAAATACCGTTCATACAAAGCACTGCTGCAACTCCGCTTACCATTATGACAGTAATTATAATGATCGCTGGTATCTATCTGCCATTCTCTCCGTTTGCAGCTACATTTAAATTCATGCCTTTACCTGCATCTTATTTCATCTACCTCTTTACCATCTTATTGGGCTATTGTCTCTTAACACAGGTGGTTAAGGTGTGGTTTATTAATAAGTTCAGTCAATGGCTTTAATTCAATTAAGAATTAAAAATTAGGAATTAGTAATTAAAACCCTGGTCGAAAGACTGGGGTTTTTAATTTTTCTCTTCCGTTAAATAAAATATTTAGCAATAGGGATAAGTAATTTGGCAATTGTTAATAAAATTATACGCTTTTTCTTAAAGCATTACTCGAACTTTGTAACAATCAAAAATTTATAAAATTTCATCAGATGAACATTCCCGAAAATAACCTTGCATATCCTGTACTTATAGAATTTTCTACTGGTCAAGGCTCAGGCTTCCTTCTATTGTATGGAGAGGATGAATATTTTATAACTGCCAAACACGTTTTATTTGACCAAAAGACAGGATTATTGAGAGCAAATCAATGCAATATTACTTGTCAAACTGAAAAAATTGATGATGATTCTGTTTGGGTCTATGATATAAATTTAGAACTCTTAAATAAGAACAAACAAGTATTTCAACACAAAACTGCTGATGTTGCAGCTTTTAAATTTGCAAAAGTCACAAAAAACACAGAAGGTAATAATTATTCAGCAATGCCGATTGAAGGTGTCTCAGCAAGGACTCAAGGTAATGGAACTACTATAATTGCTCTTGCAAAATCGGCGACAGCCTTACTAAAGGACGTTCACATTTCCAATGATATATTTGTTTATGGCTATCCCAGTTCACTAGGCTTAAAGGACTCGCCTCAATTTGATTATAACAAACCACTTCTTAGAAAAGGTATCGTTGCTAATATCTATAAAAAAGCAGGAACGATAATTTTAGATTGCCCGGTCTACCCAGGTAATAGTGGCGGTCCAGTTGTTCAAGTAACTCCAGTTAGTAATTCTACAAAACACTTAATAATTGGGGTTGTATCTCAATTTATTCCATATACGGAAAACTGGAAGAATCTTTCAAATGGTCTAGTGCATACAGAACTATCCAACTCTGGGTATTCAGTTGTTGTTGCAATGGATTATGTATTTGAAATGTTAAGCATTCCGTTAGCTTAATTATACTTTAATATAATAATTCTATGGGTTATAAGGTATTAATATTGTTCTGTGGTTTTTTAATTGCAATTTTTTCAATCGAATGGAAAGATTGGAGAAACCATATTTCTAAGAATATAACCTTAATTGTCCTTTTAATATTAGCTCTTGTATTTGGACTGTTTGATAGTAATGAGCAGAACAAGAAGGATCTTGACACTTCAAATTCCAATAAGAACTTACTTAGTCAAAACAAAGAATTATTATCAAAAATCGACAAATATCAAAACGACCTTGAGGTGAAAAATGAGAAAATAATTGATTTACAAAATCAAGTCACAAACATTAAAGATTATTCATACTACGCCTTAATGAACGCTTATGGTCAAGATATTACACCTGGTTATGGAATCTCCTATAGTTCGGATCTCTCTGACAAAATGAAAAAGATCCTTTATGAGTTTAAAGGAGCGACTTATGTAAAGAATGACATGTCAATTTTACCGTTGATTGATGAAGTAATAAATGAATATCCCAGATTCCCATTTGGATATTGCGCAAAATTTAATCTATTGAGCTCTCATAACGACAAAACGTGGAAAATATATGCTGTAAAAGCATTGGAGATATTTAAAATTACCACTACATTAGAAGGGCATAGCCCTGCTCATGACGAAGCAAAAAAAGCTTTACTTGAGATATTGGCAGGTAATTCTTAATTATATATTCCATTATTATCAATACTACACTCTTATATAATACTGCTTTATCTTTCTCAAGTACAGAACGAAAAAACATTACTAATAACGGGCATATTTGCTAAGCCCCCACTAACTCATTCAGTTGGGTTACCGTACTCGTCGTAAATCAGGTTTTCATCCATACAACAATCTATATGGCCATCTTCCATATCGAAGTGAATTTTGAAAAACTGAACGAGAGGTATTAAGAGGTAAGATAAGAGTTTCATGTTCCCTGGTTTATCTGCTACCAAGGTAGCTTTGAATAGCTCTGTTTTTCTAAAAAATCGGTGAACGGGGCAAAATTGGGACTGAATGAATGAAATTGGGCCTCACCCAGCTTAGTCTGCCCCGCCTAAATCCTCCCCTGGAGGGGAGGACTTACGGAATAAAAAATCCGTACTAACCCCAGAGGGGTAACATATTTATAGAAAAGCATAACCCTCAACATTATTTATCCCGTCGCGAGTTTTTGAGTGCATATGCAACCAAGGTGCACGACGGGCAGGGTTGTTTTGTTTGGAATAGCTATAGATATATCAGCCCTCTGGGTTTATTCTGCCCCGCCTAAACAAACAGCCCATAAATGTGCACTGTACATTTATGTCCTAGAGGGGACTCAATGATTTTTTATTCCTTAAATCTCTCCCTCGAGGGAGAGGTTTGGAGAGGGCAAATTGGGGTTGTTGAAATCTAAATCACTACTTTATTACATGTAGTAAATACATTAGGTATTTTTGTAACTACTAACAACCACTACAATGTTTAACATAAAAATACCTACCGGAATTGCTATGATATATAGCGATATTTTGGATATAAAAGAGAAAGGGCTAAAACCCCAACCACGGGTTACAAAATGCACTTTTTATTTGAAATCATATTATTGAAAACCAAAGGGTTGATGGTATACACATTTGCAAAAGTGTAAACCGTGTTTGGGGCAATTACGAATTAAAAATTACGAATTAGGAATTGTAATGGCACGTGAGGTGATGGTAAAGTGAAAAGCTAAAAGTGAAGAGTGAAAAATTGCATTTGCGAACGCTAAAAACTTAACAAGATGGTAAGATTGCTTCGTTCCTCGCAATGACGGGAATGGAATTAGATTCTTCACTCCGTTCAGAATGACTAAAAGACTTTGCGGCCTTTGCGTCTTAGCAAGACCCTTACTTTCCTGTAACCTCAGTCAACGGAAAAACCTTATCGAGGGCAACGGAACCCTTCTCAGTACGCATAAGAGTACCACACTCAGCAGAAGGATCGTGCTCGAAGTAAAGAATGGTCTTATCGTTGGCATAGCCGGAGAAGAAAGCCTCTTTGTCCTTCATAGTATCGAGCGGGCGGACATCGTAAGCCATAATATAAGGCATAGGAATATGCCAGCGCGAAGGGAAAAGATCGGCGCAGTAAATAATGTTGAGGCTCTTAAAACTTATGCGGGGCAGCATCATAGATTCAGTATGTCCTTTGACATATATAACCGAGAAAGGCAATTGATGGGAACCATCGCCTTCAACCATTTTAAGCTGGCCGCTTTCCTGGATGGGTAAAATATTCTCCTTTAAAAAGCTGGCCTTTTCGCGGGCATTGGGGTTAGTGGCCCAGTCCCAGTGTGCGGGAGTGCTCCAGTAAGTAGCGTTCTTAAAAGCAGGTTCGTAACCGGTTCTGCCCTCGTTCCACTGTATACTGCCACCACAATGGTCGAAATGCAAATGGGTAAGGAACATGTCGGTAACATCATCGCGGGTAAAGCCGTGTTTGGCCAGTGACTTATCTAAATTATCATCGCCATGCAGGTAATAGTGCCCAAAGAACTTAGGGTCCTGTTTATCGCCCATGCCGTTATCTATAAGCACCAGGCGTTTACCATCCTGCACCAGCAGGCAGCGCATGGCCCAGCTGCACATGTTGTTGTCATCGGCAGGGTTCAGTTTGTTCCACATCGATTTGGGCACAACGCCAAACATAGCGCCACCATCGAGTTTAAAGTTTCCGGTATGTATTGTGTGTAGTTCCATAACAATAGGTTGTCAATATCTAGTTAATAGGCTCAAATAATACGCCCAAAGTTAAAGTTATTTTTGTGTAGCGTAATAGAACGCAGATGACGCTGATACTTATGATGAACACAGATAAAATAGGAGTTCGATTTACACTCATAACTTATAATTCATAACTCATAACTATGAGAGTACATTTAATAGCAACCGGCGGCAGCGCCATGCACAACCTGGCCATTGCCTTGCACAAAAAGGGAATAACAGTTACCGGTTCGGATGATGAGATCGTTGACCCTGCCAAGAGCAACCTGAAAAAGTACGGACTGTTACCTGATACAGAAGGCTGGGATGTAAACCGCATAACACCCGATATTGATGCCGTTATTTTGGGTATGCATGCCACAGGCGATAACCCTGAGCTGAAACGTGCACAGGAGTTGAAACTGAAAATATATTCGTACCCTGAATACCTCTACGAACAAACCAAAGATAAGACCCGCGTGGTTATTGGAGGCAGCCATGGCAAGACAACTATTACCGCTATGGTGTTGCATGCTATGCGTTACAACAACAAGCAATTCGATTATTTAGTTGGCGCGGCATTAGAAGGTTTTGAAACCAGTCTGCACCTGTCGCATGAAGCGCCTGTAGCCATTTTTGAAGGTGATGAATACCTCGCATCTACATTAGACAAGCGGCCGAAATTCCTTTTATACAAGCCGCAGATTGCACTTATATCGGGCATTGCGTGGGACCATGTGAATGTGTTCCCAACCTACAAGAGTTACTTAGAGCAGTTTGAAAAGTTTGTAAAAGAGATGCCCGTTGGTGGTACGCTGGTATATTGCAACGAGGATGAGGAAGTGCGCAAGCTTGCAGCACTTATACCTGCAGGTGTAAACAAAGTGCCTTATGGCCTGCCTGAATATACCGTCGACAATGGCATTACCACCTGGAAAGAAAAATGGGGCGACACTCATTTGGAAATCTTCGGTAAGCACAACTTACTTAACCTGAATGGTGCAAAACATATTTGCCAACTGCTGGGCCTTACCGATAAACAATTCTTAGAAGCATCGGCAAGCTTTAAAGGTGCAGCACGCAGGTTACAAACAGTGGCACGTACCCCTCAATGTACCGTGTATTGGGACTTTGCCCACTCTCCATCAAAACTGAAAGCAACAATAGAAGCTGTTAAAGAACAGTTTCCGAAACGCAAACTGGTTGCCTGTATGGAGTTGCATACATTCAGCAGCCTTACCAAAGAGTTTTTGAAAGAATACATTGGCACTATGGATATGGCCGATATACGCAAGGTGTACTTTAACCCTCATGTAATAGAACATAAGCGCCTTGCCCCTATTAACCCCGATGAAGTGAAGCAGGCCTTTGGTGGAAATATTGAGGTTTATACTGACTCTGCAAAAATGATATCTGACCTGAAAGCCATGCAGTGGAAGGATACTAACTTGCTTATGATGAGTTCGGGCAACTTTGATGGTGTGAATATTAAGACCTTCGCTGAGGAGTTAGTTAAAGCCTAAATTAATTTCAATTTGGGCGTTACCCTCGTTCCTCAGGTCGGGCTATACACTGCAAGTCCTCCCATAAAGCGAGAGTACCTCTGCTTTATTGTGTGGGCTTTCCGCTTCTATCCCTAACGCAAACACAGGAGAACAAACACATATCCTCCTTTGGAGGAGGTGTCCTGAAAGGGCGGAGGAGGAAAACAAGATGGTAAGATTGCTTCGTTCCTCGCAATGACGGTATTTTGCGTTAGGGATAGTAAATGAAGTTAAAAGAAAACTACTGAGATTGCTTCGTACCTCGCAATGACGGGAGACACTTCGACAAGCTCAGTATGACAATAAAAAAAGGCGAAAAACTTTCGCTTCCCGCCTTATATAATAGATTGTTCTTTACTTACTATTAACTAGCCTCTGGTCACTAACCACTAATTATGCTTGCGGCTGTGGCTTAGGCATCAACACTTTCTTAGAAAGCCTGAACTTACCGGTCTTAGGATCGATAGCGATAAGTTTCACCTTAACGATATCACCTTCCTTAATAATACCTTGTAATGAATCAAGGCGTTTCCAGTCAATTTCAGAGATGTGGAGTAATCCTTCTTTACCAGGCAGGAACTCAACAAAAGCACCGAACTCAACAACCGATTTCACTTTGCCTTCGAATACTTCCCCTACTTCCGGAATAGAAACGATACCCTTCACCTTTGCCAAAGCCGCATCGATAGCTGCTTTGTTGGTAGCCGAAATATCAATTACACCTTGTCCGTCAATTTCTTCAATTACAAGAGTAGCGCCGGTATCGGCCTGTATACCCTGAATGATCTTACCGCCGGGGCCAATTACAGCACCGATCATCTCCTTAGGTATCTTCAATTGAATGATACGCGGAGCATGCGGTTTCAGTTCAGCTCTTGGTTTATCAATGGTCTTAGCCATTTCGCCAAGAATATGTAAACGTCCTTTACGTGCCTGTTCCAATGCTTCTGCAAGCACTTCGTACGAAAGACCGTCGATCTTTATATCCATCTGGCAGGCAGTGATACCTGCAGTTGTACCGGTAACCTTAAAGTCCATATCGCCCAAATGATCCTCGTCGCCAAGAATGTCAGACAACACAGCATAACGCTTGGTCTTAGGGTCGGTGATAAGGCCCATTGCAATACCTGCAACAGGCTTGGTTATTTGAATACCGGCATCCATCAGTGCAAGGCATCCTGCACAAACAGTAGCCATTGACGATGAACCGTTAGATTCTAATATATCAGATACTATACGAAGTGTATATGGATTCTCTTTAGGTAACACAGGTTTCAAAGCACGTAATGCCAAGTTACCGTGGCCAATTTCGCGGCGGCCTGTGCTGCGCATCATCTTTGCTTCGCCTGTTGAGAACGGAGGGAAGTTGTAATGCAGCATGAAGTTGTTGGTGCCTTCTATAACAGCGCCATCGATCATCTGCGCATCCAGCTTGCTGCCTAATGTAACAGTAGTAAGCGATTGTGTTTCGCCACGGGTAAATACGGCCGAACCGTGTGGTGCAGGCAGGTAATCAACCTCTGACCAGATAGGACGGATCTGATCCATCTTACGGCCATCGAGGCGGGTTTTCTTATCGAGCATGCATTGGCAAACGGCTTCCTTCTCTAATTCAAAGAAGTAGCGCTTAAGCATGGTTTTCTTTTCGTCTTTTTCTTCGTCGGTAAGGGTGGCAATAAACTCATCGCGTATAGCTTCGAATTTCTCTCCGCGTGAATGTTTGCTTGGGTTACCTTCTCCGGCAATAGCGTAGAACTTATCGTAACAAGCTTTGCGCAGGTTTGCCTTCAATGTATCATCGTTGGTCTCGTGGCTGTATTCCCTCTTCTTGGTTGAGCCTACTTTACCGGCTAATTCAAGTTGAGCTTTACATAAGCTCTTAATAGCATCGTGAGCCAGCTTCAGTGCTTCCACCATTTCAGCTTCGCTGCATTCTTTCATTTCGCCTTCCACCATGTTAATATCATGCTGGGTACCGGCAACCATAATGTCTATAGTAGCCTTTGCGTTCTCTTCGAAGGTAGGATTGATAACAAACTTGCCATCTATCTTAGATACTCTAACCTCTGCAATAGGGCCATTGAATGGTATATCAGATACAGCTATAGCAGCCGAAGCAGCTAAACCTGCCAATGAATCGGGCATAACCTTGAGATCTGATGAAATAAGGTAAACCAATACCTGTACATCAGCATGGTAATCGTCCGGGAACAGCGGCCTTAAAGCCCTGTCGATAAGACGTGAAATAAGAATTTCGTATTCTGATGGGCGGGCTTCTCTCTTAAAGAATCCACCTGGTATACGTCCTGATGATGCATACTTTTCCTGGTAATCAACCGAAAGCGGAAGATAGTCCATATCGTCTTTTGCATCTTTGTTCGAAACTACAGTAGCTAAAAGCATGGTATCACCCATTCTTACAACTACCGATCCGTCGGCTTGTTTAGCCAGCTTACCTGTTTCAATGGTAATAAAGCGGTCTCCCTCTCCCGGAAGAGCTATTTTAATGTTTTGTACGTTCATGTTAAAATGTAATGTGCCTTCTTATTAATAATAATAAAATCAAAAAAGGCATCCTTTCGAATGCCTTTTTAAGAAGACGTGTAAGTTATCTGCGAATCTCTAATTTCTTGATGAGAGCCCTGTATCCGGCTATGTCTTTAGCCTTAAGATATTCTAAAAGGGCTTTACGTTTACCTACCAGGTTTACGAGCGACCTCTTGGTGCTCAAATCCTTTGGATTCTCTTGCAGGTGCTTGGTAAGAAAGTTAATGCGGTGTGTGAAAATTGCGATTTGTCCTTCTGATGTGCCGGTGTTTTTTTCAGATCCACCGTGCTCCTTGAACATTGCTTTTTTTGTTTCAGCTGTGAGATACATGATTGCTTTTTTTGTTGTTTTTCGTTTATTAAGGTTGCAAATGTAGTAATTTATATGAATTATCAGTATTAAGTTATTATTTCACCCGTTTTAGAACCTCAAATCCACCTTAACTAACATAACCATAAGTATTTGAATTTAAACCAATTACCCAATACTTGATACTCATTACTATTTTCCTTCGTACCTTTGTAGTTTATGGCGGAAATCATTAAAAAGTTAAAGATAGATTCGGTTGGGGTTGGTATAATAGCGGGTATACTTCTACCTATAATTGGCTTTTTTGTCAATTACCTCATCCATTTCAGGGGGATGCACTTAAATAGGGTATTTTTTGCCATTAGAAGAGGTCAAATGGAATTTCCCCTACTTACCTTCTGTTTATTACCAAGTCTTTGTATGTTCTTTATCTTCTTATGGCTCAATAAAGAAAAAGCCTCCCGGGGGATATTAATTACAGTGATCGTATACGTTATATATATGGTCTGGAAATTTTCGAGCTAATGAAGTACTACATAATTGCCGGCGAAGCCTCCGGTGACCTTCATGGCTCAAACCTGGTAAAGCAAATTAAAACAAACGACCCTGATGCGATTATAAGAGGCTGGGGTGGCGATTTAATGCAAAAGCAAGGCATGGACCTGGTAAAGCATTACCGCGACCTGGCTTTTATGGGTTTTGCCGAAGTAATAAAGCATTTACCTACCATTTTACGTAATATAGATTTCTGCAAAAAGGATATAGTTGACTTTAAACCCGATGTACTTATATTAATTGATTACCCCGGCTTTAACCTGCGAATTGCAAAATTTGCTAAAGAAGCCGGTTTCAAGATTGTCTATTACATATCTCCCCATGTTTGGGTATGGAAAGCATCTCGCGTACACCTGATTAAAAAAGTGGTAGACAGGATGGTTACTATTCTGCCATTCGAAAAGGCCTTTTATGCCAAGTATGATTATGTTGCCGATTTTGTAGGACACCCCCTACTCGATGTTATTCATGATGCAAAACCCGATAGGGAGCAATTCATTAAAATGAATAACCTGTTCGATAAACCTATTGTTGCACTTTTGCCCGGTAGCCGCAGACAGGAAGTGTTGACCATGCTACCAGTAATGGCAAAAACAGCCCAAAATTTCCCACAATACCAGTTTGTTATTGCCGCAGCACCTTCATCATTGGGTGAATGGTATATAGATTATTTGACTCAAAGCAACATTAAAATAGTCTACGATAAAACTTACCCATTATTGCAAAATTCTATTGCAGCATTGGTAACATCGGGTACCGCAACCCTCGAAGCTGCTTTATGGGGTGTACCAGAAGTTTTGTGTTATAAAACTCAAGGGGTTGCCGGTTCTATTTCATACCAGATAGCCAAGCAACTGGTAGGTAAACGTTTAAAATTCATTGGCCTGGTAAACCTTATTATGGAACGCGAGGTAACCAGGGAACTCATTCAGCATGACCTGACAGTTGAAAACCTGACCACAGAATTAAGAAGATTATTGGATGACCCTGCCTATATAGCGCACATGAAAGAGGACTATAAACGTGTCCGTGAAAAATTGGGTGGCCCCGGAGCATCGGCAAAGACAGCTCAAATTGTGGCTGATGTAATTTCTCCAATGCAAAAGAAGATAGCCTGATGAAAAGACTTGCAATAGTTGCACTCTTCATTCTGTCCATTCATATAGCCTACTCTACCAATGTTAGTATTCACATTTACAGTGATAAAACATTCTCATCGGTAATATTCGCACCCTCAACCAATACTTATATTTTAGAAGGAAACGATAAAAAAATCGATTCTTGCAATTCATCGAACGTTTATGAAATAACTGTGATCAATGATTCAATGATGCAGGTAAAAAACCTCGATAAAATAATTGGCACATTCTCTCACTTGCATTTCAGAAGTTATGGCACTACGAATGAATTTTATTTAAAACCTTCTACTGAAAAAACAAAACGCCTTTTTAACGATGATCTTGTAATTACTGCCGAAAAGGGCAATTTAAAATTACTGAGCCTAATTGACCTTGAACATTATGTGGAAGGCGTAGTGCAATGCGAAGCGGGGTCAAGAAAACCAAAAGAATATTATAAAGTACAAGCTATTATATGTCGCACCTATGCATTAAATAACCTTGCCCGCCACATTAACGATGGCTTTGAACTCTGCGACCTTGTACATTGCCAGGTATACCAGGGCGAAACTCACAACCCCGATATTTTGCAGGCTGTAGAAGAAACAAAAGGAACGGTATTGGTGGATGGGAATAATCAATTAATAAATGCAGCATTCCATTCTAATTGCGGTGGCCAGACCATTAACTCGGAAGATGTGTGGAATAAATCCTTATCGTATTTAAAGGCAAGAGAAGATACCTTTTGCCTCAATCAACCTGCTGCCAATTGGAAAAAACAAATTCCGCTAAAAGAATGGAAAGCATACCTGGAAAAGAAAGAAGTATCACTAAAAAAAGACCACACACCTGCTTCTCATTTTGATTCCATCCCGGTTGGCAGAAGAGTTTCAATATACGACAAAGGCTTTTTAATTCCACTGAAAGACATAAGAACCGACTGGAACCTGCACTCTACTTATTTTACAATTACAGTAGATGGAGACAATGTTATCTTTAATGGGCATGGTTACGGCCACCGTGTTGGCTTGTGTCAGGAAGGCGCCATACATATGTCGCAAACCGGCTATAACTACGAACAGATATTGCATTACTATTATTACAACGTGCAGCTTATAAACTACTCCATATTGTTTAACTGACATGGATATAAAACGCGGCCAGATACCACTTGCTCGCCTCTTTTTACCATTTGCTTTTGGCATTGCATTTGCCCTTCATTACAGCGGCTATTTTGCTTCTATCTACGCCACAATTGCGCTCTTCCTTGTTTTGCTTGCATATAACTGGCTCAACAATAAACGGGATACAGGATATAAGAACCGTTGGGTATTTGGGTCACTTATAGCAGTTTTTTTATTTTGTGCCGGGTATTCACTTACCTTATTAAATACCCCTACTGAAAGAGTTTCTGATATTAGCAAACAGGATGTAGATACTCCACACAGCTATTTAGTTTCTATTATTTCTTCCCCAAAAGAAAAAGACAAATCTATTAAGGCTGTCGGGGAGATAAAAGGCATAATTGACCATGGCCAATTATTAAAAACTACAGGTAAGGTTATGTTCTCCTTCCAGAAAGATACTATTGGCGACACAATACGTTATGGAGATCTGCTGACAGTCCATACAATGCTTGCCACACTTAAGTCACCCATGAACCCTGATGAGTTCGATTACAAACATTATTTAGAGCTTAATGGCATTTATTACGAAGCATTCGTTCCCAAGCATTCTTTTCGTTATACAAGCAAGAGTGATGTATCGTGGCTCTTGCGATTCACTGATAGGTGCAGGCACAAACTCATTGATCTGTTGAACGATAAAATTAAAGGCAATGAAGCTGCGGTTGCCTCTGCAATTCTATTAGGTTATCGTAATGACCTATCGCCCTCAGTTGTTGAGCAATTTACCGATAGCGGAACCGTGCATGTAATTTGTGTGGCAGGCTTGCATGTTGGTATTCTTTTCTGGATGTTGAACCTTTTGCTTTTCTTCTTCGACAGATTTAAACACGGGAAAATAATCAGAACTATTTTGCTTCTTTTATTATTATGGCTTTACGCCTTATTTACCGGCATGGCAACACCGGTTATACGTGCAACCGTCATGCTTAGTTTTTTAGTAGTAGGAAGACAGTTCACCCGATACACTAATTCAATAAACACTCTTGCAGCATCTGCCCTTTTAATGCTTTTAATAAATCCTTTCGAGCTTGCCGATACAGGCTTTCAACTTTCATATTTATCGGTACTTGGCATACTGACCATCTACCCAATTCTGAATGGCTTGTTTGAACCAGCCCAATTTGTAATTCGTAAAACATGGGAACTAGCTTGCTTATCAGCCTCAGCACAATTGGCAATCCTACCATTATCCCTACTATACTTCCACCAGTTCCCGAATTACTTCATCCTGACTAATTTATTAGTCGTTCCCTTGCTTTCCATTGTCATTTATTCAGGCATATTATTTTTCATTACAAGTCACATTCCTTTTATTTCAATAATAACCACTTGGATATTTCAGAAAAGTTTGCTCCTGATGAATTTATTAGTGGGGCAATCCAATCATCTTCCCTTTTATGTAACTAAGGGGATATTTGTCTATCCGCTGGAAGTCTTGCTGCTATTTGCATGCATCCTGGGGTTATTCATATTCTATCAGAATCGAAGATTTATTACACTTGCTTTTTCTCTATCAACTTTAGTTTGCTTTTTGGGAATGCGCATTTATGAAAATATAATCCATTCAAAACAGCAGCAATTTGTGGTCTATCATATATACAAACACCAAGCCTTTGCATTTATATCTGGTAGGCAGAGTATAATGCCATACAGTCAGATAGATTCGGCAGACTTTAAATACCATGTTCAATACCATTTCTGGGAGAGAGGTATAAGAGATACTATTTCATTAAACCATGATACCAATGCAACGTTTCTATCAGGTCATTTAGCAGTGAAGAACAACTTTACCGAGTTCAATGGGAAAAGATACGTTTTCATTCGCAACAATGATGACTTGCCAGATAGCCTGATAAAATTCCCTGTGCATTGTGTTATTGTTTCAGCAGCCTATAAAGAAGGTATGGAGGCTTTACAAAATGCATTTACCTTTGATACTTTAATATTTGACTCATCCATTGCACCCGCACGTTTAAAAAAGTGGAAAAAAGAATGCGATGAACTTCATATAAAGTACTATGATGTAAGCAAGCAAGGTGCATATATTGAGAACAGTTAAATACTTACCTATGGATAAAAAACAATTAGCGGAGAAAGTGGTAGATACCATGTATACCAATGACTATTTCAGCCAGTGGTTAGGTATTGAGCGTATAAAAATTGAGCCGGGGCATTGCATACTAAAACTTAAGGTGAGAAAAGATATGTTAAACGGATTTGGCATAGCGCATGGTGGTATAACTTATTCTGTGGCTGACAGCGCATTGGCTTTCGCATCAAATTCGCATGGAAGAAAAGCTGTGTCTATAGAAACATCTATTTCTCATACCGAACAATTAAAGGAAGGTGATGTAATAACTGCTACTGTTGAAGAGATTAAAATTTCGAATAAAATTGGCATTTACCACATTACAGTCACTAATCAGAAGAACGAAAAAGTGGCCTTATTTAAAGGAACTGTTTACCGAACCTCAGCAGAATGGTTCCCTGCATAAATAATTATGCAAGTTCTACTATAAAAAGGCGTCTATATAACTGGCTCAAATAATTTCAATTGATTTATGTACTTAAAAAAAGAATCTCTTTCTACTGCAATTGCCATTTCATTATTCATTCTTTCAGGCTGTGCTCCTAAATATATTTATAAAGCCAATTGGCAAAATACACCTGTGGTTATTGATGGCAAAACCAATGACTGGGAAGTACCACTTAGATTTTTTGATACTAAGACCAAGCTTAATTATTCGGTTTCTAATGATGCGGAGAATCTATATATATGCATAAGGGCCACCGACGATGATAATGTTTCAGGTATCACCAAAAGAGGTTTACAAATATGGATAGACACAACAGGTAAAAGAAGCCACCAGGTAGGGATATTATGCCCTATTCCTAAAAAGACAGGAGGCACAACATCTGAAAACGGAGAAAAACATGGTGGCAATGGAGGTTCTGAAAACATTGAAGAACCAGCTCAAACCTATACAGGCATCCCGGATACTTCGAGGCTAACACGCATGCACAACAGATTTATTGAAAATGCAAAGCAGATGCACGTTTCGGGTTTTAAAACAGTACCTGACGGCATATTAGCTCTTCCTGATATATATGGTATTAACCTGGGAGTATCCTGGAATAACGAAAATGTATTGGTATACGAAATTGCAATTCCGTTCAAATCGTTTTTAAAATACCCGCTTTCACCTTCCGATAGTTCTAAAATATTAGGCATTTCATTCAATTTTACAGTAACACCCAAACACGTAAATAATGGTGAAGGTGGACATGGCGGTGGTGGTGGTATGCATGGTGGTGGTATGGGTGGCGCTGGTGGTGGAATGGGTGGCGGCGGTGGAAGGCACAGCGGTGGCGGTGAAGGTGGGGGCTCTTCTGAACCGGAACCAGAAAGTATTTGGACCCCATTTCATTTAACAACTAAACAATAATGAGGAGCAAACAGCTCTGCATATTATTAATAATTTTCCTGTGTCAGAGCTTTGCAAAGGCACAAACTTCTTCTATATACGGCAAGGTAGTAAATGATTCAGACCGTAGCCCATTAGTTGGTGTAGGCGTTCTGCTTTACACTCCCGATAGTCTTCACCAATATACAGCCGTAACAGGTAAAACTGGTGTATTTGTTTTCGATAATATTGACCAGGGCAAGTACAAATTACAAATTTCATATATAGGTTTTCAAAATATAATTACAGATGTAAATGCGAATAAGCCCACTGTAAATGCAGGTATGTTGAAAATGAAATGGTTGTCTACCACAATGAAGACAGCAGTAATTGTTGGCAAAGTAATACCTGTAGAGCAAAAAGGCGACACGACTGAATTTAATGCGGAGGCATACAAAACCCACCCAGATGCAACAACGGAGGATCTGGTAAATAAAATGCCGGGGATAAGTTCACAGAATGGTTCGGTAACTGTAAACGGTGAACAGGTAGCACAGGTATTGGTAGATGGTGAACCATTTTTTGGCAATGATGCCACCATAGCATTAAAGAATCTTCCTGCCGAAGTAGTTGACAAAATACAGGTATTTGACAAACTAAGCGATCAGGCTCAGTTTACAGGTTTTGATGATGGCAATTCACAAAAGACCATTAACATAGTTACCAAAAAGAACAGGAGAAATGGATTATTCGGTAAAGGCTATGCAGGTTATGGAACTGACGGCAGATACCTTGCAGGTGGCAACCTTAATTCATTTGATGGCACGAGTAGGTTTTCTGTTATTGGTCTAACTAATAATGTAAACCAACAAAACTTTGCCACCGAAGATATTCTGGGTGCGCTTGGAGGTGGTGGCGGGCAAGGTAGAGGTGGAGGAAGAGGTGGCTCTGGAGGAGGTGGTGGTGCCGGTAACGGTACAGGCTACTCACAGGGCGCGAATAATTTCCTGGTTGGTCAGCAAGGCGGTATAACCACTACAAATTCAATAGGGCTTAATTATACCAATGCCTGGAACAATAATAAGGTGCGCCTTACTACGAGCTATTTCTTTAACGATGCCGCGAATATTAATAGCACTATATCATCCACTGCTTATACAAACGGCTTGCAAAGCAGTAACATACTTAATGACACAAACAGGTCAAATAATTCGAATTTCGACCATAGGTTGAATGGCCGTTTCCAATGGAACATGGATTCAACTAATTCACTTATTATAACCTTTAAAGGCACATTGCAGCAAACCAAATCTTCAACCATACTTTCAGAGAACTCCATACTGGGAGATATCATGCAAAGTCTTTCAAAGGATAGCAGTGCATCAAGTAATAGGGGATATGATTTTTCCGAGAATATACTTTTCATGCACAAATTCCATAAAAAAGGAAGAAGCATATCATTAAATGTTGGTTCTGATATTAATCGTAAAAACACCCCGGGGAGTTTATATGCATTCAACGGATATTTGATGGATACTACTCTATTGAATCAGCAGTATTCTCAGCTGACTCAAGGCACAACGCTATCTTCAAGCCTGTCATACACCGAACCACTTGATACCGTAAGCCAACTCCAATTTAATTACAGCCCATCAATAGTCATGAATAACACCAATAAAATGACTTACAATATTGATTCGCTAACCAATACCTATACTGCCTTTGATACATCTTTATCAAACAAATATTACAGTACTTATTTAACCCAGGTTGGCGGAATTAGTTACCGATTGAATAAAGGGAAAAAGCTTTTTCTGACCTTAAGCGGAAACTTACAATATTCTACGCTGAACTCACAGGAGCAATTTCCACAAGCAAATCTTGATGTACAGCGATACTACACAGCTTTTGTTCCCAGAATGACATTTAATTACCGGTTCTCGCAAAATAAAAACATCCGTGTAATGTACCAGACCTCTATTAGCCCGCCCAGCATATCACAATTACAAAATGTAGTAAATAACAGCAACCCACTCCTACTTAACACGGGCAATCCTTACCTTAAACAGAGTTATACACAAACCTTTACAACCCGCTACGGTGCCACAAATTCAAAACAAGGCAGCACCTTTCTTGTTTATGTGAATGGCAGTTATATACAAAACTACGTTGGCAATGCAAGCTATATACCTTCACACGATACTACTTTCTCAGGCGGAATATTTGTACCTAAAGGTTCTCAGCTTTCAATGCCCGAAAACCTTGAAGGATATGTAAATGCAAAGTCATTCATAACATATGGCAGGGCTATCTACCCACTAAAAATTAATTTAAACTTTAATGGTGGTGAAGCATTTACGAGGACTCCCGCTTTAATTAATGGCGCAACGAACTTCTCAACTAATTACACCACAAGCGGAGGCATAGTTATAAGTAGCAACATAAGCACAAATGTAGATTTTACTTTATCGTATACCGATAATTACAGCCAGGTAAAAAACACATTGCAAAACCAGGCCGATGACAGTTACCTTAATCAGGTGTATTCCGGAAAAATAAATCTGATACTACTTAAGGGCATTGTATTTAATACAGGTCTAACTCAAACTGTTTACACAGGTTTATCTCAGGCATACAACCAATCAGTATTACTCTGGAGTGGATCTATAGGTTACAAATTTCTGAGACAACAGGCATTATTGGTTTCTATAAGCGCATTCGATATTCTCAAACAGAATAAGAGCATTTCGCGTACCGTTACCGATACTTATATACAAGACAGCCAAACAGTTGTTCTGCAGCGTTATTTTATGTTCAACATTCAATACAACATCCGGAATTTCAAAAAACCTAAAACACCTGATTCCTCTACAAGTTCACCACCATCTGGAAAGTAGTGTTAAGAAGTGTTAAATCAATTTTTGGTTTAACATCTATTAACAGCACGCATTAAACCTTTCGCAATCAATGGTAATACATTTGGCAAATCAAATACTGACCTATCGGCTGAATGACTACCAAGCTTTGTCCTTACTGCAATAGTGCAAAATCGATGTTAATGGGAAATGTCTATTGCTCCCATTCCGCTGATAATATGGCTAAGCTTGATAATGGGGCCATGATGATAAAGGCAAACGAGCTAGAGGAAACAGCTGACCATATTTCTCGCTTAACAATACGGCTTTCACTTAACGGAGACCAGTATTACCGCGTTGGAAGCCATGATCATTCAATAAATTCAAAAAGCTACATTGTAATTAACCAGGGACAGCATTACCGTACGGCATTCAATGGTACTTCGGGACAGGAAATGATGCTGGTAGCCTTTAAACCAAGTTTTGTTTCGGGAGTTCTTCAGTCAGTGGTTACATCAGAGGATAAACTGCTTGATGACCCATTTAAACCTGTAGATCAGCCTGTAGCTTTCTTTGAGAAGAGTTACGAAATGGATACTGAGATACAAAATATTTTCCTGCACCTGAGAAAGCTTATGGATGAAAAAGACCTGGGTTGGAAAAGAGAATATGACCTGCAAACCATTTATGCCGCATTGCTTATCCGGCTATTAGATGTACATAAAAACCTGAAACAGGATATAGACAAGCTAAAAAGTGCCAAATTTTCTACACGCACTGAGCTATTCCGCCGCCTTACTATTGCAAAAGATTATATGGATGCTCATCCTGAAAAAAGAATTAGTATTGATGAGGTATCAACCATTGCATTCCTTTCACCACATCATTTTAAAAGAGCCTTTAAAGAATTATTCCATATAACCCCTCACCAGTATCACGTAGAGAAGCGACTGGAATATTCACGAGAACTACTATCAGAGAGTTCCAATAAAATAGAGGATGTATGCAGGAAGGTGGGCTTTGAGAATTCAAGCTCATTCATTCGCCTTTTTCGCGAACACTATGGCTGCACACCTAGAGCCTATCACCTAAATGGGTTTTAAGCAGCTGCCTTAGGCAACCAGAAGTTTACTTGCAAGGTTTGATATCTTTCCCTCGTTATTGCTATCGGGCATAATTGCTTTCCTGCACATATACTCAAACATTTCAGTGGTCGGAATTCTTTTTTCTGCCGTAGGCATAAGTTTTTTAATATCCTGGTACATTTGCCATGCAGTAGTATACGACACTCTTATATCTCTTTGCAACTGACGAATAGATATCCTTCCTGTAGCACTACTTACAGAAGCAAATGCATACAGCCATCCCTTCAGTGGAATTTTAGAACCATGCAGGAATGTACCTGCAGTTACAGAGAAGGTCCGCCTGCATGAACTGCAATGAAAACGATTATCGATCTGGCGCGCGCTAATTTTTTCTGATTCGCAATAAGCGCATCTGTTTTTACCACCCCACCTTAGCATTTCAAAATACGATAATGCATCTGCGTCGGCAGGAAACCTGTTTTTAATATCTTCTGTACTCATGTTTATTTATTTATCCGTTATTATTTGAAGCCCGCTTCTTTTCATCTTCTGCTCCACCCCTACTCTTCATAGATTGCGAAGAAGAATTACCACCAAAGTGATAGGTAAATGAAATACCTACCGTTCTTGTATCTCTTTTTACATAAATACTTTCATTATACCCTGTAAAAGAAGTGATACCGTTAGTAATTTCAGTCCATAAAATATCAGAAGCATTCAATTTTATAATACCTCTGCCATTCAACACCTTTGTTTGAATACCAAGAGAAACTGAACCCTGCGGTTTAATTAAAAGATACCCAAGGTCGTATCCAGATGAATAGTATCCATTGATCTCCAAGGTTATTTTCTTAGAAAGGGTGAAAATATTATCGGTATTAATATCCCACAAAAACTTAGTTGAATTCAAGGGCGTAGATGACAAATTAGCATTGTAGTGGTTATAATAAGCATCAGCAAAAGTGGTAGTGGTAAACCATGAATTGATCGGGCAGGCAACTGTGCCATTAATACCGTAGTAATCAGAAGAGCCCAGGTTATCGTCTGTTTGCTGCACAATACCAGGCCTCCCGGCTATAGGAACAATTACAGTTATTATAGGGTCTATAGTATGGGTATACGTTAAAGCAAGTGTATACTTCTCTTTATACGTATCAGACAATTGGAAATTATAGGCATTCTGTGGAATAAGGTATGGGTTACCTTGTAAGTAGAATGTTGGGTTGATGTAGAGACTGAAAGGGTTTAATTGCTGGTAAGTAGGTCTGTCGATCCTGCGGGTTGCTGAAAAGCCCAATTGGTTATTGGCATTCAGTGAATCGTTTATGGATACATTAGGAAAGAATTGAAGATAGTTGCGTGAAAACTGCTGGCCTGTTGTAACCTGATTACCATCTGCAACTGCTTGCTCAGCACGCAAGCCTAATTGTACTGAAGCCTTACTTATATTACGACTATACGTTACATAACCGGCATTAATATTTTCAGAATAAATAAAATGGTTGGTCTGGGTTGTATCAACGGGTGCTGAACTGGTTGGTCCATCGTAAAAATTTACACTATTGTCTGTCTTTACATAACTCGATTTAACTCCCGCCTGCAAAGTTCCATTCTTGCCAAACTGACCATCATAATCAGCTTTAAAAGAATAAATATTGAGCATACCCGGCAAGTTACCGTATAATGATATAGGGCTGGTAGCTTCTGAGTTATCAGGGTTATAATAATTTGTATTTACGGTTTGCTGTCCGGCATTTCTGTAATTAGCATAATCAACATTGACTAATAATTCTCTACCAGCCGAATCAAACGTATGCTTCATATTCAGGTTACCGGCATAATTATATATAGTAGTAGGTGAGTAACTACTGGTCTTATTATACGACTGCATATTATTCAGGCTGTCGTACACATAAGTAGTAGTAGTCTCTGATGGATTAAATCCGGAAATTGAGCCATCGGCAATAAAACCTATGGTTGTTTTATCTGAAGCAAAAAAATCGGCGCCTACACGTGCAGTATTTGAGCTCGTCGGAACTTTTAAATATTCATTCTGTAATGTTCCACCTGTGTAATCATTACCATTATAAAAATTACTACGCATGGTAATAATGTTTGCGCTTCCTCTATATGAATAATTATAGCTCGAGAAAATGTTGAAATTTTTCGTTCTGTCATTAAAACTAAATCCATCATTTGTTCTTGCATAAAGTCCCTGACCATAACCTGCAAGTACAGTTGCATTAGTACCCATCCGTTTATCTTTCTTCAAAACAATATTTATAATACCTGCAGAGCCATTAGCATCATATTTAGCGCCAGGATTTGTAATAAATTCAATTTTCTCAACCGATTCGGCAGGCATACCTCTAAGCATATTAGCCAAATCACTTGGCGACATAGGAGTAATACGTCCGTCTATCATCACCATAAGATTTGCCTTACCATGCAGGCTGATATTATCATTCTGATCAACCATTACACCAGGCGAGCGCTGGAGTACATCAAAAACACTGCCTGCAGCTGCAAGAATGCTCTCCTGCACATTTACTACAGTCTTATCCGCAAAATGTTGAATAACCGGGGTCTTACCCGTAACTGTTACTTCTTTGAGCGATTTTGATTTTAATATGGCACTTGGCAACTTAACCTGCAAATGAGCGCTATCAATTTCAAAAACAGAAGTATAGTAGTTTTCAAAACCAGTTTGCGATACATATACAAGATATTTACCCATTGTAACATTTGAAAATTCAATAGTCCCGGCCTGGTCACTAACTGTAAACTGAGCCATAGTTGAATCTTTTTCTTTAACTAATTGAGCAAAAATGCCATCCAATGGTTTTTGCTGTTCATCGGTGATCTTTAAATCAATGGTTCCAACCTTTTGGGCAAAGGCCAGCTGGCAAACAAGTAAAGAAAACGTAAGTAGCCTGATTTGATTGCGCATAATAGTGTTGTTTGCCATAAGACGGTTAACCATCTTCTTTTGTTACAGCAAATTTATTGTGCGCTTATGCCTTGGTTATGTGCGAAAAGTGTCAAGTTCCCCCGTTAACTTTTTTTAACAGAGATTTAATTTTAGGTACACATTAAAAGCGTAGTAATTTTGCTAGAAGATTTTCCCTGAATTATCCTGGTTGCTTTCAATTTTCTTAGCCTTTTCCTCTTCGGGCAAATAGTTTTTACCAAACCTATACGTAATTGAAATAGTGCCGACTCTTGTATCTCTTTTAACAATATAACTTTCGGTGTAATTATACACAGCACTGGTAGTATTAAAATAACTGGTGTAAAAAATATCGCTAATGCTTAGCTTAATCGTGCATTTGTTCCGCATTAACTTCGCCTGCATACCTGAACCAACTGACCAGCGGGGCGAAGATTCAAAATACCCCCAGAAACCTCCAGAACTATATTGTCCGTTCAGTTCAAGAGAAATATTCTTCCCCAGCAAGAAACTATTATCAGTATTCCCTTGAAAAATAAGTTTCCCTGTGTTAATTGGCGTTTGCGATATATTGGCTATAAACTGGCCATAAAAAACAGCTGCGTAATTAGTGCTTGTCCACCACTTTGTTATTTGCGGAGTAGCAGAAATGTTAAAGCCGTAGTAGTTCTCCCATTCCAGGTTTTCATATGTTATTAAAGTCACTCCGGGCTCTGCCGGGGCAGGTATGTGTACCGATTCTTCAGGGCGGCGGGTAGCGGCATAGCTGAGGGTGAACACATAAATGCTTTTAAACACATCCGAAACATTTACATCATATTCATATTCCGGAACCAGGTCGGGGTTTCCCTGGTTATAGGTAGTAGGGTTAATATAATTCTTAAACGGATTTAACTCACTATAATCGGGCCGGTTGAAACGGGTTCCGGTTGAAACCTCAAGGTTATTCAAAGCGTTCAGGGTATCTGTATAAGTAACATGTGGGAACCAATAAAGGTAATTCCGGTTGATCTCTTGCCCTGTTGTTATAAGATTTCCATTTGCAAAAGTTTGCTCTGTTCGCAACCCTAATGAAAGGTCACCCCTGCGTATCGATTTTGAATAGGTTATATATCCTGCTATTATACCCTCGTTATATTTAAAATGCTCTGTTTGCGATGTATCTACCGGAAAAGAATTATTAGTGCCCAGAAAGAATTGGGTATTTGCATCTATAGACGTATAGCTCACCTTCGCTCCCGCTTCAAGTTTAGCATTAATCGTAAAAGGCGTTACATAATCGGCCTGAAATATATAGCCCTGATCGTAAAATGGTACATGCCCGTATAATAAAGGTGGTTGAAAATATTCATTCTCTACTGTAGAATAATTATTAGTAAACTGTTGTATATCATTAAACCGGAGATTCACATAATCAGCAGTAAAGCTTAACATTCTATTCCCAATAGAATCGAATTTATGTTTATAGGTTAGTTCACCATTGTATTGTGACTCAGTACCATTATCGGAAGCAATACTGCTTGAAGAAGAATTAGGCAGCCCAATACTATCTATAGCTGAAGAACTCATTTCATTATATTGATACTGCCGAATATTTCCATCAAAAGTAAAACCGATCGTGGTCTTATCAGAAGCAAAGAAATCGGCACCGCAGTGCAATACATTCGTATAGTTGGGAATATTGTAATAGCTATGTTGCACGGTACTCTCAATTAATTCTGTGCCATTGTAAAAATTCTGATCCATTGTAATATCCTTCAGGTTCTTTCTATACGAATAATAATAGTCGAGAAAAAGGTTGACTTTCCGGGTACGGTCATTTAATGTAAATCCGCCACTGGCCTTAGGATAAACACCCTGACTGTATGAACCTGTGGCAGTACCATTAAACCCAAGCAACTTACCTTTCTTCATCACTATGTTAATTATACCACCGGTTCCTGCAGCGTCATACTTTGCACCGGGATTAGTTATCAGCTCAATCTTTTCAATCGCATCTGCAGGCAAAGCGCGCAAAAAATCAGCTAGTTCACTGCCTGTCATTGCACTTTTCTTACCATCTATCATTACCGTAACGCCCGATTTGCCCTGCATGTTTATATTATCATTCTGGTCAATAATTATTCCTGGTGAGCGTTCCAGAACATCCATAGTACTGCTTCCGGCACTCATTGGGCTTTTATCTACATTAACCACCAACATATCGGGCTGTTTTTCCACAAAAGGCACTTGGGCTACAATTGTAACTTCTTTCAATACTTTAGTATGAAGGGCAACATTTGGCAAGGAAAAATTTAAATGAGATTCGTCAACATTAAAGGAAGATGATTTATACGCGTCATATACGAACTGGGCCACATAAATAAAATATGCTCCTTTTCTTACATTAACAAACTTTACACTCCCATCCGGTTCTGAAAAAGAGGATAGTACAAGTGAAGAATCGGCTGTTTTCATCAATTGAACAAGCAAGCCATTAACTGGCTTCTGTTGCTCATCTGTAAATTTAATGTTTACAGCCCCTACTCCTGATTGAGCATTACCTATAATAGAAAAGAAAAAACAAAATACTATTAGTGAGAGTGGAAATTTCATTTTACTGTAATAGATGAAACTAAAACGTGGCGAAAGATAGCAATTTATACCCACTTAGCCCTCATTGCAGCACAACAAATACCTTAAATTGTTCGTTACTATATTGATAAGTAGGGAATGCATCATTAAAAATGGCTTTCTGTTTTTTATACCTTAGCGGCAATTATTATTGAAATACTATTTTATGAAAAAGGCATATGTTTTTCCGGGACAAGGATCACAGTTCAAAGGCATGGGTAAGGATTTATACGATAGTTCAGCTATGGCCAAGGATCTGTTTGAAAAAGGTAATTCTGTTTTAGGTTTCCGTATAACCGATATAATGTTTGAAGGAACAGATGAAGAACTCAAACAAACTAAAGTTACCCAACCCGCTATATTTCTTCATTCTGTTGTCTTGGCGCTTACATTAGGAGATAAATTCACTCCTGATATGGTGGCAGGGCATTCACTTGGCGAATTCTCCGCGCTTACTGCTACAAAGGCAATAAGTTTTGAAGACGGCCTTACATTAGTTTACAAACGGGCTATGGCTATGCAAAAAGCCTGCGAGGCTACTCCATCTACTATGGCTGCTGTACTTTCGTTAGATGATGCTAAGGTTGAAGAAATTTGTGCCTCTATAACTGAGGAAATAGTGGTACCTGCTAACTACAATTGTCCGGGCCAGCTTGTAATATCGGGTAGTGTACCCGGTGTAACCAAAGCCTGTGAGCTATTAAAAGCAGCAGGTGCAAAACGAGCACTTATACTACCTGTTGGCGGAGCCTTCCACTCTCCTTTAATGGAGCCTGCCCGTATAGAACTTTCACAGGCAATTGAATCGACCACATTCAACAAACCTATTTGCCCGGTTTACCAAAATGTAAATGCATCGCCTGAAACTGAACCGGCATCTATAAAGAAAAATCTGATAGCACAGTTAACCGCTCCTGTAAGATGGACACAAACCATACAACGCATGAGCGCCGACGGAGCGACTATATTTTATGAAGTTGGTCCGGGCAAAGTGCTACAAGGCTTAACTAAGAAAATTGCACCTACTGCAGAAGCCATGAGCGTATAATGAAAAAAACAATTCTTACATACCTGGTCATTTTTTGTTTTGCAATTACTACTCATGCACAAAATCCATATGGGCCTAAAAACTCGAAAAAGAATATACTTAGCGCAATAGGTGTTGCAGGTGGCATTACTTATGGCAAGCAAATATGGGACCCTGAAGGTCCACTGGCAACTGAAAAGTATAGACTGAGGGTTAATGGGGCCGTGCTTGCTGAATTTTTCCATCACCCAATATACAGGTGGAGAACCGAACTGGAATACAACCTGATGGGGACTACAGAACATTTAGATGCTCCGGCAAATACCAATGTTGTAAACAAGACAAACTACATTTCATTCAACAATTACTTGAAGGTAAATTTTAAAGAAACCGGATTCATTCCCTATTTCTTAATTGGCCCCAGGCTGGAATACCTTCTCATTAAAAAACCAGAGGTATATGCTCCTGTAATCCAACATTTCTCTGCGCTACACCTAACCGGTGCTATTGGCATAGGCGCCGAAGCGGTTTGGGATAACCCTATCAGGCCTTTTATTGAGGCTTTTTATAATCACGATATTATGCCTTCTTATTCAAGTTATTACGCCGATGGCCTTACACCCACCAATATAGTGTACCATGCCTATGAGTTAAGAATAGGATTGAAATATTTCTTTGAAGGGACTAAAAAAGATGTCTGCCCTAAGGTTATAAATCCAGCAGGAAACTAGGCTGTTGCTATTTTCTCAAGCTCAGTGATTATTTTTCTGGTAGCTCCGCTTCCATTATATATATAAGCTTTGGCATTCGCGCCTATTTTCTTACAGTAATCAACATCTTTTAGTAATTGCTTCATCTTTTCAAGCAATTCATTCTCATTATTAATGGCAAATCCTCCCTGGAGTTTTATCAGATCAATTGCCTCTGTAAACTTATGATGGTTTGGACCAAACAATACCGGCACACCAAACACAGCAGCTTCAGGAAGGTTATGTATATTTTTGCCAAATCCACCGCCTATGTATGCTACATCAGCATATTTATATAAAGATGAAAGCATTCCCATCTTATCGATTATTAGTTCATTATAATCCTTTACCTCTTCTGCCTTTACTTCTGAATATTTCCTGGCTTTGAATTGTTCCGCAACCTGATTAATATGCTTCTCACCTATTTCATGAGGAACTATAAGTAGTTTTAATTTCTCTCCTCCCTTCACTAATTGCTTATACACACTGAGTATTATTCTTTCATCCTCTTCCCATGTGCTTCCGCAGATCCATAGCTTACTATTGCCTTTAAAAGCTTCAGCAATAGCATCTGTCTTTGCCTGCTCTGCAATATCAATAACTCTGTCGAACCTCGTATCACCGGCCAACACACTATTATTTGCTGTAATACCTTTCAACAACTGCTCTGAATCTGCATCCTGCAAAAATATTTTACGGTACATACTCAACTGCTTCCTGAACCAGCCGCCATACCATTTAAAGAAGTATTGATCGGCTCTGAATTTGGCTGATATCAAGTATAGAGGGACGCCTTTTTGATTTAACGTGTTTATATAATTATACCAAAATTCATACTTTACAAAGACTGCAATCTTCGGATTTACTCTATCTATAAACTTATTGGCATTAGCATAAGTGTCAAGTGGCAAATAAAAAACATAATCAGCACCGGCATAATTCTTCCGCACTTCATAGCCGGAAGGTGAGAAAAAAGTCAGCAATACTTTATAGTTGGGGAACTTTTGTTTGAATGATTCAATTACCGGTCTGCCTTGCTCAAATTCACCTAACGATGCACAGTGGAACCATATTACTGGTAATTGATTGCCATCAAATGCCTTCTTTAGGTTATTGAAAATATCTTTGCGGCCTTCTCTCCACCTTTTAGCTTTCTCATTAAAAAGACTTGCAATTAAAACTGCAAACCCATAAAACCTTATGCCAAGTGAGTAGAGAAACTTCATTTATTCAGTTTTAATTCACCCGACCAGGTTTTATAAGAAGGGAATTTAGTTGCTGCATCGAAATTCTTTTTAAAAATGCCATAGATCGCAGAACCGCTACCTGTCATTGCTGCATAAATAGCACCTTCCTTATATAAAGACTCCTTGACCTCTTCTATCAATGGATATTTACTGAAAAGAGGTTTTTCAAAATCATTATCCACGCAATTTTTCCAATCGGCCACTTTCTTATTTTGAATAATATCCTTCAATGAATCGGCACATGGTTTAGGTGAAACTAAACCATACGCAAACGGGGTGCTTATCTGCATATCAGGATATACTATTGCAATATAGTAACCGCTTAAATCAATGTTTATTGCTTCTGTTACCTCTCCCCTCAATGTTGCAATTACCGGCCTGTTCTCAATAAAGAAAACACAATCACTGCCCAAAGCAGCAACATAGTTCTTCATCTCTTCTTTGGTCAAATTGAGCTTAAACATTTCGTTCAGCATCTTCATAAAGTGTGCAGCATCTGATGAACCACCACCCAAGCCGGCACCTATGGGTATGGTTTTATGCAACCAAACTTTTAACGATGGCAGTTTATATTTCTTCAGTAATGCTTTATAGAGTTTAACGCATAAATTATCATCATCTCTTCTGCCCGGGACCGGTATACCCGAAAGATGCAATTCTATTTTACCAAATCCTTCCATGGGTATTGCCTCCAACACATCACTCCACCCTACAGGGCAAAAA
>Ga0210396_10000398_pt1 | contig 59498 bp, 52 predicted proteins | sample IncBWH17OmetaG_FD_155466 | JGI IMG/M metagenome (GOLD analysis project Ga0210396, IMG submission 155466) | Forest soil microbial communities from Barre Woods Harvard Forest LTER site, Petersham, Massachusetts, United States - Inc-BW-H-17-O ... | reverse complement strand
CGGGCAGCGGAGACAGCCGGTCACCGGCGGACACTGAGTGCGAACTGGCGAAGCGACAAGGTGCTCGTCGACGGCCTGCAGACGCTGCTGCATGGCGCCGCGCTCGGGGATCCCAAAATCGTGGTGCGCGAGGTGGAAGCCCGCATCGACGGGCATCGCCTGCGGGACGCGCCGCACAATGCGCCCTTCCGGCTGCGGGTCGTCAGCCGCGCGATGTTCGGCTGCGACCAAAACAAGACCATCTCCATCGACCGACTGCGCCAACACATCCCCGCCGATCTCGCTGCCGACGTCGGGGCCCTGCTGGCCAGCGGAGCCACCTTCGACCGCAAACGCATCCTCGCGGGTGACGTTGCGGTGATCGTCGAATCGGGCAAGGACGCGCGAGCTTGCCAAACCGCGTTGACACAAGCCGGAATTCCCGCCGTCTACACCGGCGAAGGCGACGTGTTCGCCGCCGACGCGGCCAAGGATTGGCTGTTCCTGCTGGACGCCTTCGACCAGACGCACCGCGCCGGGCTGGTGCGCGCCGGAGCCGCCACGGTGTTCTTCGGCAAGACGGCCAGCGACCTCGCCGACGGCGGCGATACCCTGACCGACGAAGTGGCTGCCACGCTGCGGGATTGGGCCGATCAGCTGCGTGCGCGCGGGCCGGCCGCGGTTTTCGAGGCCGCGCAGCTGGCGGGCATGGGTCGGCGGGTGCTTACCGAGCAGAACGGCGAGCGCACCATGACCGACCTGGCCCACATCGCCCAATTGCTGCACCAGGTCGCGCATCGCGAGCGGCTGGCGCTGCCGGCGCTGCGCGACTGGCTGCGCAGGCAATGTGAGGAACGCGCCGGGGCACCGGAACGCAGCCGCCGGATCGACAGCGACGCCGCCGCGGTGCAGATACTGACGGTGTGGGGCGCCAAGGGATTACAGTTCCCCATCGTCTACTTGCCGTTCGCGTTCAATCGGCACGTCTTCATCGACGACATTCCGCTGTATCACGACGACTCCGACGTTCGGTGCCTGGACATCGGCGGCCCGGACACCCCCGACCGCCGCAGGATCGAGGCGTTCAGCCGGGCCGAGGCGGCGCGCAACGACATCCGGCTGACCTACGTGGCGCTGACGCGGGCGCAGTCTCAGGTGGTGGCTTGGTGGGCGCCGGCGAGGGACGAGCCCAACGGCGGGCTGTCCCGATTGCTGCGCGGGCGGCGACTCGGCGAGGCCGAGGTGCCGGATAGCTGCTTGCCGAGGACGATCTCGGACGACGAGGCGCTGGCGTGCTTCCGGGAATGGGAGGCAGCGGGTGGCCCCGTGCTCGAAGAGTCGGCGGTCGCCGGCGTGGCCGCCGTTACCCGGCCGGAGCCGCCGACCCAACTGTCCGTGCGCCACTTCCACCGGTCGATCGACACCACGTGGCGGCGCACCTCGTAGTCGGCGCTGGTTCGTTTCGCCGAGGAATCCGCTGGCTCCGGTGTCAGCAGCGAGCCGGAGGTGACACCACGCGACGACGAGGTCGATGACGTCATGGTTTTGGCGGAACCGGCGGACCGGGCAGGTGGAGCCGCCGATGTGGCCTCCCCCATGGCAGAGCTGCCGAGGGGCGCTACGTTCGGCTCGCTGGTCCATGCGGTCCTGGAAAACACCGATCCGTTCGCCGCGGATCTGCGGACCGAATTGGAGGGACAGGTGCGGACGCATTCGGCGTGGTGGCCGGTGGATGCCGAGCCGGCCGCGGTGGCGTCGGCGTTGCTGCCGATGCACGACACGCCCCTTGGGCCGTTGGCCGATGGGCTGACGCTGCGCCGGATCGGGCTGCGGGATAGGTTGCGGGAGTTAGACTTCGAAATTCCGCTGGCGGGCGGCGACGTCCGGGGTGCGGTCCCATCCGTTCGGCTCGCGGACGTGGGTGCGCTGGTTCGCGAACACCTTCCGGCCGACGACCCGCTGGCGGGCTACAGTGACCGGCTGATGTCCGATGCACTCGGTGGGCAGTCGTTGCGTGGCTACCTGTCCGGCTCGATCGACGTCGTACTGCGCTCGCCCGGGCAGCGCTATCTGGTGGTCGACTACAAGACCAACATGCTCGGCGCCACCGCCGCCGACTACAGCGTCGGTCGGCTGACCGAGGCGATGCTGCATTCGGACTACCCCCTGCAGGCGTTGCTGTATACCGTTGTGCTGCATCGGTTCTTACGATGGCGTCAGCCCGGATACCGGCCGCCTGAGCACCTCGGCGGAGTGTTGTACCTATTCGTACGGGGCATGTGCGGTGCCCAGACGCCGACGGCGGACGGGCATCCCTGCGGGGTATTCAGTTGGCTGCCGCCGCCGGCGATGGTGGTGGCGCTGTCGGACTTACTGGACGAGGGTCGGCGGGCGGCATGAGCAGCGTGAGCAGCCCTGGGAGCACCGGCATTGAAGACCCGCTGGACTGGCGGATAGCCGTTGGTGCCAGCGGCTCGCTGCGGCCATTCAACGAAGCAGGCGTGCTGGAATCCGCTGACGTTCATGTGGCGCAACGGGTTACCGCGCTAGCGAGCGAGACCGACGAAACCGTGGCGCTGGCGTTGGCGCTGGCGGCCCGGGCATTACGCGGCGGATCGGTGTGCGTCGATCTGACGACGGTGGCCGCCGATTCCGGCGTTCCCGAGTTGCCCTGGCCCCAGCCCGAGGCGTGGCTGGCGGCGCTACGGGCGAGTCGGCTGCTTGGTGAACCGCCGGTGCTGCGGCTCTACGACGGCAGGCTGCTCTACCTTGACCGGTACTGGCGGGAGGAAGAGCAGGTGTGCGCTGACCTGCTGGCGCTATCGGTTCCCGCGGCGCAAGTCGAGGTGTCCGGCTACTCGCGTCTGTTTCCGCCGGGCTACGAGGAGCAGCGGTCCGCAGCTGAAACCGCGGTGGCGCAAGCGGTTACGGTCCTGACCGGCGGGCCGGGCACCGGCAAGACCACGACGGTGGCGCGGCTGCTGGCGCTGCTCGCCGAACAAGCGGACATGTCGGGAAAATCCGGGCTGCGGATCGCGCTGGCCGCGCCCACCGGCAAGGCTGCGGCGCGATTGGCCGAAGCGGTGGCCGGCGAGGTCGCACAACTCGACTCCGTTGACCGCGAACGGCTTTCCGGCCTGCAGGCGGTAACGCTGCACCGGCTGCTGGGCAGCCGGCCAGACACATCGGTGCGGTTCCGGCACCACCGGGGCAACCGCTTGCCACACGATGTGATCGTCGTCGACGAGACGTCCATGGTTTCGTTGACGATGATGGCCCGGCTGCTCGAAGCCGTGCGCCCGGACGCCAGGCTGATCCTGGTCGGTGACGCCGATCAGTTGACATCGGTGGAAGCCGGCGCGGTGCTGGCCGACCTGGTCGACGGCTTGGCGGCCCGCGACGACGTGCGGGTGGCGCAACTGCGAACTTTACATCGATTCGGAAAGGCGATCGGGGCGCTGGCCGAGGCGATCCGGGTCGGCGATGCGGATGCGGCCGTGAAGCTGTTGCGCTCGGGTGACGAGCATGTCGAGTACCTCGAGTTCGGGGACGGTGCCGACCCCGCAGCGCGGTTGCGCGCGATCCTTTTGCCGCACGCGTTGCGGCTGCGTGAGGCGGCGCTGGTCGGCGTCGTGGAGGCGGCGTTGGCCGCGCTAGACGACCACCGGCTGCTGTGCGCGCACCGGCAGGGTCCCTTTGGCGTCCAGCACTGGAACCAGCAAGTGCAGAGGTGGCTGGCCGAGGAAACGGGTCAGCCGGCTTGGTCGCAGTGGTATGCCGGGCGGCCGCTGCTGGTGACGGCCAACGACTACGGACTGCGCGTCTACAACGGCGATACCGGCGTGGTGGTCGCCGGACCCGACGGGTTGCGGGCCGTCATCGCCACCGCCACCGGCCCGCTCGGGTTCGCGACCAGCCGCCTGGCCGACATCGAGACCATGCACGCCATGACGATCCACAAAAGCCAGGGCAGCCAGGCCGACGAGATCACGGTCCTGATGCCGCCGGAGGATTCGCGGTTGCTGACCCGAGAGTTGTTCTATACCGCCGTGACTCGCGCGAAGAACAAGGTGCGGGTGGTCGGCTCCGAGACTTCGGTGCGGGCCGCGATCGAGCGTCGGGCGGTGCGGGCGAGTGGGCTACGGCTGCGGCTGCAGGGCGCAGCACCTAGCGCATAAAATTTTGACTCCTCCAACGAGCGCACATCCTCAGAAGTCACGACTGTTCCAACGCTCACGAGAGGCAATCCGGTGCTGTGATCTCGGGAGACCGCACCGGTGTTGCCGGACCTGCGGCCACGTCGAACAAGATCGGCGATGGTATCACTCAACGTGCGACGGGTGTCCTGCGCGATCGCCAACGCGCACACCCCTACCTAGCTGCATCGCAACATCCCAGCAGCATGCATCGATCGCTCCGACGCGACCGCGCAAGAATGGTGGTCATTATGGTCGACAACGACGGTGCCCCACCGACATCCCGACGCAACGACATCGTGCGGCTCGCCGTGTTCGCCGGCTTCCTATTCGGGCTGTTCTATCTGGTGGCCGTCGCGCGAGTCATCGACGTCGATCAGGTGCGGCGCGTGGTCTCGGCGACAGGGCCGGCGGCGTCGCTGACCTACGTCGTGATGTCGGCCGTCCTCGGCGCGCTGTTCGTGCCGGGCCCTATCCTGGCCGCGGGCAGCGGGCTGCTGTTCGGGCCTGTACTGGGTACCTTCGTCACGCTGGGTGCGACGGTCGGCACCGCGATCGTCGCGAGCTTCGTCGGCCGTCGTGCCGGCCGAAACAGCGCGCGGGCATTGCTGGGGACGACCCGCGCAGACCGCATCGACGCGCTGATCGAACGCCGCGGACTGTGGGCGGTCGTCGGTCAACGGTTCGTCCCCGGCATTTCCGACGCACTGGCCTCCTACGCGTTCGGAGCGTTCGGAGTTCCGTTGTGGCAGATGGCCGTCGGCGCTTTCATCGGTTCGGTGCCGCGGGCATTTGTCTACACCGCGCTGGGCGCTTCGATCGGAGAGCGGTCGTCGCCGTTGGCATACGCGGCCATAACGGTGTGGTGCATGACCGCCATCGTCGGCGCGTTCGCCGCGCGGCGTGGGTACCGAAAATGGCGCGGGAACGCCAGCCGCGCCGAGGACAGCAACATCCCCGATTCGGATCGGGAAGCCGGCGCTTGCTGACGAAGGGTTACCGCTAGGCCCGCTGCGCGGCCACGAATAAATTCCCGGGAACTTCGTCCTCGACCTCTTTGGGGGCTTTGCGGCCATAGCCGGCCATCAATTCGTCCGACGGCGTCACCGTCACGTCCCAGCCGTGGCGCCGGAACCAGTCACCGACGTCTTCGCGCTCCTCGAAGTACCACAATTCGTCAGTCCTGGGGATCTCACGGTCGGGGTCCAACTCGGCCATCAGCGCGCGAATCCGATCCATCCGCGCACGGCGGTTCGTGCGAAATTCTGGATCGAGAAACTTCGGCCCCAGCGCCTCCACGGCAACCCGGCTGCCCGCGGCAGTGAGCCCCTGAACCCGGTCGAACAGCAGCTCTTGGGCCGCGGCAGGCAAATACGGCATCAACCCCTCAGCCGACCAGACGCTGGGTACGGAAGCGTCGAAACCCGCCTGCTGCAACGCCGTCGGCCAGTCCTGGCGCAGGTCCACCGGGACAGCGACCCGGTTGCAGGCAGGCTCCGCCCCTTGCTCTTGCAGGGTCGACAACTTGAATTCCAGCACCCTGGGCTGGTCGAGCTCGTAGACCGTCGTCCGGTCCGGCCAGGGCAGCCGCCAGGACCGCGCGTCCAGGCCCGCCGCCAAGATCACCGCCTGGCGGATGCCCGCATTAGTTGCGTCGAGAAAGAACTGGTCGAAAAACGCTGTCCGCGAAGCCATATAGCCGACCATCGACTGCATCTGCAGCGGCAACTCCGGTTCGGCTTCGAGGAGCTCGGCAGGTAGCTGCGGAGCGGAATGCCAGTTCCACACTCCGTCGCCGACGGCGTCGAGGAAAACCTGTGCGAACGGGTCGCGGATCAAAGGATTCTCGCGTCGGGTTTCTGCGGCGCGCGCCGCGGCCACACCCAGCGCCGTCGCTCCGACACTCTCGGTGATCTCCCAGCTGTCGTTATCGGTTCTGGCCACGATCACTTGTCCCCGGCCCGCTCGGCCGCTACGAAAAGGGTCTTTGGGGCGGCGTCTTCGATGTCCTGCGGGGGTCGCCGGTCGTAGCGGGCCATCAGTTCCTCCGCCGGCGTCACCGTCACGTCCCAGCCGTGCCGACGCAACCAGTCGCCGACGTCCTCGCGTTCCTCGAAGTACCACAGGTCTTGGACGTCGGGAATGTTCCGTTCCGGCTCCAGCTTGACCATCAGTTCGCGGACGCGCTTCATGTTCTCGCGCCGCTTTGCGATGGCATCCGGGTCGAGAAAGTCCGGGCCGGGCGCCTCCACGGCCATCCGGCTGCCGGCTGCGCCCAGTGCCTGAACACGCTCGAACAGCAGCTCATGAGCGACCGCCGGCAAAAACGGCAACAGCCCCTCAGCCGACCAGGCGCTGGGCGCCGCGGCGTCAAAACCGGCCTGCCGCAACGCGGCCGGCCAGTCGTGGCGCAGGTCGATCGGAACGTGAACCAGGTTGCACGTCGGCTGCGCACCGTGTTCGCGCAGCGCCGACGACTTGAATTCCAAAACCCGTGGCTGGTCGAGTTCGTAGACCGTGGTGCCGTCGGGCCATGGCAGCCGCCACGCCCGTGAGTCCAAACCCGCCGCCAGGATTACCACCTGGTGCACGCCCGCGCGGGTCGCATCGAGGAAAAACTGATCGAAAAACGACGTCCGCGCGGCCATGTAGTCGACCATTCCCTGCATCCGAGGCTTTAGATCGGGTTCGGCCTCGACGAGCTCCGCGGGCAGGTTGGGAGCGGCGAACCAGTTCCACATGCCGTCTCCGGCGGCTTCCAGGAACACCCGTGCGAACGGATCGCTGATCAGCGGGTTTTCAGTCTCCGTTTCCGCCGCGCGGGCCGCCGCGACGCCTAACGCCGTCGCGCCCACACTCTCGGTGATCTCCCAGGTGTCGTTCTCGGTTCTCGCCACGCTCATGCCCTCCAATTCGCTAGCACACCTATGTAGTTACCCTACGCGCGCTGCATGTGAACCGGCTGTACGTCGGGTTGACGGGCGACAGATTCAGCCCGCCGGTGCCAGCATCGCCTTCCACCCGTCTTCGCCGATGTTGCTCGAGTTCGCAACGGAATACTTCACACCGTCGGGCCCTACGACTATGCCGCTCTGCACGTCGTAAATCGATGTCGCAAGCGCGCTCGGCGTGTAGATGCACGGGTTGGGTTGCTGCCCATTGCACCGGACGGTGCCCGACCCCGGTCGCTGTAGCGGATCGCTGACCGGCGGCGGTGTGCCTGGCACCCGATTGGCGGGCAGCGGGTTCTCGCCATTGTTCACCGACGGCGCCGGGATCACCTGGCCCGGCTTCACCGGCTGGTCACACCGCGCGGCCGGCGCGGGGCACGTGAGGATCTGATTCGGGTCTCCGTACCAGGGGTTGGTACCCAGCGGCACATAGGGCTGGTTGCTGCGGCAGTCCCGCGGGCTCGCCGCCCGCTTTCCGGGCACGTCCGCGCAAGGGTAGTTGCGTGCTCCGCGAACCACATTCTGGGCGTCCATCGGGATCTTGCAGTAGGTGCCGCTCGGTAGCGGGACGGTGCTGGTATCGGCCGGTGCCCGCCACTCCGAAGCCGACATGAATCCGGTCAGGCACGGCGGTGGTTGGTTCAGGGAAAGGGCGCCGACGCCGAGTGCCGCCTGGCCGGGAAATTCCGAGGTGACTGACTGGGCGATCGCGCCCGACTCCGGCAAGAACACCAAGGCCTGCTCGACGCCATTGTGGTAGCGCTTGAGCATGTCGATCACGACCTCGAGATTGGCCAGCGCCTGCGGTAGCGACTCCTGCACGTCGCTGAACGTGGCGTTGACCTGATCGGCGGTCGGCGCCGCGTTGTCCAGAATGCGACGCAGCGCTTCGTCCTGCTGCGCAGTCTGCCCGGCCAGGGTGTTGAGGTTGGCGGACCAGCGCGCGATCTCGTCACCGGAATTGACCTGGCTGTCGAGGATGGGGCCCGAATGCGCGATGATGTCGTCGATGTCGTCGATGCTGCCCCGGAAATCGTGGCTGATCGCCTGCGTGGCGTCGACCAGGCGCCGAAGGGACGGTCCCAGCCCGCCCAGAGCCTGTGACGCCTCGCGGAGCAGTGACGCCACCTTGTCTTTGGGCAGCACCGCCAATCCACGATTGGCGGCGTCCAGCGCAGGGCCGATCTGGCTGGGGACCGTGCTCTTGATGATCGTCTGGTCGTTCTGCAGGTAAGGACCGCCGGTGCGGGTCGACACCACGTCGAGGTACTGCTCGCCGACCGCGGACACCGAGTGCACATTGGCCGACGCATCGTTCGGGATCCGATAGCCGTCGTCGATGCTGATCGTTGCCCGCGCGCCCCGCTCGGTTGGTGAGACGTCGGTGACCTTCCCAATGGTGATGCCCCGATACGTGACGTTGGCGGTTCGATACAGGCCCCCGGACTGAGGCAATTCGGCATACAGCGTGTATTGACCTACGCCGACAAGGCTGGGTATCCGCAGGAAGTACCAACCCAGCACCACCACCGCGGCGACCGCGAACACCACCAACAACACCAGCTGGGTTTTGATGAAGCGAGTCAACATCTCTCACTCGCCCCTTTCCACCAGCGGTGCCCCAGGGGCGTCATTCGGGTTCGGCGTATAGCGGACATCCGGGATCATGGTGTCCGGATTCCGTCCCCACGATTGCTCGAGCGCTCGCAACACCCCCGAGAATCCCGTTCCGGTGAAAAGCACGTTATCGAGGGCGCTCAGCGTCAGGTCGATCGCGGCCGATACGTTGACATAATCGCCGCGGATCACCTTAGCGACGTCGTCGATGTTGAACGGCGCTGTGAGGCCCAGCCTCAACGCGTCGACCACATACGGCGCGGCCAGGCCGAGCTGCTTGAGCGGTCGTTGCAGCGACTGCAGGCTCTGATAAAGGTTGGGCTGGGTATCCGACAGCGCCCGGTTGGCGACATCGCTGAACCGCCCCAGGGATTCGGTGGCGTCGGCGAACAGCTGGCGCGTATCAGCGAAATGGTCGATCAGCGGTGGGATGTCGGTGAGCACCCGATCCAGCGTGTCGTTGTGGTTCGCGATGATGGCCAATAGTTGGTTCGTCGAATCGATTGCGCGCGCGAGGTCGCCGCGTTGTCGGTTCAGTTCGGCGGTGAATGTGTCCAGCCGCTTGAGGAATTCGCGGACCTGATCGACGTGGCCGTCAAGGATGTTGAGAATCTCGGTTTGAATCACCTCGAGGTGCGTGATGCCGCCGCCGGTGAGGATGACCGCGATGCTGGCCAACGTCCGTTCGATGGTGGGGTAGGCCGAGGAATTCATCAGCGGGATGGTGTCGCCGCTCTTCAACGGCCGCAGCGACGGGTTTGGCGGTGCGGCCAGCTCGACGTGCTGCGTGCCCAGCAAGCTGGTCTGCCCGATCTTCGCGGTCGCGTTTGCCGGGAGCTTCACGGTCGGATCGACGTCCAGCGTCAGGGTCGCGATCCAGTTCTTCAGCCTGATATCACGAACTGTGCCGACCCATACGTCGGCGACCCTCACCCGGCTGTTGGTGTTCAGCGCCAACGTGTCGGGCATCTGCACGTAAATCGTCATGTGATTGGAAGCCGTGCCACGGCCGAGCGGCAGCGGCACGTTGGCGATGCCCCGCCAGTTGCACGAAGTCAACGCCCCGGAAGCCAATAATGCGGCCAGCACCAACGCCAGTCCGCGGCGTCCGCCGCCGACGATCAGTCGCATCACCGCGCTCACGCCGCGCCTCAGTGCCCAACTGTTCGGCTTGCCGTTCGCGCTCACCGCGCTCACGCCGCGCCTCAGTGCCCAACTGTTCGGCTTGCCGTTCGCGCTCACCGCGCTCACGCCGCGCCTCAGTGCCCAACTGTTCGGCTTGCCGTTCGCGCTCACCGCGCGCACGCCGCGCCTCACTGGCCCGCTCCGGGCTGCGAGAACGATGGCGGCGGAGGTGGATTGGACTCGTCATAGGCGTTCGGCGGTCCAGGCAGGTTGTTTCCCGGCGGCGGGGGTGCGATGTCCTGACCACCCATCAGCTCGGCCAGCGACTCCGGGGTCAGCATGTTCGCCGTAAACGGTTGAACCTGTGTGCCCTGCATCCCGGGCGCGACCACCCAGCCCGGTTCGTGGTTGCCGTGCGAAAACGGTGTGTCCCGCGAGAAGATCCCTGGGACAGTGGTGTCCTTGTAGCCCGGTGGCGGACGCAGTCGCTCCTCGGCGTAGGCAACCTCCTTGGGCAAGGTGGCCGCCGAGGTGAAGAAGTTCGCGCCGAACGGCGGGTAATTGAACTTGATGGAGTCCAGAACCGGCGCCAGATACTGCGCGCACAGCTCGGCGGAATCCTGATAGCCGAGTCGGCTGCCGGCCTGAATGGCACTGCAGATGAACTGAAGCGGGTTCGCGAAGTTCGGAAAAACGAACGTCCCCACCAGCGAGCTGTGCGCCGGATAGTAGATGTTGTTGAAGTTGCCCGCGAAGGTGGGCAGCACGTGCAACGCCATTTCCAGGCCATCGCGCGGCTCGGGCTGCAGGATCGCGGTGGTCGCGTCGGCGAGGTTGTTGACATCGTGCCCCAGCACGGACCTGTTGTCGCTCACGAACTTTCGGGCGATCACGAGCACGTCGTCGACCCGCGCAACCGTGTCGGCCACGTCGTGGTCGGATTTGGTGAACCAGTCGGTGAACTCGGCCAGGTTGTCGTTGAGCTCCACGAACTGTTGATCGTTCTGGTACAGCGCGCCGATGAACTGCGCCAGGCTATGCGTGATCGAGACGAAGTCCCCTCGGCCCTCGTTCAGCGCGGTCAACGCTTCCGACAAGCTGTTCAGCGTGTCGTGGATCTGCTTGCCCTTGCCGGCCAAGTTGTCCGCGGCCGATTCGATGAGCTCACCGAACGGCCCCTTCGGCTGCTGCGGGGTCGGGCCGAGCTGCCGCAGGATCCCGTTGATGGACTCGCGCAGCTGGTCCCACTCGACGGGCACCTGGGTGCGTTCGATCGGGATCACCGCGCCGTCCTTCAGCACCGGCCCGTCGGTGTAGGGCGGCGACAGCTGGATGGTGCGCGAGGCCACCAGGCTGGGGTTGAGGATCAACGCGGTGGCGTTGGCGGGCACCTTGTACTTGTTGCTGTAGTGGAAGGTGACGCGCATCTTGTCGCCGGCCGGCTCGATCTTGTCGATCGAACCGACCCGCACACCCATGATCTGAACTTTGTCGCCTGGGTACAGCGCGAGGGTCTCAGAAAAATACGCGACAATGCTGGTGTTGCTCAGTTTCCGATAAAGCTGCACTCCGGCGACTAGCGCGACGAGGGCCAACACCATTACCAACGCCGCGGCGAACACCGCCTTGCGCGACACCTTCGGCAGTCGAAGGCTGCGGATGTCGAAGATGGTGCTCATTGGTTGCTACCTCCCGTCCCGCCGGGCGTGATGAACGGCGCCGGCAGCTGCGGGCCGGGTCCCGGTGGTGCAACCGGGCCCGGCGGCGGGCCCGGCACGAACGTCGCCGGCGGCGTCGGGCCGGGCGGTGCCGGCGGCCCGGTGCGTGCGCCAGGAGGGGCGTCGGTCGGTAGCGGCACCGGCGCGCCGGGAACGTCCGGCGGCGCCTGACCCGGTCGACCCGCGCTCGGGATGCCCGGTGCCGGCGGCGGTCCGTTGGGGTTTGGCGGCGATGGCTGGACGTCCAGCGGCGCCGGGAAGGCGGGGCCACCGAACGGGCCGATGGTGGCGCCCGCACAGGGCAGCGGATTCCACGGCCGCGGCAGACCTTCGTCCCCGATGGTGACGTTGCCAGCGGGATTCCCCGGCGTGTAGGAGCACGGCGATCCGGGCGGGACCGCGGGCCCCGGATGTTCCGGTGTGCCTTCCAGTGCCGGCGGTGCCGGTGGCGGCGCGCCGTTGGGGAACCGGGTGCCGTTGGGGTCGGGCCACCGGAACTCGGGCAGCCCGGCACTGCGCCAGAAGTTCTCTGGGTCGATGCCGCGCTTTTTGAACGCCGCGTCAACCCACGGCTGAAGGATCTGGTATGGCACCAGATTCGCCACGATCGTCTTGAAGTACGGCCCGGAACCGACGGCCTCGGTCAGGGATGCGGTGTATCTGTTGAGCAGTACCAGCACATCGGCGAGGTCCTTCTTGCGCTTGACCAGTTCGTCGCTGACCGTGCCCAACTGCTGCAGCACATGATTGAGGTTTGGGTTTTCCTTGATCAGGCCGGACACCTGAGCTGACACGTCCGACACATTGCTCAGCAGAATGCTCAGCGCCTGGCTGCGTTGCTTGAACGCGGCCAGCAGCGTGTTGGCATTGACCAGCAGCCCGTTGACCTGCTGGCTGCGGTCGCCGAGCACCCGTGCGATCTTGTTGGCGTTGGCCAGCAGTTGCTTGAGCTGCTCGCCCCGCTTGCCGATGGTGTCGGAGAATGCCTTGACACCGCCGAGTGCGGCACTCAGATGCGGAGCGGTCTGATCGAAGGTTTCCGACAACACCTTCAGCGAACGTTTGGTGGCCTCGATGTCCCAGCCCGTCGCCGCCTTGGTGGCATCAACGAAAACATCGTAGACTTGGTATGGCGTCGTGGTTTGCGCCGACGGAAGTAAACCGTTGGGCCGCAACGGCTCCGAACCGCGCGGCTCGATCTGCATATTCTTGCGACCGAGAATTGTGTCGGTGCGAATCGCCACCCGGCTTTGCGTCCCGATCGTCTTGCCCGCCAACGAGAATCCGACCGCGACCTTGTTGCCGCGGATCGCCAGCGAGCGCACCAGACCGACTTCCACCCCGGCGATCTCCACCTTGTCGCCCGTGTTGATGCCACCCGTGTCAGCGAATTCCGCGTAGTAGGTGGGTGTGGCGAACAGCATCGGTACGCTGGTAAAGCTTTGCCCCACAGCAACTACGAGCAGCGTTACCACCACACCCATCAGCCCTACGCGGCCGCGGTTGAATTCCGTCAGCGTCCTCATTGCGGCATGCACCTCCCCGTGGGCTGCCCGAAGAGCTTGATGGTGCGCACCGGGCCGCCAGGCTGTAATCCGTTGACTTTCAGCGAGATGTCGCAGAGGTAGAAGTTGAAGAAGTCGCCGTATGTGCCGCCGGCACGGCCGATGATCCGGTATGCGCCCGGCAGCTTGCGCAACACGTCGTCGAGAGTCGGCAGATCGTGTATGAGCGACTGCTGGATGCCCTCGAGGTGCCCGACGGTGCTGTGCAACAACGGCCGGTCCTCACCGAGCAGGTCGGCCAGGGTTCCCGCGGCGTTGCTGATATGAGCTACCGCCGCGGCCAACGGATCGGCCCTGTTTTTCAGTCCGGTGATCAGCACCTCTAACTTGTCGACTGTTTTGTCGAATTCCTTCTGATGCTTGACGGTGGTCGCCAGCACGGTGTTCAGGTTATTGATGATCTCGCCTATCGCCTGGTCCCGGTCGGCCAACGTTGCGGTGAGTGAAGCGGTTTGGTCGAGGATGTCGTTGATGGTGGCGCCTTGCCCCTGGAAGACGGTGATGATCGACTGAGCGATCCTGTTGACCTTGTCTGGATCCAACGCCTTGAAAAGCGGACGGAACCCGCCGATCAGAGCGTCGAGATCCAATGCCGGCTGGGTGTGTTCAAGCGGGATCGTGGCGCCCGGGGGAAGCAGCTGACCGCTGTCGCCGCGCTTGAGCTCCAGGTAGCGGTCGCCGATCAGGTTGAGATAGCGGATCGACGCAGTCGTCGCCTTATCCAGCGACAGCGAGCTATCCACAGCGAAGTCCACCAACACCCGCTTGTCCCCGTCGATCAAGGTCACCTTGGAGACCTTGCCGACCTCCACCCCCGCGGCCCGGACAAACTGCCCGGACCGTAGCCCGCTGGCATCGGTGAACACCGCGGAATACCCGGTGGTGCGATCGAAGCGCACTTGACCGAACACGATGATGATCACCACGGTGAACGCCAGCAGGACCAACCACAAGATGCCGAGTTTTATAGCTCTACCAGTGGTTTTCATGGGTTGATCGTGTTCTCCCCGTATTGGCGTCCCCAGACGTATTCGGTGAACAGCGGCTGGCCGAGGTCGAGGTGGTTGTACGGCGCCAGGCTGGCGCCGGTGTCCATCACCAGGTACGGCGCCGGCCACAAATCTCGGGTGACCGTCTGCCAACAGCCCGGCCGCCCACCGGGTCCGCCGTGAGCGTTCACCCGGGGCAGATTGTCCGGATAGACATAGGGGTTGGGCGCCGGCAAGATCGTTCCGGCGGCCGATAGCGAATAACCGTTGCCGCCAACCGCATTCGCTACTGCGGGTGCGGTGTCGTGGAAGTTTCGGATCGTGCAGAACAGTTCGGGGCTATAAGTGTCCAGCAGCGCAGCGGTGGGTACCAGATCGGCGGCGCCGCGCACCAGATACGGCCCGCCCCGAACGAAGATGTCTTCACCGGTCTTGCCCACGCCCACCGCCGCCAACAACGCGGCATCCAGATCACCCTGCTGCCTGGTCAGAGTGCGCGCAGTGGTCACCGCGTTCTGCAGAAAGGCCCACAAATCCGGCGACGCATGGGCATAGATCTCACCGAGATCAGCCAACCGCCGCACGTCGTAGCCGAGCTCCTGCATCCGCGGGTTCAACTGCGCCAGAATGTGATTGCCATTGACGATCGACTGCCCGAAGTTGCTTCCCAGCCCATCAAGCGCCTGCGCCAGTGCGGACAGGGTGGCGTTCAGCTCGATCGGATCCACCTTTTCGGCGATCGAGGTGATCGTCTCGAACAACGTGTTGAACTCGGTGGTCACCGACCGCACGTCAATCACGTCATGCGGCGAGATCCGCTGCTGTTGCGGGTTGTCCGGCGATGTCAACGACACATACTTATTGCCGAATAGGGTGGCCGCCTCGATAGTGGCCGCCACGTTGGCCGGAATCAGCTTGATGTAGCGCGGATTCACGTTCAGCACCAGCTTCGCCGCCGGCCTGCCATCACGTTCGATCTCTGAGATGCTGGCCACCCGACCGATCTGCACCCCGTTGTAGGTGACTTTCGATCCCGGTTCCATGACAAGCCCCGCCCGCGAAGCCACCATTGTCAGCTCGGTCTTCGGCGTGAAATCCCCCCGAAACTGCAAGTACACCAATATGAGAACCAACGCGCACATCAGCGACAGGACCACGCCCTCCACGTACACCCACGCCCGTCGGTTCTTCCGCGTCATCAGCGTCGTCATGGCGGTTACACCGTGAGATTGAAGTTTGGGTCGACGCCGTAAAGCGCCAACTCGGCCAACAGGACAACAACCACCACGGAGACCAGTGAGAAGCGCATCGACCGACCGACGGCCTGGCCGACGCCGACCGGGCCACCGCTGGCCGTGTACCCGTAGTAGCAATGGGTGATCATCACCACCACCGCCATGATGACGATCTGCACGACCGACCAAGCCACATCCTCGGGGCGCAGAAAGGTGCGGAAGTAGTGCTGGTAAGTGCCGTTCGACTGTCCGTAGAACACCGTTGTGACGACCTGGCCGGATGTGAAAGCCATGTCGAGAGCCAGCGCGTACAGCGGCACGATCACGACCAGTCCGCCGAGAATCCGAGTGGAGACCAGAAACGAGATCGATTTGATGCCCATGACTTCCAGCGCGTCGATCTCCTCACTGATTCGCATCGCGCCCAACTGGGCGGTGGCGCCGGCGCCGACCGTGGCGGCCAGCGCGACACCGGCGACGATGGGCGCGGCGATGCGTGTGTTGGCAAGTGCGGCAAAAAATCCGGTGAACGCCTCGACACCGATGTTGCCCAGCGAGGCGAACCCCTGTATGGCGATCAGCGAGCCGCCGGACAGCGTCACAAAACCGATGATCGCCACCGTGCCGCCGACGATGGCCATCGCGCCGGTACCCATGCCGATCTCGGCGATGAGCCGCAGCGTCTCCCTGCGGTAGCGATGCAGCGCCCACCCGATCTGCATAAGGCTGATCCGGGTGAACCTCGCGAAAATCCCGATCTGCTCAAGCCTTCGGGCCGCGCCGCCGCCGTAGCGGTTGAGGTTGGCGGCTGTTCGCGGGTAGCGGGCACGGAGTACGACGCGCGTTGATGATCCGGCCACGCTAGCGCCCCGTCCCGAACCGCACGCCGATCGTGGTCAGTACCACGTTCACCGCGAACAGCGCGATCACACACAAGACCAGCGTCTCGTTGACGGCGGTGCCGACGCCCTTGGGGCCGCCCTTCGTGGTCAGCCCGCGGTAACAGCCGACCAGGCCGGCGATCAGACCGAACATGGCCGACTTGACCACCGAGATGATCACCTCCGGCAAGCCGGTGACCAAGGTGAGTGTGCCGACATAGGCGCCGGCCGAAACGTGTTGGATGAAGACACCGAAGATGAAACCGCCGACCAGGCCGATGGTTATCACCGCGCCGTTGAGAAGTGTGGCGACGACGGTCGCGGCGACGACGCGCGGCACCACCAGCCGGTGGATGGGGTCGATGCCCATGACCTCCATCGCATCGATCTCCTCACGGATGGTGCGGGCGCCCAGGTCGGCGCATATGGCAGTCGCCCCGGCGCCGGCGATCACCAGCACGGTGGTCAGCGGGCCCAGCTGTGTGACCGCGCCCAGTGCCGCGCCCGCGCCTGAGATGTCGGCAGCGCCGAACTCGGCCAGCAAGATGTTGAGCGTGAAGATGATGAGCACGGTCAGCGGAATCGAGACCGCAAGCGTTGGCAGTAACGAGACACTTGTAATGAACCAGCCCTGCTCGATCGCCTCACGCCACTGGAAGGGCCGTCGAAACAGCGCCTTGCCGGTCAGTACGCACGTCCGGTAGAACCCGCCGACCGCGTCGACCCCGGGCTGGATCTGCCCGCGCAGATAGGTGGTGATCGCGGTGTGGGTGGTCATCGGCATAACCCTGGTCGCGGTACGGCGAGAGCCCGAAAAACGAACTGCTGACTGCGGTTTCGAATTCCGGAGCCCCCAGGGAATGTCGAACAACTCATCGGCGGTTCCCTGGGGTATCGAGTACGGCCATCAATGTCGTATTCGAGAGTTCGAGTAAGTCGTGGGCGGCTTTCGCCGCACCGGCGGGATCGCCTGAGCAGATCGCATCGGCCAGTTTCCGGTAGGCACCGGGACGTCTAACCTCGGCGGTGATCGCGGTGGCCAGGGCCGCTAACGCCGGCTCGTATGCAGCGCGAAATGCGTTGTACATCAACCGGAATACGATCGAACCGGCACTGTCGACCACCAGATCCCAGAACTTGAGCGCGTGACGTTGCCACTCGATCGGATCTTTCTCCGTCCCCAGTGTGCGCAGCGAATCCTCGAGCAATCCAGCCAACTCAGGTCCGTGCCGTTCGGCCGCCAGCTCCGCGACCTTCGGACCGTTGCGCAGCCGGGCCTCGAACATGCTGCGGATAACCGAGATGTCGAGCTCGCCATTGCGAAACAGCAACCGGGGCAGCAGGTCTAGGCCGGCATGCCGCCGAAAGTCGCGCACAGTGGTGAGGTCGCCTTGGCGCACCTCGACGAGACCGGCCGCCGAAAGCCGCTTAAGCGCCTCGCGGACGGCCGGCCGGGATACCCCGAGCACCTCTGCCAGCCGGCGCTCGCTCGGCAAGGCCTCGCCGGGCTGCATCTCCCCGCTGAGCACATCGGCGGCGATCTGCTCGAAGACCTCTTCGGGCACCGATCGGCGAATCACCGGCTGCAGCGCCATGCGCCCAGTGTGACCCAAAATAGGTCAGACGTCAAGTGGTCAGACCACTAGCCAATCAGCCCCGCAACGCAGCTATCCGGTTAACTTGTCGGCGGGCCGCCAACAGCGCGGCGCTGATCCGAGGGATCGTTAGAACATGCGAGTTGACGGGCGCGAAATCAGTGTCACCGGCAGCTTGCTGCAACCACTGACCCGACGGACGAACGACATCCTGCGGCTCATTCTGGCGGCGGTGTTCCTCGCGATAGTGATCACGAGTTCGCTGATCACCCGCCCGCGGTGGGTCGCGCTCGAGAAATCCATCTCGGAGATCGTCGGGGTCCTGTCCCCCACTCAGTCCAACCTGGTGTACCTGGTATACGGCATCGCGATTCTGGCATTGCCGTTCGTGATCCTGATCGGCCTGATCCTCGCCCGGCAATGGAAACTGCTCGGCGCGTACGCGGCCGCCGGGCTCCTGGCCATTCTCCCGCTGTCGATCAGTGGCGACGGCATCGCGGCTCCCCGATGGCACTTCGACCTCTCGGACCGTCTCAACACAGTGCTGGCGCAATTCCTCGACGACCCGCGGTGGATCGCGATGCTCGCGGCTGTACTCACCGTCTCCGGTCCATGGCTGCCGGCGCGCTGGCGACGCTGGTGGTGGGCGCTATTGCTGGCGTTCGTACCAATCCACCTCGTTGCCAGCGCCGTGGTGCCGGACCGCGCCGTCCTGGGGCTGGCGGTTGGGTGGCTGGTCGGCGCACTCGTCGTCCTGGTGTCCGGCACCCCCGCCCTCGAGGTACCGCTGGATGGCGCGGTTCGCGCGATGGCCAGACGCGGATTCCTCGTGTCCGGGCTGACGGTGGTTCGGCCGGCCGGACCGGGGCCGTTGGAACTTTCGGCCGCATCGTCGGAGATGTCCGCAGATTGCCAAGCCGCGGCGGTAATCGAGTTGTACGGCCCGCATCAAAGCAGCGGTGGCACCCTGCGCCAGCTCTGGGGCAAGCTCAGGTTGCGTGGCTCTGAGACCGCACCCCTACAGACCTCCATGCGCCGCGCCGTGGAACATCGCGCGTTGATGGCGATCGCCATCGGTGACTTGGGCGTCGCCAACACGTCGACGATCGCGGTCGCCGAGCTCGACCGGGGATGGACGTTGTACGCGCACAAGTCCATTCGCGGTCTCCCCATCACTCAATGCGCAATAAAGACGCCGGTTGCCCGTGTGTGGGAATCGCTGCGAACACTGCACGACTGCCAGATCTCCCACGGCGACTTGGACGTCAAGGAAATCACCGTTGACGACGGCGCCGTACTATTCGGCGGGTTCGGCAGCGCCGAATACGGCGCCACCGACACCCAGCTCCAATCCGATCTTGCCCAGCTGCTGGTGACGACGACAGCGCTCTATGACGCCGAGTCCGCGGTCGGCGCAGCGATCGACGCGTTCGGCAAAGACGCGGTCCTGACCGCGTCGCGCAGGCTCACCAAGGCCGCCGTGCCGGCAAAAATTCGTGAATCGGTAGACGGTGCGGGCGCCGCCCTCTCCAGCGCCCGCGCGGAGGTAAAGCGCCAAACGGGTGCCGACCAGATCAAAACCCAAACGATCACCCGGTTCACTCGCGGCCAGATCATTCAACTGGTGCTGCTGGGTGCGCTGGTCTATGTCGCATATCCCTTCATCAGCACCGCGCCGACGTTCTTCTCCGAACTCAGAACAGCGAACTGGTGGTGGGCGCTGCTGGGCCTGGCGGTGTCGGCGCTGACCTATGTTGGCGCGGCAGCCGCGTTGTGGGCCTGCACCGACGGAACGGTGAGCTTCTGGAAGCTGTCAATCGCGCAGGTGGCCAACACTTTTGCCGCAACCACGACCCCGGCCGGCGTGGGCGGGCTCGCGCTCAGCACCCGGTTCTTGCAGAAGAACGGTCTCAGCACAACGCGCGCCACCGCCGCCGTGGCACTGCAGCAGTCGGTGCAGGTGATCAGCCACATCGTATTGCTGATCTTGTTCAGCGCTGTCGCGGGCGTGTCGACCGACCTGTCTCATTTCGTCCCGAAAGCCGCAGTGTTGTATCTGATCGCGGGTGTGGCGCTGGGTATCGTCGGCACGTTTCTGTTGGTGCCCAAGCTGCGGCAGTGGTTGGCGACGGCGGTGCGCCCGAAGCTGAAGGAGGTAACGAGCGACCTCGTCGACCTCGTTCGCGAACCGAAACGACTAGCACTGATCGTACTCGGTTGTGCCGGAACAACTCTCGGCGCAGCGCTGGCGCTCTGGGCCAGCGTACAAGCCTTCGGCGGCGGCGCGTCGTTCGTCACCTGCACCATCGTGACGATGGTCGGCGGAACCCTGGCCTCGGCGGCCCCCACGCCCGGCGGCGTCGGCGCCGTCGAGGCGGCGCTGATCGGTGGTCTCGCCGCGTTCGGCGTACCTGCGGCCGTCGGCGTTCCGTCGGTTCTGCTGTATCGGGTACTCACCTGCTGGATACCGGTGTTCGTCGGCTGGCCGGTGATGCGGTGGTTGACGGAGAACGACATGGTCTGAGGGTCACTCCTGGGCCTCGGCCTCGGCCACAACGAGCACGATCGACCTCCTCACGCTCTCGCCGACCGCGGTGGTGAGATAGACCAGGTAGTACTGCTCGGGCACTGAATGCGCCACCGTGATGGCGACGTCAACGGCGGCCGACCCGTCGGCGGCGAACTGTCCGGACGCAGGTACCGCTGTAATCCCGCTGTCAGAGGACGTCCCGGTGACGGTGTAGCCCCCGGCGCCGTCAATCATCCGTTGCGCGTCGAGTTTCACGGTCGCCTTGCTTCCCGGCGCGATCGTCACGATGGGGCGGGATACGTTGACGGTCACCGCCGAACTGCCCGCACCGAACGACGGTGGCGCGGAGGACTCGGCAGTCCCCCAGACCTTGTTTGGGTGGGCCGAGAGCGAGAACGTGAGGTCGCCGCCGGTTCGGATGATCGACTCCGGAAGAGACGTGCGATCGGTGGCCTGGCCGTCGATCTTGAGGCCGTCGATGTACTTCAGGTGGTTCGGTCCGGATACGTCTGCCGAGATCTGAATGGATTTGCCTCCCGGCAGCGCGATTGCCGCGCGATCGAAGAGCGGCGTGTTCACGGTGAGTATCGGCGTTCCCGGGGTGCCGGGGTACAGGCCAAGCGCAGCCCAGACATACCAGCTAGACAGCGCGCCGAGGTCGTCGTTGCCCGGCTCGCCGTCGGGTACGGGACCGAAGAGCCCGCGCACCCGGTCGACCGTGTCCTGGGTCTTCCAGGGTTGGCCGATGTAGTTGTACAGCCACGGCACCCCCATGCCCGGTTCGTTACCGGCCCAGAGATAGGGCTCGTTGGGGCCCACGTTGAGCTTTTGGGTGAAGCGGTCGAGCCGGTCGGCCACTGCTTTGCGACCACCGAGCGCGGTGACCAGACCGGCGACGTTCTGCGGCACCCACCAGACGTATTGCTCGGCGTTGCCCTCGTCGAATCCGTACTGACCGAAGCGAGAAGGGGAGTCCACGAACCCCGGGCCGGGAGGGAAGAATCCGCTCAGTTCGCGCGGCGAGATGTATCGGGTGCTGGGATTGAACAGGTTCTGCCAATACTGCGCCCGGCTCTGGAATTCGGCCGCGGTCGCGGTGTCGCCGAGCGCGTCGGCGAATCGGGAAATGGCGAAGTCGTCAACCGACCACTCCAGCGTGATCGAGGCACCGGCGCCGAACGTCTGGGGTGCGTAACCCAACTGCAGATAGGTGGCGATGCCCGGCCGCTCCACATAGCCGCCGAGCCCGACACCGCCGTTGGTCGCCGCGTTGACCATGTAGTGCAATGCCGTTTTGAGGTCGAAGTCCTTGGCCCCGAAGGCGTAAAGGTTCACGATGAGCGGTACCACACTGTCTCCGGTCATCTCTGCGGTCGCCGCATTCGCCAGCGCCCACCGTGGAAACGCTCCGCTCTGGTCGACATCGTTGACGAGCGATTGCGCCATGTCGCTGGCTTGCTTCGGGAAAAGCAGTCCCTGTAGGGCTGCCGCGCCACGGTAGGTGTCCCAGTCGGAGAAGTTGGTGTACTGAGTGCGCCCCGCGGCCACGGTATGGATGAGGCCGTCGAAACCGATGTAGCGTCCGTCCGCGTCGTTAAAGGCGTTGGGGTGCAGGAGCGAATGGTAAAGGGCGGTGTAGAAGGTCTCCAGATTGTCGGCATTCCGGCCGGCCACCGTGATATGTGACAGGGTGGCGTTCCATTCGGTCCATGCTGCGGCGCGGACGTCATGGAAACTCGCTCCACCCTCGGCCGCGAGGTTGGCCCGCGCTCCGTCGATGCCGACGTAGGAGATCGCGGTACGAACCTCGATCACCGAGCCGGACGGGAACTCCACGTACCCGCCGCTGTACGGCGAAGCCGCGCCGCGTGCACCGGGGTACACCCCGTAGCCGTCCCAGGTGCCGTACGAACTGAACGGCTGGCTGAACTTCATCGCGAAATACACGGTGTAGGTGTTGTTCTTGCTGCAGAATCCGCCGCTGGTCGCCCATCCGGTGATCGTGGTGTTGTCCTCGCCGATCTGGATGGTCGCGCGGGAATTGCCCGCCAGCGACGCGCCGGAGCGCACATGGAACAGGGCTGGCCGACCGTTGCGCGGGTACTTGAACCGGCCGGCGCCGGTGCGGGTGGTGGCGGTGAGTTCCGCGCTCACTCCGGTGCTGGGGAACCGCACCGTGTAGTAGCCCGGCACACCCTGTTCGGTGTCGTCGTGGGCGATCCTTTCCCAGGCGTTCCAGGGCTGCGAGCCGATCGGGGTGGTGGTCGGCAGCATTGAGATGTCGCCGAAGGCAGCACAGCCCACCGAGGCGTGGGTCATGCTGAACCCGGTGGAGCGCGGGTTCTCGTAGTCATAACCGGCGTAGTTGTTGACGGTGTCCGGCGAGTACTGCACCATTCCGAACGGCGCGGAGGCGCCGGGGAAGTTGTTGATCTCTCCCACCGTCTCACCGCCCGTTCCAGTGCCGATGAGGGTGTCAACGTGATCGGCGGGATTCGCGACCAACCCGGGCTCACCGTCGTAAGCAACGGGCGGAACCGGCGCGACGAAAGGCAAAAAGACGGCCAAGACAGCAAGCACCCCCGCGAGCGCGATGAGGGCCCTTCGTGACCGCATAGCTGTCTCTTACTGCATTGCCGTCGGTTCCCGCGGGTGTTTCGACAGGGATGGCCCGGCAGCGAGATGTACCCGAGATCTACTAGCAACGTTCCCCACAATATCGGCTAGTCTCAGTCCGACGCGGACGGCGCAGGTGCCGACCCATTTTTTCGGGAGATGCAATTGATGAAGTACTTCACGGCGGCAATCGCGACTGCGGCGCTTGGCCTGGCGCTGGTTGGTTGCGGTTCCGACAACAAGTCCACCACGACATCAACATCCACGAGCACATCGACATCGACGTCCACGGCAACATCGTCTGCAGCCAGCACGGCGCCGGCCTCGGGCGCCAAGTACACCATTGCCGACTACATCAGAGACAACAAAATCACGGAGACCCCGGTCCATCGCGGCGACCCGGGCCCGACCATCGATCTGCCGCTGCCTCCGGGCTGGAAGGTGATCGAGGGGAACACCGGCACGTCTTATGGCGGCATCGTTCTGGCGCAGCCCGCGAATCCCAACGACGCACCGACCATCGTGGCGCAGGTGTCCAAGCTCACCGGTGACGTGGACCAGGCGAAGCTCATCCAATACGCCTCGGGCGACCTGCAGAATCTGCCCGGATACGACGGCTCTGCCGGAAACGCATCCACGCTGGGCGGCTTCGCGGCGTGGCAGTTGAGTGGCTCATACACCAAGAACGGCGTGAAACGGATCGCCGCGCAGAAGACGGTGATCATTCCCGCCCAGGGTGCGGTCTTCGTGCTTGAGCTCGACGCGGACGCCCTCGACAGCGATCAGGGCGCGTTGATGGACGGGGTCAACATCATCGACGACCAGACGACCATCACCATGTGACCGGGGATCCGGACACTCACTAGCGCTAGGCGGATCGCGCCGCGGAGACGAACACGCTCCGTGGCCTTCCGTCCTCTGTCCCCTCCGGAACACTGCGGCGGTAGCGGGCCATCAACTCCTCGGCCGGCGTTGCTGACACGTCCCAGCCGTGGCCGCGCAACCAGTCGGCGACGTCGGCGCGGTCCTCCAAGTACCACAGGTCTTCGAAGTCCGGGGCCTCGCGCCCACCCACCTTCGCTGCGACCTCGCGGTAGCGCCGCATCAGCGATCGCTGCCGTTCCCTGGCGTCGGGATCGTTGAATTCGGGGCCGGGTGCCTCCACGGCGATCCGGCTGCCCGCCACGGTCAGCGCCTGAACCCGCTCGAACAACAGATCCTGCGCCTTAGCCGGTAAGAATGGCAACAACCCTTCAGCCGACCACACGCTCGCGGCGGAGGTGTCAAACCCGGCCTGCCGCAATGCCATCGGCCAATCGTGGCGCAGATCGACGGCAACCTCGACGCGGTGGCACGTCGGCTGCGCCCCGTGTTCGCGCAGCGCCGACGACTTGAACTCCAGCACCTTGGGCTGGTCGAGCTCGTACACAGTCGTCCCGTCCGGCCACGGCAACCGGAACGCCCGCGAATCCAGGCCGGCCGCAAGGATCACCACCTGTCGCACCCCGGCGTTGGCTGCGTCGAGGAAGAACCCGTCGAAAAACGCTGTCCGCGAAGCCATGTAGTCGACCCGCACGTCCAACCACCGCGCCACATCGGGTTCGGCTTCGGCGATCTCGGGCGGCAGCTCGGAAACCCCGAACATATTCCAGATGCCGTCTCCGGCAGCGGCTACGAAGACCCGCGCGAATGGATCGATGATCAGCGGGTTCTCGCTCTCGGTCTCTCTGGCGCGGGACACCGCCACCCCCAGCGCCGTCGCTCCGACGCTCTCGGTGATCTCCCAGCTGTCGTTGTCGGTTCTGGCCCTGCCCATTTTCGAGTCGCTCCCTCCCGTTCGGTACGTCATTGCCGACAGTACGTGAGCCGCCAATAGCGCGGCGGCCACGATCCGATCGAAGCCTAGGAGTCTATGGATCACATGGGTACCACCCAAAGCGGCGCTAAGAACGGTCCGCAGAACGGATCAGAAGTCCTCTTGGACCAGTTGAATGCGCAAGGCGTGGACGGCATATTCGCTTCTCCCATCGCTGTGATGGCGCCAATCTGGGAAGCGCTGACCCGCCGCGCCTACGACAAACCGCGCTACTTCCGTTGCCGTCACGAACTGCTGGCGGTCAGCCTGGCCTCCGGATACTACAAGGCCACCGGCCGCGGCCAGATCGTGTTTCTGCCCACGTCACTGGGAGTTCAGAACGGGTCGATGGGCCCGCACACCGCCCTGCAGGAACGCACACCGATGACCGTGCTGTCGCCGGACACCCTCACCTATGGCGAGGATCCCAGCGCCGACCCCGACCCTGAGTGGCCCTCGCTGCTGGTCGACCTGGTCGGCCCGGTGCGCAACGCGGAAGCCGTCGTCAAATGGTCCAAACGCGCACGCACGCCGCCCGAACTGGTTCACGAGCTGCGGCGCGCATGCTTTGTCGCCGAGTCGGTTGCGCGGGGCCCGACCGTGCTGGAGATCCCTTTCGACCTGCTGGTCGGCGCAGGCCGCGGCGAGATCCCGGCCTGAGTCACCCCCGCCCCCGTCGTCGCTGCCCCGCAACAGATCGATCAATCGTCAATCCCTAATCTGACGCTCTGCTCAGTCGACTCCCTGGGCCCCGAGCCCCGATTGGTCTTACGGTGTTGCAATGGCAGAACAGTCGCATGCGATAGACGTCGGGCATCCACCGAGCGCCCTACTCCGTATCGTCAACCCGCTGCTGGGTGCCCTGCTGCGCACCCCGCTCGCCGGACCCGCGGGCAAGCAGTTGATGGTGTTGAGCTTCACCGGGCGAAAGACGGGACGGCGGTTCACACTTCCGGTGAGCGCCCACCTCATCGACAATGATCTCTACGCGCTGACCGGCGCTGCGTGGAAGCAGAACTTCCGCGGCGGCGCCCCCGCCCAGGTCGTGTACGACGGGAAGACCACCGCAATGCACGGCGAACTCATCCGAGACCGTGCGGTGGTCTCCGACCTCTACCTGCGGTGCACCCAGTCTTATGGCGTCAAGCGCGCCCAGCGCATGATCGGCGTGAAATTCCGCGACCAGCGCATACCGACACTCGAGGAGTTCGGCGAGGCGGTGGACCGGATGCATCTGGCCGCAATCCGGCTGACTGCGGCGAAGTAGCGGTCGCCACAGCGAATTCGCTTGATCAAAGTTGGTCGAGCAGTCTGTCGACGAGACTGACCAACCTCGCATGATGCGACCCGGCCCAGTAGATCCGCCCGCATTCCGGGCAACGACTGAATTCCTCGTAGTAGCGCCGGGTCAGCGGTTCGAGGAGGTCCGCGACCTCGTCTTTGGAGACCGCGGCCAACCTGCCATTGCAGCGCACGCACCGGGTGAATGGCGCCAGCCGTTGCCGCAGGTCCAGTCGTCGTATTACCTCGAGCGTCTGCTCCTCGGGGTGCTGGGAGTGGACGAACAGACCATGCGTAATAGCCCTGCGCTTCAACAGGCCGCGGTCGCGGGTCAGCAGGATCCGCTGCTCGGCCAGGCTGATGTCGGCCAGAGTCTTGTCATCGGCGTCATTCGACCACCACACGTCAAACCCCAGCAGTCGCAGCAGCCGCGCCAGACGACCGAGGTTCACGTCGACAACAAAGCGGCTATCACGCAACGGCACCGGTCGCAGCCGGGCGGTCGACCCGATGTCGAGCGCCTCGAACATCGGATAGGCGGAAATGCGGTCGCCGACGCTCGGGCGGTAGCTGAAGCCCTGCGGAGACCCGTTCACCAGGATCAGGTCGACCTCGGTATGCGGAATGCCCATCGCCTCCAACACGTCCTTGACCGTTTGATGGCTACGGAACGGACGGCGAACCGTCACACCGCGCGAGTCGGGTGCCAAGAAGTTGTTGAGCTCGGCGTATGCCCGAACCTCTACGTAGGAGGCGTAGCCGCCCTGTTCGCTCACCCACACAGCCCTGCGCCCGCGGCCGCGCGGGTTCTGCTGATCATGGGCTGCTCAAACCCGGCATCACACACCGCCCGTCGCACCGCGTCGCCGACCGCTTCCGCCCTTTCGCTTGGCACCAAGGCGATCACAGAGCCCCCGAAGCCGCCTCCGGTCATCCGGGCGCCCAGAGCACCCGCGTGCGTCGCGGCGTCGGCGATCAGGTCGATGTGCTCGGTGGTGATTTCGAAATCGTCGCGCATGGACGCGTGTGAGGCGGTGAAGATCCGCCCGGCGTCGGTGAAGTCCGAATCACCGAGCGCGGCGACAAAATCGAGTACGCGGCGGTTCTCGGTCAGCACATGACGGGCACGACGGGCGTCGACCGGGTCGGTCACCGCAGCCGAAACCGCGGGCCCGCGATCCTGGACCTCACGCAGTGACGACGCCGCCAGATCGGCGGCAGCTCGCTCGCACGACGTGCGTCGCGCCGCATAGTCGCCGCCGGCGTGACGATGGCGGGCCCGGGAGTCGATCAGCAGCAGCGCGACACCGCAAGCGTCCGGGTCGAAGCCCACCGGCGCGACAGTGAGGTCGCGAAAGTCGATCAACAGAGCCGTCGACGGCTGCCCGAACAGCGAGGCCAGCTGGTCAAGCAAACCCGTTGGGGCGCCGACATAGTTGTTTTCGGCGCGCTGGGCCAGCCGCGCCTGGTCTTTAGCGTCGATGCGGATACCGACGGCCGACGCGATGGCACCCAGCGCCGCGCACTCCAGCGCCGCCGAGGACGCCAGACCGGACCCCATCTCCACGTCGCTGGTGACCGACATCGTCCCACCGGGCACCGGGTGGCCGGCCTGACGCAGCGCCCACATCACCCCGGCCACGTAGCCGGCCCAGCCCGCCACGCCGCCGGGCGCGGTGTCGAGCGGAATGCGCACCGAGCCGTCCGCGCGATCGCTGCCCACGGTGATCGCCTCGCTGCGGTCGGGAGTGAACGTCACCACGGTGCGCTGCGGTAGCGCGATCGGCAGCGCGAACCCCAGGTTGTAATCGGTATGCTCCCCAATCAGATTGATCCGCCCAGGTGCGGCGTACCGGATGCGTGAGTCGGTCATGCGCCGAGTTCCCTGAGCCGCTGGGCGACACCTTCGGGCGTCACGTCGCTGATGAAAGCATCCATCGCCGATTCGGAGGCCGCGAGGTACTTGAGTTTGGTGGCGCTGCGCCGGATTGACATCAACTCGATGTGGAAATAGCCGTCGGCCTGGACGCCCGTGTCGGCGAACTGGTGCAGCGCCGAAATATACGGCAGCGGAGCCGAGTAAATCCGGTCGAACCGACCCAACACGTCGAGGTAGATCTGCGCGAATTCGCCCAGTTCGTCCTCGTCGAGCTCAACAAGGTTGTGCACGAACCTGTTCGGGTAGATGTGCACCTCAACCGGCCAGCGTGCCGCGAACGGCACGAATGCCGTGAACAGCTCGGTGCGCGCGACAACGCGACTGGCGTCGGCGACCTCGCGAGCCAAAAGGTCGGCAAAAAGGTTGCTGCCGTGGCGCATTCGATGTTCGCGCGCCTGGCCCAGCATGGCGGCGGTTCGCGGCGTCAGGTAGGGGTACCCGTAGATCTGACCATGCGGATGGGTCAACGTCACGCCGATCTCTTCTCCGCGGTTCTCGAAACAGAACACCTGCTCGATACCCGGAGCGGCCATCAGGTCGCTTGTGCGATGCCGCCACGCCTCCACGACCACCCGGGCATGCGCCGGTTCCAACTCCGCAAAGGACCCGGTGTGCTTGCTGGAAAAGCAGATCACCTCGCAGCGGCCATACCCCGGAGCGGACGCGAAGCCGTCATCGGCCGGCGCAGGCGCCGGCGCCGGCATCTGCTCGAAGGCGCCGGAAAGGCTCGGAAACCGGTTCTCGAAGACGACGACGTCGTAGTCGGGCGCGGGCACCTCGCTGGTCAGTCCGGTCGGACCCGGACACAGCGGGCACTGGTCGGGAGCCGGCTTGTAGGTGCGGTCTTGACGCAGCGCCGCGATGATCACCCACTGTCCGGTTGACCGGTCGAACCGCAGCTGCGACTGGTCCGGGTGACGCCTCGGCAACGGCCTGCGATCCTGGACCGGCGCCGGGCAGTGTCCGGGCAACGCGAAGAACAGCAGGTCACGGCCATCGGCCAGCTTGGCCCGCGTCGGCGCTGTCACGATGTCGAAGACTAGCTTGGCCGCCGCGGCGCGGTTCGGGTAACCATGTGGTGTCCCGCAGAAGAGAGGGGTCAGGAGATAACTGTTCTCTACGAACGAGCCCGCAACTGGTGGATCGGCTCGGATCCCGGATTGCTGCGGCTGCGGATGGCGATCCGGACGACGGCCGCGCTGGCCTGCTCCCTGGCGATGCTCTACCTGCTGACCAGGGCGACGGGACAGCCGCTGACGGTCGCGTTGCTCGGCGTCGTCATCACCATGATCGCGGCCCGATCCGTCAACGAGCCAGACCCCCGCCGGCAGCGGATCACGATGGCGCTGCTGCCGGTTCCCGCCGCGCTTTCCATCACCGCCGCCGCGCTGCTGGCGACCCACAAGATCGCAGCCGACGTCGTCTTCGTGGCGATCGTGTTCGGTGCGGTCTACGCCCGCCGATTCGGACCACGCGGCAGGGCGCTGGGCATGGTCGCGTTCATGGCCTATTTCTTCACCTTGTATCTGCGGGCGAGCCCCTCGGAGTTGCCCTGGATGATCGGGGCGGTCGTGGTCGGAACGCTGTGCACGTTTGTGATGAGCACCTACGTCATGCCCGATCGACCAGAACGCGTGCTGCGCGCCACCATTCGGGCGCTGCGGGCGCGGATGGCCATCGTGGTCGACACCACCGCCGAAGTGGTGCGGACCGGCCGCCTCGACGAGCGGCGACGCCGCCACATGCGGGCTCGCACCATCCGGCTCAACGAGACCGCGCTGATGGTGCAAAGCCAGATTGAAGACAAAGCCGACCCTGCCATGCTCTGGCTAGGGGTAACCGCTGAACAATTGGCCCCCTGGCTATTCGACGCCGAACTCGCCATCGAATGGGTCGCCACCGCAGGTCGACGAGCGGCCGTCGGCTCCGCCGATATACCGACTGCCACGCGCGTCGAACTGGTCGCGGCACTCACCCAGCTGGCGCGGGCAATCCGCATACCGCAACCCGGCGGACTACGACAGGCGGCCGACCAGGCTCAACGGATTCTCGACCTGCTGCCACGGCCCACCCCAACCGATGACCCTGGTACAGCCGCCGCACGCCGCCTTGCCCTGGCGATAATCAACGCGGCGACAGCGACTTCCGAAGTCCGGGCATTGGTCGAGGGTGCCGCTACCGGCCGCACACCACCGCCGGCATCCGACAGCCTCGCCCCAGCCGCCGACGAGCAAGAGAGCGGCGGTCTGCGGCAGACGACCCGGCAAGCCATCCAGGTGGCCATCGCCGCGTCGTTGGCCATCGTCATCGGCGAGTTGGTGTCGCCGTTGCGCTGGTTTTGGGCGGTGATCGCGGCTTTCGTGATCTTCGCCGGAACCAACTCCTGGGGTGAAACACTGACCAAAGGCTGGCAGCGGCTGTTCGGCACCGTGCTGGGTGTGCCCTGTGGCGTACTGGTGGCAACGCTGTTTTCCGGCAACAAGACCGGCTCGCTCGCCGCGATCTTCGTCTGTTTGTTCTGCGCCTTCTATTTCATGACGGTCACCTACAGCCTGATGACCTTCTGGATCACCACGATGCTCGCGTTGCTGTACGGGCTGCTCGGCGAATTCTCCTTTGGCGTGCTGATGCTTCGCATCGAAGAGACCGCGATCGGTGCCGTGATCGGCGTTACCGTGGCCATCCTGGTGCTGCCGACGAATACCAGAACCGCCATCCGTAACGACACCCGCGCCTTTTTGACGAGCCTGTCGTCTCTGATCGAGATCTCGACCGCGACTATGTTCGGCGGGAAAGAGACCGCGAGCCCGACCGAGCAAGCACGTGAACTCGACCGAAACCTGCAGCAGTTCCGGGTGACCGCCAAGCCGCTGTTGGCCGGGGTCGCCGGCCTCGCCGGCCGGCGAAGCATTCGCCGCGGCCTGCGGCTATTCACCGCGTGCGATCGTTACGGGCGGAGCCTGGCACGCAATGCCGAGCAGTTCCAGGACCCCGGCGGGCCGGAACCGCAGGCCTTGGAACTCACCACGGCGTTCACGTCGGCCGCGGCGCAGACTCGAAGCAACGTCGACGCGCTGGTCGCCATTATCGACGGCGCCGACGTGGTGACCGTCAACTCCGCGACCGACGCCCTCGACGCCGCGGAGAGCCTGGCCCGGCATCAGGACGGCGAGGCCGAACCGAGTCCTGATACCCGACGATTCCTGACCGCGGTACACGCCCTTCGCCAGATCGAACGGGCCGTCGTCACCGGGGCGATCAATCTCGGCGCGCGCGACAGCGTGAAGGTACCGAGCCCGACGGCGGGCTGACCCTCACGCGTCGTCGGTCCGCTGCTCACTCAAGGCGCGGCGAGCTAATTCCCCGGTGCGCTCGGCGTTAGCGAGCAACCGATCCTGTGCCAGTGGCCACCAGAAGATCTCGACCGCGAAGAACACGACGAAAAGCCAGGACACAACCGCGGTCCGGGGCGGCCCGGAAATGCTGTCGAGCACCGCCAAAACCAACATCGCCATCGGCGAGCTGGCTCGCACGCTTTGCGTAGGCCACCGGCGTACTGGATCGCCGCGGATGCCAATCTCGCCTGGTCGATGTCTTAGGCGCGGCGCGCCGCACGAACCGCCGCGACACGGTCGCCGGCACTCAGATCCCTGGCGGCCGGCCAGAATCTGTCCATCCGCCGGGCCATCACGATCTCGTTGACGATGCCGACCGGAACGCCCACGCACACCGCACGGTAAACAACGCCTCGCCACCACGACCATGCCGGAACCAGAACCATCGTGTGATTGTTACGCCACTCGTCGCTGCACAAGAGCGTCTCTCGGACCAAAGCGGCGCTGATTTTGTGCAGCAAACGCGATCGGCGCCATTACCATCTCCCTAACAGCCGCGCGCCGCACGCCCCCGAGGAGCGATCCGATGGCTACTCCGAACCTCCCGCCGGGTTTTGACTTCACCGATCCCGAGATCTATGCCCACCGGCTGCCGGTGCAGGAGTTGGCGGAGCTGCGCCGAACGGCGCCGATCTGGTGGAACGAGCAACCGCCCGATCAGGGCGGGTTCGGCGACGGCGGCTACTGGGTGGTGAGCAAGCACCGCGACGTCCGCGAGGTCTCGCTGCGCAGCGACGTCTTCTCGTCGGCCAAGAGGTCCATCGTGCCGCGCTACCCAGAAAAGCTGGCGCAGGGCCAGATCGAAGCCGGCCGGACGTCGATGATCATGATGGACGACCCCGAACACAGCCGGCTGCGCAAGATCATCGCACGCGGCTTCACGCCGCGCGCCGTCGAGCGGCTGCGCGCCGACCTTAGTGAACGTGCGCAGCACATCGCACAACGCGCCGCAGCGGAGGGCTCGGGCGACTTCGTCCTTCAGGTGGCCTGCGAGTTGCCGCTGCAGGCCATCGCCGGCCTGCTCGGGGTTCCGCCGGAGGACCGCGGCAAGTTGTTCGACTGGTCCAACCAGATGATCGGAAGCGACGACCCGGAGTTCGCTCACTACAACTCGCTCACCTCGGCGGGCGAAATGATGTGGTACGCAATGCAATTAGCCAGCCGTAAGGCCGAAGAGCCGGGTGACGACATCGTGACCACGCTGATCCAGGCCGATGCCGACGGCCAACGGCTCTCCGAGGCCGAGTTCGGCATGTTCGTCGTCACGCTGGCCATCGCGGGCAACGAGACGACCCGTAACTCCATCACGCAGGGCATGATGGCCTTCACCGACAACCCGGATCAGTGGGAACTGTTCAAGGCGCACCGGCCGAAGACCGCCACCGACGAGATCATCCGCTGGGCCACGCCGATCACCGCGTTTCAGCGCACCGCACTAGCCGACACCGAACTCGGCGGCGTGGCGATCAAAAAGGGCCAGCGGTTGGTGTTGTTCTATCGCTCCGCCAACTTCGACGAAGAGGTCTTCGACGACCCGTACGCCTTCAACATCTTGCGCGATCCCAACCCGCACCTCGGATTCGGCGGCACCGGAGCTCACTACTGCATTGGCGCCAGCCTCGCGCGCATGACGGTCGACCTGATGGTCAACGCCATCGCCGACCACATGCCCGACCTGACCCCGATGGGAGATCCCGAGCGCCTGCGCTCACCCTTCATCAACGGCATCAAACACTGGCAGGTCGACTACCAGGCGGCCAGTAGCTTGCGAGCGTAACGCCACTGCGAAAACCCACGCCGATTTTCGCACTGGCGTTACGCTCGCGCTCCGAATTCACGGCCCCGACTTTCGCGCGCCCACAGCATCCCGTCGCCGGCCGTCGGGCCCGCTTTGATGAGCTCGCGCTTCAGGATCTTGTTGGTGGCGGTCCGGGGCAGCTCCGTGTTGATCCGCACATATCTCGGCCACGCCTTCGGTGACAAGTCAGCCTGAGCGGCCAGGAACTCTTCAAATTCCTTGGGCGTCAACGGTGCGTTGAGCACCATCGCCGCCATCACCTGATCGCCGACACGCTCATCGGGGACGGCATACACCGCGACCTGATTGATCTCCGGCAGGCGTTGTAGGATCCGCTCGATCGGTCCCGCCGCCAGGTTCTCCCCATCCACCCGCATCCAGTCGGCGGTGCGCCCGGCCAGGTAGATCCAACCGTCGGCGTCGCGGTAGGCCAGGTCTCCCGACCAGTACATGCCGTGCCGCATTCGCTCGGCGGTGGCGTCGGGATCGTTGTAGTAGCCGGTGAACCCCCCCACACCGTAGGTGTTGACCAGTTCGCCGACCGCTTCATCGAAATTGGCGAGTGCACCGTGCTCGTCGAAAACCGCCGGCGCACATTCGGTCACGGTCTCCGAGTGGTACACGCTGACACCCGGGTAACCCTTCCCGATCGAGCCGGGCGGCGTCCCATCCTCTCGCATCACCACGACGGCGAACTCGCTGGACCCGAAGCTGTCCACCACCCGGCAGCCGAAGCGCTTTGCGAATTCCTCGATATCGCGCTCTGTGGCCTCGTTACCGAAGGCCGCGCGCAGCGTGTTGTCGGCGTCGTCAGGCCGCTCCGCAGTGGCCAGCAGCAGCGCCAGCGGCTTGCCGACATAGTTCATGTACGTCACGCGGCACCGGCGGATATCGGCAAGAAAGCGCGACGGCGAAAACTTGGCCGGTACCATCGCGGCACCGCTGTTGATCGCCACCGCCCAACCCGCTGCCACACCTTGGGAGTGAAACAGCGGCATCGACAGATAACACACGTCCTCGGAGGTGATCTCGAAACGGTCGACCAGGCTGGCGCCGCACATGACAGCCATCGCGTGCGCGAAGCGCACCGCCTTCGGGTCACCGCTGGTGCCCGACGTGAAGATCATCATCACCGGGTCCGCGCCGCCGACTTCGCGGGGCACCAGCGGTCCCGCAGCCGCCACCGCATCGCGGTACCCGCCGCTGTCGACGTCCAGAACGGCGGTGCCCGCAAGGTCGAGCCCGTCAACTAGCGCCTGGTGTTCGGTGTCGACGAGCACTAGTTGGCAGTCGGCCCGCCGGATGTCGGCGGCCAGGCCTTCCCCGCGACGGGTCGTGTTGATCCCGCACAGCACGTACCCGCCGAGTGCGGCCGCCGCCATCGACCGCAGCATCGCCGGCGAGTTTCCCAGCAGCGCACCGACGTGCGGCGGCCGGGCCGGGTCGCCCAGGGCCATCAGGGCCCTGAGAACAGATGCTTCGGCTGACGCCTCGGCGAGGTGCTCGCGCCAGGTCCATGTCCGGTCGCCGTGCACCACCGCGACCGTGTCGTCCGCCATGCGTGAGCGAAGCAGCTGCTGCACGGTCTCGAACATCGTTACGTACCAGCCTCTTTCGCGGGCCGATAGCGTAGCAGAGTGACCCCCTGGCCGGGGACGTCGACAAACACCGGGGCGACCCGCATGCCGATCTTGATGTCGTCCGGTTCAACGTCGACCAACTCGGTGCTGAGCCGCGGGCCCGCGTCCCACTCGACGACCGCGAGCAGCTGCGGCACCTTGTCGGCCCACGGCGGCCCGGTCGGGCGGCGTGCCACGGTGTAGGTGTACAGCGTTCCCGCACCGTCGATTTCACGCCACTCCAAGTCGTCGGCGAGTGTCCCGGGAGCAAGCGTGCGCGGGTAGAACACGTATTTTCCCGCCGACGGCGAGTACTGGATGAGAATCCGGTGTTCGCGCAACGCATCCCAGAACGGCCGCGATACGGGTGTCGGCTCGGGAACCGGGCAGGAATCGGTCATCTCAGTCGCCCCCTAGCACCAGGGCGACCTGTTCGCTCATGATGCCACCGTTGCCGGTCACAAACGCGGTGTTGCAGTCGCTCACCTGCGCCTCGCCGGACCGGCCCATGATCTGGCGGGCACCATCGACCACATGGTGCATGCCGCCGGCCATACCGGCCTGGCCGAACGACAGCTGGCCCCCGGCGGTGTTGATCGGGAAGTCGCCGCGGAAGGTCAGGTCGTGCTCCGTCAGCCACGTCATGCCTTCGCCCTTGCCGCAGAATCCGGCATCCTCCAGCGTCATCAGCACGGTGATCGTGTAGCAGTCATAGATCGATGCGATGTCGACGTCGGCGCGCTCGAGTTCCGCCATCGCGAACGCCCTGTCGGCGGCCCGGGCTATCGGCGTGCGCATGAGATCGTCGGCGTAAGTGGGGGTTTTGAACCGGATGTGCTCGCCGAACCCCTTCACCCACACGGGTCGGTGGCGGGCCCGGCGCGCCACGTCGGCGTTGGCAACGAGCACGCCGGCGCCACCCTGGACGCGCATCACGGTTTCCAGCATGTGGATCGGATCGGCGATCACCGGACTGCTCAGCACGTCGTCGACGGTGATCGGCTTGCCGTGAAAGACCGCACCGGGGTGGGCGCACGCGTTGGCACGTTGGTGCACCGCGATACTCGCCAAAGCCTTCGCATCGTAGCCAAATTCGGCTGCGTACCGTTTCGCGATCTGCGCGTACGGCGCGTTTTGGCCAACGTTGCCGTATGGGATCTCGAACTCGGCCTGCGGTGAGCCGTAGTTGTTGCTCGACGCGCCGAACCAGCCCAGGGTCCGCGCGGGCCGCTGCTGCGATCGCGGAATATCCAATGATCCCGGAACCACCGCCAGCACCGCGTCGCAAACCCCCAATTCGATCGCGGCCGCCGCTCGCCACACCATGCCGGCAGCGGTCGCACCGCCCAGGTCGACCCGGTCACCGAAGTCCAGCGGAAGACCCAGATACTCCGACAGCGTGGCGGGCGCGAACATGTCCGACTCCGCGATCCCGTGGCACGACAAGCCATTCACCACAACGGGATCCACGCCGGCATCCTCGATCACCAGCTTCGCCAAGGATGCGTACTGATCCAAAGTGAACGACGGCGATCGGCTCTGGTGGCGTTCGGCCGGCAACTCCGCTATGCCGATGATCGCCGCTTCTCCGCGCAGACCGGTCACGGTTTGCTCCTGCGCGGCAGTGCGACGGTCGCGGTGCCCGGCATCAGCACGTCGTCGCCGCGCCGGCAGAAGACGTCCAGATCCACGCACGCCTGGCTGCCCGCCATCCGCTTGCCGGTGACCACGCCCCCAAAGATGAGCTCCTGGCCGGGATAGGCGATCGCGCGGTTCTGCACCGAGAACGCCACCAGCCAGCCGCTACCACCGATCCAGTCGGTGAGTGCACGCGACAGCAACGCCGCCTGCAACGGGCCGTGGACTAGCACGTTGTCGTAGCCTTCGACGTCGCGCGCCCACTCCTTGTCGTAATGGATACGATGACCGTTATACGTTGCGGCACTGAAGAAGAACATCTGGGTCTCGGTCACGGCGACGGTAAGAACCGGTATCTTGTCACCGGTGTTGACGTCTTCGTAGAACACCTGCTCAGTCATAAGGGCCTGGCGATGATCGATGTGGTCGCTTCAGCGACGAGGTCGCGGTCCTGATTGCGGTATTCGCCGCGCAACGTTACTAGCACGAATCTGCCAGACCTGCCTCCCTTTTCGACGATCGAGTCGAGGGTGCGCACCATCTTGATCTCGTCGCGGTGATAGGCGGGCAGGTAGAAGATGATGTTCTCCCCTCCGGCCATTCGCCGCGGCGCCCGCGGAAACGCGAGACTGCCGGAAGCCGCGCCGGTGGTTCCGTCAGGCCGCAAGTCACCGAGCGCCGTCACCCCAAGGACGGCGCACTGCAGAAACATCGGCGGACAGATGACGTCGCGGTAGCCGTGCGCTCGCGCGTATTCGCCGTCGAACCACAACGGGTTGTGGTCGCCGACGGCGGCAGCCCACCGTTGCCAGTCGCGCCTGTTCACCTCGCCTCCGGCGGTCGCGACAACGGTGCCGACCCGCGCCGCGGATTCATCGTCGATGAGGCCGTCCCCAATTTCGGAGGTCATGACTTGCCCTCCCAATCCATCTCGCCGGCAATCCATTTCGCGGCAGTATCGCCCCCGCCGTCCAATGTCGCGAGCACCCGGGCGCGTTCGGAGAACAGGTGCAGATCGGTGTCGACGACATAGCCCATGCCGCCGTGCAGCTGGTGGGCATCGAGAGTGATTTGTTTGACCGCGGCGGCGCGCATCCTGGCGATGGCTGTCTCTCGGGTGGCGGTGCGGCCCCGCCCGATCCAGAACACCGCGGACTGGGCGGCCAGCCGCGCCGCGGCAAGCGCGATGTGCATGTCGGCAACCAGATGTTGCGCCGCCTGGAAGGACGCGATCGGACGGCCGAACTGTTCGCGCATCTTCGTGTAGTCGACGGTGCGCTGCAGCACCGCCTCGGCCACCCCGACCAGATCCAGGCACAACAACGCCACAGCGGCATTGGCCACCCGGCGTAGCTCCTTTTCAACGAGCCCCTCGGCGCCGCCGAGGATCCGTCGATGATCGTCAATGACTACGTCGTCGAATCCGACAGTGAACGCGCGGTGTCCGCCCATCATGGCGAGGGGTTCGACGGACAGCCCGGTCGAGCCCGCGTCGACGACGAAACCCAGTGTCCCGCACCCCGCGTCGGCGCTGACGATGATCAGATCGGCGAGGTCGGCGTCGGCGACAAAGTCGGCCACGCCGCGCAGCCGCCAGCGACCGTCGGTGGCCTCGTGTGCGCGCACCGACGGGGTCAGCTGGGCCGCGTCGCGCGGGTTCCACATCGCCGTTGTGGCGCGCGCCGCCCCGGACGCCAGCGCCGGTAGCCAGGTCGCCCGCGCCTCGGGCCCGCCCAGCCAGTCGACGGCTCGGGCCGCGTGTAGGGTGCTGTGAACGACCATGGGGCACAGGGCATGTCCGGCTTCCACGCTGAAGGCGCCAAGGTCGGCCAGCCCGCCGCCGGAGCCACCGAGTCGTTCGTCGATGGCCAGGCCTAGTACACCGGCCTCGGCGAGCGCCTTCCACAGGGCCGGCGTGACGCGAACGCCGTCGGGGCTGCGTAGAGCGCGGGCGAGTGTGGTCGGACATTCGGCGCTCAGCACGCCGCGACACATGGCGGCCAGATCGCGTTGGTCCTGATCGGGAATCAGCCGCACGCGATCACCGCCGGTAGGAAGGCATACCGTGACCACGCTGGGCGATCACATCCCGGAGCACCTCATTGGTCCCGCCGCCGAAGCGCATCAACGGTGACACCCGGTAGAGGCGCTCGAAGAAGCCGTCCAGCGGCGCGCCCGCGCTGGGATGGGCCATCAGCCCGTCGGGCCCCAGCAGGTCGATTGCCAAATCGGCGATCCGCTGGCGCAATTCACTGGTGAAAATCTTCTCGACGCTGACCTCGACGGTGGGAATGCGCCCGCAGTCGAGCAGCGACGCGGCCTCGTACCCCATCAGCATCGCGACTTCGACATCGGCCTCGGCTTGGGCGAGGCGGCGGCGAAACACCGGGTCCCGCGCCGGCACCGACCCGTCGCGTAGCGGGCGGGCGGCCAGCGCGACCAAGTCGTCGAGCGCGCGACGCAGATCGCCTGCGTTGGTCAACGCACCGCGCTCGAGATCCAGGGCACCGGTGATGTAGGTCCAGCCCATGTTGACCTCGCCGATCAGGTTGGCGACCGGTACCCGCACCTCGCGGAAGAACGTCTCGTTGGTCCGGTAGCCGGACCAGGCATACAGCGGGTGGATCTCAACACCGGGGAGGTCGATGGGCACCATGATCACCGAGATCCCGCGGTGGTGCGGCGCATCGGGATCGGTGCGCACACACAGCCACTCGTGGGTCGACCGTTGGGCCCCGCTGTTCCAGATCTTGGATCCGGTGATCACCCATTCGTCGTCGTCGCGGATTGCGCGGGTTCGCAGGCTGGCCAGGTCGGTGCCTGCATTTGGCTCGGAATAGCCCACGGCACAGACAATCTCGCCCCTGGCGATCGGCGGCAGGAACTCCTTCTTGTTCTGTTCGGTACCGTGCCGCATGATCATCGGCGCCACGGAGGTGACCGTGAGGTCGGGTCCCGGCACGCCCCAGTACTCGAACTCGCTCATCAGCAGGTGCTGATGCATGGCGGTGAGTCCCAGCCCGCCGTACTCCTGCGGCCAGTTCAGGCCGAACCAGCCGCGCTGTCCGATCTTGCGACGGAATGCCGACAGCTCACCGCCCTGGAACTCCAGGCCGTGCTGGGCCATCTCGGCCCGCAGCGCGGGGGTGACGTTGTCCTGGAGGAATCGCCGCACCTCGGCCAGCCACGCTCGTTGCTCATCGTTGAGCTCGAAGTCCACAACGGCGACAGTAGTCGCCGTGTGCTAATTCGCTACCACTGGTTTCGGAAAGTCGCTGCGGGGGACCGCGCCGGACGGGACGTCCCTGATCGCCCGGACCACGATTTGCCTGCCGTGGTGGTGCGCAATTCGACCCGGCGCGATCTCACCCAACACCATCCGCATCTCGACCATGGCGAAGTCGGCCCCGAGGCAGCGCTCGGTGCCGCCGCCGAACGGGAACCAGGTGGTCGGAGTCAAGGTGGCGGCGAGCATCCGATCAGGGTCAAACCGGTCCGAATCCAGGTACAGCGTGGCGCCCGCGTGTGCCAACCCGATACTTGATGGCAGGCTGTAACTGCAGCAGCACGAAAGGCATATGCGGATGAAAATCACGGGCAACACCATCTTCATTCCCGGCTCAACCAGCGGGATCGGTCTGGCGCTGGCCCTGCGCTTGCGCGAAAAGGGCAACACCGTGATCATCGGGGGCCGCAGGACCGAACTGCTCGAGCAGATCGCCGCAGAGCACCCCGAAATCGACACGGTGCAGATCGACACCGCCGACGCCGCGAGCGTGCGGTCGGGCGCCGATCAAGTGCTCGCTCGTCACCCCGACCTCAACGTCGTCATCGCGATGGCCGGCATCATGAAGGTCGAGGACTGGCATCACCCGGACACGTTCCTCGAGTCCGCTGAGTCGATCATCACCACCAACGTGCTGGGACCCATTCGGCTTATCGCGGCGTTCATCGAGCATCTGCAAAAGCAGCCGGACGCGACCATCATCACCGTCTCCTCCGGCCTGGCCTTCGCACCGCTGAAGGTCACCCCCAGCTACAACGCATCGAAGGCTGCCATTCACATGCTCACCGAGTCGGTGCGTTTGCAATTGGCCGACACCACGGTCAAGCTCAAAGAGCTCGTGCCGCCCGCCGTGAAGACCGATTTGATTCCTGGACAACAGGAAAGCGATTGGGCGGTACCGCTCGACGAATTCGCCAACGACGTTATTCGGCTGCTGGAAAAAGAACCCGACGCCAACGAGATTCAGGTCGAGCGAGTCAAGTTCCTGCGCTATGCCGAAGCCCGCGGAGACTACGGCACGGTGGTGGCCACCCTGAACGCCCTCGACCCGCACGGCAATTGAGCGCTGAGTTCGGTTCGGGCCTGGTCGATTTGGCCGTATCCGAATTCCGCCAGCGTGGGTTTAGCAGGGTCCGGGACGACGACCGCCGGGCGGTCGTGTCGCCGGTGCCCGTCGAAGAGGCGGACGCGGTCCCACTTGGTGACGTATAACTGTGCACATGGTCAACGCCGCCGCCGAGGACGACCACGCGGACCCTCCCCCGTCGATGGCGCGGTCGTCGCTGCTGCGTGAGCCACCGGCTACCGAGCGTGGCCTCAGGACTCGCGCCGCACTGGTTGCGGCAGCGCGAAAAGTGTTTGAACGCGACGGGTATCTGAATGCCCGGCTGATCGACATCACGCGGGCGGCGAAATGCTCGGCGGGCACCTTCTACACCTATTTCTCCGGCAAGGAGGAAGTTTTCGCTGCAGTTCTCGAGGTCGCCCAGGAAGACATGCTGCACCCCGGCATGCCGCACGTCGCCGGCGATGACGATCCCGCCGCTGTCATCGAGGCCAGCAACCGGGCCTACCTGAAGGCCTACAAACGCAACAGCAAGCTGATGGGTCTGCTTGAGCAGGTTGCCAACATCGATCCCGAGTTCCGCGAGTTGCGCATGTCGCGATCGAATGCGTTTGTCCGGCGCAACGCGCGCAGCATTGCGAAGCTGCAGGCCAAGGGCCAGGCGGACCCGGATTTGGACGCGCTGCTTGCGTCTCGCGCGTTGTCCGCGATGATGAGCCGCCTCGCGTTCGGGCACTTCGTCACCGGCGAGGATCGCGACGACACGCCGGTGGCGACCGAGGAGGACCTCGTACAGATCGCGACCCGGTTGTGGGTGAACGCCCTTCGGATTCCGTCACCGGGTCAGCACGACCGGTAACCGCCGCCTGCGCCACGTTCGGCAATTTGAACTTGACGTCGGATTCAACTAACGGGTATAAAAATGGAACGTGCCTGGCGATAGACCAGGGACAGGTAGGAGCACGCATGTCCACCGTCGAGACCGCTCGCGGTCCGGCCGATACGGCGCCGATGACGCGCAACGCCGTGCTGATCGACTTCGGCGGTGTGATTACCACCAGCGTGCTGCAGGCGTTCGAGCAGTTCGGCGAACTCCTCGGCGCTCCCCCGGGACTGGTACTGGATTTGCTCAGCCACGACAGCGCGGCCCGAGAGCTTCTGGTCGAGCACGAGTGCGGACGCATCGACGCCGACTCCTTCGATCGGGGTTTCGCCGAGCGGCTGTCCGCGCACGGCTTAGTGGTCCAGCCCGAGCGGCTGTCGGCGCGGATGCAGGCCGGGCTGCGTCGCGACGAGGACACCGTGCGACTCATCGAGGACCTGCGGGCGGCCGAAGTCCCGATTGCCTTGGTATCCAACGCGTTCGGGCGCGACTGCTATGCGGGCTTCGACCTCGACGCGCTCGCCGATGTGGTGGTGATCTCCTCGGAGGTCGGCATCCGCAAGCCGTCGCGCAAGATCTACGCCATCGCATGCGAAAGGCTCGACATCGACCCACACCAGGCGGTCATGGTCGACGATCTGCAACAAAACCTCGACGGGGCGGCCCGGCTCGGGATCGCCGGTGTGCTGCACACCGACGCCGCCAACACCCGCACACAGCTCGGCGAACGCTTCGGCATAGGAGTCAGGACTCGATGAAGGTCGCAGGCAGGGTCGCCATCGTCACCGGCGGCGGCGGCGGTATCGGCGGCGCACTCGCCGAGGAACTCGCCGCCCACGGCGCCCGGGTCGTGGTGGCCGACCTCGACGCCGCCGGCGCGCAGGCCGTCGCGGACAAGATCAACGCCGCAACACCGGGATCCGCGGTCGCCGCCGGGGCCGACGTGTCCACCACCACGGCCATCCGCGACCTGATCGCGTTGGCGGACCGGCAGTTTGGACCGGTCGACCTGTACTTCGCCAACGCGGGGATCGTCGGGGTAGTCGGCCTGGAAGCCAGCGAGGCGGACTGGGAACGGTCGATCGACGTGAACCTGCGGGCGCACATCCGGGCCGCACAACTGCTCATCCCCGCCTGGGTTGAGCGCGGCGAGGGCTACTTCGTCAGCACCGCGTCGGCCGCCGGCCTGCTCACCCAGATCGGGTCGGCGACGTACTCCGTCACCAAGCATGCCGCTGTCGGGTTCGCCGAATGGCTTGCGATCAGCTATGGCGACCAAGGGGTGCGGGTCAGCTGCCTGTGCCCGATGGGCGTCAACACCGAGCTGCTCTACGCCGGGGAGAAGACCGGGGATCCGCGCGGCGTCGCCGCCACCCGCGCCGTGACCTCGGCAGGCGAGGTGCTCGAACCCGCCCAGATCGCCCGCGACGTCCTCGCCGCGGTCGACGAGGAACGCTTCCTGATCCTGCCGCACGCCGCCGTGCTGGACATGTTCCGGCAGAAGGCCACCGACTACGACCGCTGGCTGCGTGGCATGCGTCGCTTTCAGGCGTCGCTGCTAAACGAGATCTCGTGACCACCCGCCCGTCCCCCAGTTAGGAATTCTCATGTCCCTGTTTGACATTTCCGAACGCGCGCAACAACTGCAAAAAGAACTGCTCGACTTCGTGGAGTCGTACGTGTACCCGGCCGAAGGGATCTACGAAGACCAGATGCGTGAGTCCGGCGACCCGCACTTCCAGCCGCCGATCATCGAGGAACTCAAGGTTGAGGCCCGAAAACGCGGCCTGTGGAACCTGTTTCACCCGCACCCCGGCACCGGCGCGGGCCTGACGAACCTCGAGTACGCGCCGTTGGCGGAGATCATGGGCCGCAGCTTCATCGCCTCGGAGGCCTGCAACTGCAGCGCCCCCGACACCGGCAACATGGAGGTGCTCGAACTGTTCGGCACCGAGGAGCACCGCGAGAAATACCTCAAGCCACTGTTGGACGGCACCATCAGATCGGCGTTCGCGATGACCGAACCGCGGGTGGCCAGCTCGGACGCCACCAACATCGAACTGTCCATGGTGCGCGACGGCGGCGACTACGTGCTCAATGGCCGAAAGTGGTTCGCCTCCAACGCCATGCACAAAAACTGCAAGGTCTTGATTGTGATGGGCAAGACCGACCAGGCCGCCCCGCCGCACCGCCAGCAGTCGATGATGGTGGTCCCGATCGACGCACCAGGCGTCACCGTGTTGCGCAGCCTGCCGGTGTTCGGCTACATGGACCGCGAGGGCCACGCCGAAATCGAATTCACCGACGTGCGGGTGCCCGCCAAGGACGTGCTCAAGGGTGAGGGTGAGGGCTTCGCGATCAGCCAGGCCCGGCTCGGTCCCGGCCGGATCCACCACTGCATGCGGGCCATCGGCATGGCCGAGCGCGCGCTGGAACTGATGTGCAAACGCGCGCAGTCCCGGGTCACCTTCGGCAAGCCGGTCGCCGACAACGCCAACATCCAGGACTGGATTGCCGAGGCGCGCATCGACATTGAGATGATCCGGCTGCTCACCCTCAAGGCCGCCCACATGATGGACACGGTCGGAAACAAGGAAGCGCAGACCGAGATCGCGGCCATCAAGATCGCCGCTCCGAACATCGCGCTGAAGATCGTTGACCGCGCCATCCAGGTGCACGGTGGCGCCGGGGTCACCGATGACTTCCCACTCGCCATGGCCTACGCGCACCTGCGCACCCTGCGGCTGGCCGACGGGCCTGACGAGGTGCACAAACGCGCCATCGCGCGCCGCGAGCTACGCCAATATCGCGACCTGCGGCCGGAGGGCCTGTGACGACATCCACGGGCCTGCACGGCAAGACCGCGATTGTCACCGGCGCCTCCCGCGGAATCGGATTGGCCGCGGCGCAGGCACTGGCCGCAGCGGGCGCCAACGTCGTCCTCACCTCACGCAAGCAGGAGGCCGCCGACAAGGCGGCCGCCGGGATCGCCGGCAGCGCCATCGGCGTCGGCGCGCACGCCGTGGACGAAGACCAAGCCCGCCGCTGCGTCGAACTGGCCCTGGAGACATTCGGCAGTGTCGACATTTTGGTCAACAACGCCGGCACGAACCCGGCATACGGCCCGATGATCGAGCAGGGCCACGATCGGTTCGCGAAGACCTTCGACGTCAACCTATGGGCGCCGCTGCTGTGGACCGGGCTGGCCAACAAGGCGTGGATGGGCGAGCACGGCGGTTCGGTGATCAACACCGCCTCCATCGGCGGGCTGGGCCACGAGGCCGGCCTCGGCGTATACAACACCACGAAGGCCGCGCTGATCTACCTGACCAAGCAACTGGCGCTTGAGCTTTCGCCGAAGATACGGGTCAACGCGGTCGCGCCGGGCGTGGTGCGCACCCGGCTGGCCGAGGCGCTGTGGAAGGAGCACGAGCCACAGGTCGCGGCATCCACCGCGCTGAGCCGGATCGGTGAACCGGACGACGTCGCCGCTGCCGTCGTGTTCCTCGCGTCCGAGGCCGCGGCGTGGATCACCGGCGAGACAATGGTGATCGACGGCGGCCAGCGGCTCGGCGACGCCCGCCCGTACCGGCACGGAGCAATACTTAGTGCCTGACCCGTCGCAGATCGCCGGGATCGACCCAGAAGCGTTGACACGCTGGTTCGATCGGCCCAAGGTCCACCCCGTGGACATCGACGCGGTAGGCCTATCCGACCTGGCCAGCCACAAGCCGTATGCACATCGTCAGCTCAAGCGGTGGGCCGGCCAGTGGGAGCAGTCGAAGACTCGCGAACTGCCTGAGCTCGACGACCTGACCCGTCGCCTGGTCGCCGCCGTCCCCGAGCAACGTGAGCTGTCGTTGGTACGCGGCGGCTTCCACCTTCGCAACGTCATCGTGTCTCGCGGCACCGGTGCGGTGATCGGCGTACTGAACTGGGAGTTGTCCACGCTCGGTGATCGATTGGCGGACATGGTCACGATGCTCGCCTACTGGCCGGAGCCTGGCGAGTACATGGGTGGCTTCGAGGCGTCGACGCTGGATGACTTCCCAGACCGGGCCGGGCTCGCGCGCATCTACCTGGACCAAACCGGGTGGGATCCGCATGCGCTGAAGTACTGGCACGCGCTGGGACTGTGGAATATCGCCATCATCGCCGAGGGCGTCATGCGCCGCGCGATGGACACCCGGCAGAACAAGGCGGCCTCCGGGACGCCGACCGTCAAGTGGATCGACGGATTGGTCGAGGCGGCCCGCGAGGTCGCCGACGCCCAAGGAATTTAGCAAAGGACGACATGACATTCGACGAACAAGCGATTGCCAGTGATCTCGACGCCCGGGTTCAACAGCTGCTGGCCACCCACAATCCGGCGCACACCGATCCGCAGGAATTTCTCAAAGCAAGGTTCGACGCCGGCCTCGCATGGGTCCAGTTTCCGGAGGGACACGGCGGGCTCGGTGTGCCGCAAAGCTTTCAGGAGCAGGTGACTGCCGCCCTGGCCGCGGCCGGCGCGCCCGAGCCTGCGGTGGCCAAGAACGGCATTGGCTTCGGCATGGCGGCACCGACCATCGCCGCGTTCGGGACCGAGGAACAGAAGCGAAAGTTTCTGCGGCCCTTGTACATCAATCAGCACATTTACTGTCAATTGTTCAGCGAACCGGGTGCGGGATCGGATTTCGCGTCGCTCGGGACCCGCGCGGTGCGCGACGGCGACGACTGGATTGTCAACGGGCAGAAGGTGTGGACGTCCGGCGCCCAGAACGCGCAGATGGCGATCCTGGTCGCGCGAACCGACCCGAGCGTGCCCAAGCACGCCGGATTGACGTATTTCCTCTGCGACATGACCGATCCGGGTGTGGAGGTCCGGCCGCTGCGCCAGATCACCGGGGAGGCCGAGTTCAACGAGGTGTTCCTCACCGACGTCCGGGTGCCCGACGCCAACCGTCTCGGCGCCCAAGGCCAGGGCTGGCAGGTCGCCATGACCACGCTCAACAACGAGCGCGTCGCAATCGGATCCGGCGTCCCAAACGCGATGATCGGCAACGTCGTCGCCGCCTGGCGCGCGCAACCCGAACTGCGCAACCCGGCGATGCTCGACGAGCTGATGCGGCTGTGGGTCGAGTCGGAGGCGACACGGCTGACCGGGGAGCGCCTGCGTCAGCAATTGGTCTCCGGCCAACCGGGTCCCGAGGGCTCCGCGATGAAGCTCGCCCTCGCCCGTTTGACACAGTCGATTTCCGGCCTCGAGATGCAACTGCACGGCGAGGCCGGCCTGCGCTACGACGACTGGACGCTGCGCCGGCCGGAGATGGTCGACTTCATCGGACGCGGGCCCGGGTACCGATACCTGCGCGCCAAGGGCAACTCGATCGAGGGCGGAACCTCGGAGATCCTGCGCAACGTGATCGCCGAACGGGTGCTCGGTTTACCCCCAGAACACCGCGTGGACAAGAACATTGCCTGGAAGGACCTGCCCCGATGAGCACAGCCAACCTGCTCTACACCGACACCGAGGATGCGCTGCGCGACAGCGTCCGGCGGCTGTTCGCCGATCGCTGCAAGCCCGAAGCGGTCGTCGCCCTCTACGACCACCCCGATGCGGACTTCGCCGACGTCTGGAAGACGCTCGCCGCCGAACTCGGACTCGCCGGACTGCTGGTGCCCGAGTCGCTCGGCGGGGCGGGCGCGAGCGCCCGCGAGGCGGCCGTCGTCATGGAGGAGATCGGGCGCGCGGTGGCGCCGGTTCCGTTTCTGTCCAGCGCGGTGCTGGCCACCGTCGCCCTGCTCAAGGCGGGCGAGACGCAGACGCTACGGTCGCTGGCCGACGGATCGACGACGGGTGCGCTCACGATTCCGCTGTCCACCCCGCCGGGCGCCTACACCGCGACCGTGCGGGTCGGTGCATCGGGCGCGACCGGACGGATCAGCAGCGTCGCGGACGCCAATACCGCCGATGTGCTCGTCGTGCCCGTCAGCGGACCCGACGGCCTCGAGTTGCATACTGTTGCGCGCGCGGCCGCGGGCGTGAATGTGACCCCGGCACTGTCGCTGGACATGACGAGACCGATTGCCGATGTTGAATTTTCGGCCGTCGGTTCCACACGGGTCGACAACGGCGCGGCCGAGGATGCGGTGGCGGAGGCGCTGCTGTGCGGCGCGGTGCTGCTGGCCTCCGAGCAGGTCGGCGTGGCGCAGTGGTGTCTGGAGACGACACTGGGCTACGTCAAGGAACGCAAGCAGTTCGGCCGGGCCGTCGGCTCGTTCCAAGCGCTCAAGCACCGGCTGGCCGACCTGTGGCTGGAGGTCAGTTCCGCGGGCGCGACCGCTCGCTACGCCGCCGACACTTACGCCTGCGGCGAGGCGGACATCCCGATCGCAGCCGGGGTGGCGCAGGCCTACTGCAGCGACGTCGCCGTGCACGCCGCGGAAGAGTGCATCCAGCAGCATGGTGGCATCGGCATGACGTGGGAGTATCCCGCGCATTTGTATCTCAAGCGGGCCAAGAGCGACCAGCTCGCACTCGGCACCCCGTATCGCCACCGTGCCCGGCTCGCCGAACTCATCGACCTGCCGACGTGACCGCGCGCGCCAGCGGCTGATCAGTTGCTGGACGATGTCGTAGCGCGAGTGGTGCTGACTCGGGCATTGTCGCGGATTGTCGTTAGTTAGTCCGCGGTCTCATTGCCTACCGGCACTCGGGATTTGAGACAAGCGGAGCGAGATAACACGATACGCAGCAATTGGGGATTACACAGCAAGAGGTCGCGCCCTGATCGGCGTTGATTCTAAAAACGAGACATGTCCCGGGTTCGAGCGGTCAGCCGGTTGTCGTGGTTCAGACGGTGCGGGTGCTGCCGCCGTCGATGAGGAATTCGGCTCCAGTCAGGTAGCGGGCGTGATCGGATGCCAGGAAAGCGACGAGGTCGCCGACGTCGGTGGGATCGCCGGCTCTGCCAAGGGGGATGCCACCGATGGATTTGATGACCTCTGCGCGTGCGGCATCCATGCTGATGTCTAATGCCTCGGCGTGCTCGCTTACGAATGCTGCGGCAGCTTCGGTCTCGATGAATCCGGGGCAGACACTGTTGACACGGATACCGTTGGGCGCCAATTCATCTGATAGTGCTTTGCTGTAATTGGCCAGGGCGGCCTTGGCGGCGGCGTAGGGTGCGGTACCCGGCATCGGCAGGCGGCGTTGCACTGAGGTGATGTGAATGATGACGCCGCTTCGGCCAGTGATCATCGAGGGGACGAGCGCTCGATCGAGTCGTACGGCTCCGAACAGGTTGATCTGGAAGGCTTGATCCCAGTCGTCGTCGGTCAGGTTCGTGACGCTTCCGGGGTTTACCTGGGCACCGCCGACGTTGTGCACGACGATGTCCACGCCGCCGAGTATGGCCAGGGTGCGTTCGGCGATGGTTGCCGACCCCTCGGCGGTGGCGATGTCGGCGGTGATCACCTGCGGCGACGGTGTGCCGGGGGCGCTGCGCGCGGCGACGACAACGGTCGCGCCAGCAGCACGCAATCGATCGGTGATGCCTTTACCGATACCTCGGGTGCCTCCGGTGACGAGGACTCGTTTGCCTGTGAGGTCTATCTGCAGCGTGGTGGTGGCAGTAGACATGGTGTCCTCCGAGGGTCGGTGCTCGCCGGATTCTCGTGCGTTCAGCGTGCTGGTTGTTCAGCGGGGGCATCGATGATCGGCCAGGCGATTTCGGTGCGCCATTGGGTGGAGTCAGTGGTGTGGCTGTGGTCTCGGTGGTAGTACTCACGTACTTGCCAGCCGACGGCTAGTTCGTGTTCTGCGATGTAGGAACCCAACCGCGCATAGGCCAGGTCACCGTCGGCAGGCGACCCGTAATGGGTGGTCACCGCGACCTCGGCGGCGGGGATAACCAGGGGTTTGATTCTGCCCAGTTCGCGTGGCGTGGTGACGGGGATGAAGACGGTGGCTTCACCGGGTTCGCGTTGGAAAAGGCATTCGTCGTATAGGCCGCCGGCAGGCCCGGTGACCTGCATGGCGTGATCGTCAGCCGCGGCACGTAGTTCGTGTAAAGCATCGCGCCACCAGGTTTCGATATCCGCAGGTTCGACGGTGTCCTCGGTGATGGCCAGCACTGGGAAACTTGATTCGGCCCGCCGATGTACCGGATTTTGCCCGGGTGCGCTGTCGAGCAGGGCGCGCAGCGACTTCACGGCGGCCTGCGTCTTGGCTAGTTCGGTTTCGAGGTGATCGATGTGGGCGGCAATCAGTGTGTCGCGCTCGCTTGGGCTGCTGGCGACGAGCACCGCACGGACCCCGGCGACAGGCATGCGCAGATCGCGTAGCCGCCGAATCAGCTGCGCGGTCGGGAGTTGTTCCAGTGTGTAGTAGCGATACCCGGTGTGGGGATCGACGTCGGCTGGCTCCAAGAGTCCGACCTGGTGGTAGTGCCGCAGTGTTTTGACACTCAGGTGGGTCATGGTGGCGAAGCGTCCGACGCTGACGGTGCTGGTCATGTTGTGCTCCGGTGGGCGGGGGCCGCTCCCGTTTGGGGAGCGGCCGGTCCGGTCAGTACTGGGGTGGCTTGTTATTGACGATGAACAGGGTGACGATTTTGCCGTCGCGGACCCGGATGTAGTTGGTCATGATCAACGGGTCGGGCAGCCCTGTCTTGTCGTAGTCACCCTCGTAGCGGCACCGCACGCACCACATGCCAGCATTGTCGACCGCCTCGACGGGTTCCATCGTGACGTGGTCGCCCGCCAACTCCTTGGTCACAAACGCGCGGACGTGCTCGGGTCCCCAGAATTCCCGGGAAACGTCGTTGACGAGGGCATCGTCGGCGAAGGTTGCCATGATGGCATCCACGTCGAAGCTGTTGATCGCGGCGATATGCGAGGCGATCGCAGGATCCAGCGATAGTTGTGCGGTCATTACGTCCTCCTAGATCGTTGTTGGCATCGAACGACTGTCAACGACGACCCTGCGCTCTCCCCCCACGGGAGGGTCAAGCATCCGTAGACCGCGTCGTGAAGCGTCCCGACACTCCTATGGTTGTCGAGCCGCTGCTGATAGTTCGGGGTCTGCGAAGTTTGTCCTGACGAGGGCCTGGTAGACCTCGCGTGCGAGGTAGCACTGTAGGAAGCGCAGGATGTCTTTGGGGACAACTGTCCTCAACCGCGGCGGTCGCGGTACGCGCAGGTCACAACCCGGGTGCAGGCAATCATGTGCAGGGCGCGGCCGGCGTGCCGATCCCCGCCGCGGGACAGACGATGGCGTCTGGTCTTGGCGCTGGATGCCGCCTCGGAGCCGATCCTGTCGGGGTTGTCGCCAGCCGTGATGAGCAGCTGGACGGTGGTCTCGTAGCCGATACCCACCCATCACGCTCAAATCCAGGCGTCCCAGCCGTCGACGTCTCAACTATGGAGCATCCAGTCGGTGGTGATCGTCGATCCAGACCACACCGGATTCCAGTTGGCCGGCAACGCGGTGCGAACGAGCCACATCGCGGGTCCAGCACGGAGCCGAAGATCTCTTGCCGCGCCATGGTCATGTCGTTGGTGACATCGGCAAGCACTTATCAGAGCCTATTTCGCGGCCTGGTCGGCAGCGATTTTAGCCAGCGGCTCGCGGTCGATCGCCCGCTTGAGGATCTTGCCCGTCGAGCCCTTCGGCAGCTCGTCGACGAACTGAACGATTCGCGGAATCTTGTAGGCCGACAACCGCTCTCGCGACCACGCCGTGATCGCGGGTCCGTCTTGGGGTGACCCGGGACGGACGACGACGACGGCGGCGACCTCCTCGCCGTAATGCGGGTGCGGAATGCCGACAACAGCGGCCTCGACGATGTCTGGGTGTTCGTAGAGCGCCGCCTCAACTTCGCTCGGGTACACGTTGTAGCCGCCGCGGATGATCAGATCCTTGGCGCGGTCGACGATGCGCAGGTTGCCCGCGGCGTCCAATTCGCCGATGTCGCCGGTGCGCAGCCAGCCGTCGGCCGACAAGACCTCGGCGGTGGCGTCCGGTCGATTGTGATAGCCGCGCATCACCGTTGGACCCTTGACGTACACCTCGCCCGCCGTGTCCGGTCCGACCGGCTCGCCCGAGAGATCGCGGATCTCAATCTGGGTGTCGGACACTGCCCGACCGACCGTCCCGGGCGGGGCCCCCTCGCCGCCGAACGTTGCGATCGCGGTGGTTTCGGTCAGCCCGTAGCCTTCGAGCAACGTGCAGCCGAACTTCTCCTGGAAGGCGCGGGCGACCTCGGCCGGCAGCGATGCCCCGCCGGACACAGCCAAGCGGAGTTGGGCGAAATCCGAGGCGGCGGCATCGCCGGCGTCATGCAGCATCGCGTTCCACATCGTCGGTACGCCGGACATGATGGTGAGCCGGTCGCGACGGAGCATGTCCAGCATCGCCGTGGGAGTGAAGCGTCCCAGCAGCGACACCGTTGCGCCACCGGTGAGTCCCGACATCAGCACCGCGGTCTGTCCGAACACGTGGAACAACGGCAAGCCGGTGCCGAAACGGTCTTCGGGTGTGATGTCGCACAGCCGGGCGGAGATGTCTCCCGCCGACAGCAGGTTGCCGACGGTCAACTCGGCACCCTTGGGCCGCCCGGTGGTGCCGGACGTGAACACGATGACGGCGACGTCGTCGGGCGCCCGATTGCACACGGCGTCGAGTATGTCGTCGCCGCCCACTTGCGCGCCCTCGTTCAGGCTCCAGTACGGAATTCCCTGCGCGGCAGCGGCTTCGGCGGCGGCCGGCCCGAGTTCGTGCCATCCGACCACCAATGAGCAGCCGGCGTCACCGATGAAGTACTCCAACTCCACCCGCGTCGACATGGTGTTGGCCGGTACCACGACCGCGCCCAAGGCGACGATGCCGAGGTAGACGATGACAAACTCCGGCACGGTCGGGGCAATCAGCAGTACCCGATCTCCGGGACCGATGCCCTGGGCGCGAAGGGCCTGCGCGTAACTCAATGCGGCATCGCGAAGCTGGGCGTAGGTCCAACTGCGCTGCGCGCCACGCAGCGCGATGTGATCGGGATCGGCACCGGCATGGTGCAGCACCGGCGTGATGACACTGGCCATCTCATTCCTTTCGGGTCATGCGATTTCGCTCACGCGGCGGTCCTGCCTCCAGTCCGGTTGCGCCGGAAAGTGAATGGCAAGCCACGCGGGCGGAACGAATTTGGGCCATGGGCCGGTGGGAGCAGCCAGACGGTCCAGGATCGCGTACGCGGCGGCCGGGTGATAACCCAACCCACAGTGGCTGCCGTAGACCTCGATGTTCTCGCTCAGCGGCCCCGGGGGGTGCAGGCAGGTTTGCCAGCGCACGACGCCGTCGGTCTTGCTGAAGATGGATGTCACCGGCACGGATATGACGCCCGGCGGCCGCCAGCTGGAGTAGTCGGCCAAGTGAGCCGCGGCGTATTCGTCATAGAACAGCGATCCCCTCGACTGTCGTGGATCGGCGATGTATAGCGGGCTGCCGAGCGTGATCAGCCTGTCGACCGTTCCCGGGTGGCGAGAGACAAGGTCATATCCGAGCATGCCGCCCAGGCTCCATCCGATGACACTGGCGGGTTCGTTATGCAGGTCGGTGATCTCACCCAGCAACGCATCCATTCCACTGATGATCCGTCGGGTGGGGCCAATGTTCGTCCCCAGCCTCCATCCGTAGGCCGCGTATCCCGCCCTGCTGAGCAGTCGGCGCAGCGGACGGGTGGAGCGATCGTCGGCGAGCAGCCCGGGCAGCACCAGAACCGGCCGACCTTGACCCGCGCGGCCTGCCGACAGTAGCCGGCTGATGGCGGCAAAGCTGGCGTACTCCGCCAGTGCCCGCGGCGCCTCAAGCAGCGCCAACACCGCTGGCGGTGGCCCAGCTGCGACTGCGTCGGCCGATGCTGGCTCAACCACGATGATCTCCAACCGTCGCTGCGGCCGGTGTTACCGGCGTCACAGCGACCTTTCTAATTGAACTTGGCGTCAACGTCAATTCGGACCTCAGCACACCGTCGGATCCGTCACGGAAACCCGCCGCCCTGCGCCGCGCCGCGGCGCGGCCGGTTGAGGGGGGTCGGCCCAGTCGGCGCCGCTGGCGGCGAACAACCGCTCGATCTCGTCGACATGCATATCGGCCAGATCCCATACGTCGGGCACCAATTCACGGTCGACGATGAAGCCGAAGTCGAGCCGGTCGAGATAGCTCACCACCGTGATGTTGAGGCCCTGCCCGTCGGTGACGATCGATACCGGGAACTGGTGAAGCATTTGCGCGCCGGCGAAGTACAACGGCTCGCGGGGCCCGGGCACGTTGGAGATCACCAGGTTGAACGGCGGGGCGATCCGGTCAGCGAGCCGCACCCGGGACGCGAGCCGCACGGCGGAGGTGGCCAGCACCGGGATGGAGTACCTGGTGGCGTCGACGAGTTCGTTCGCCGGCACCAGGTCGAACAGGCGTTTGCCGTCGAGCATGGCCTGCCGGCAGCGGACCACGCGTTCCAGCGGATCCGCGCAGTCGGTCGGCAGGTCGGCGACGATGGCCGACACCCGGTTGGTCCACGGATCTTCTTCCTCGCCCGTGCGAATCGACACCGGCACCATCGCCCGTAGCGGCCGGTCGGGCAGAGCGTCGTGAGCCAGCAGGTATTGCCGCAGCCCGCCGGCGCAAATCGCCATCACGATGTCGTTCACCGTGCCGCCGGTGGCCTCCTTGAGCCGCTTGACATTGTTCAGGGACGTGGTGCGCATGGCGAAGCGGCGGTGACCGGTGATGCTCTTGTTCCACGGTGTAGGCGGCGCCGGCGTGGTCGGCAGTGCGATCCGGGGCCCATCCTCCTTGCCCAGCCGGGCGACGGCCTTGATGCCGGCCCCGGTCTGGGCCGCCGCGCTGCTGACGCTGTGGATGCCTGCTGTGTCGGCAAGCCGGCCGACGATGCGGGTGCCGAGCCGCATCGCGGTGAAGGGATGGGTGGCCAGGTTGCCCACCGCCCGGCGCAATAGCTCGACATTGCCCGGCATCGGTTCGGGTTCCCACGACGGGCCGTCGCCCGGGGGTGGCGCGTCGGGCTCGGTGTCGGTGACCATCTCGAGCATCAGCTGTCCGGAGGCGCCGTCGATGGTGGCGTGGTGGTACTTGGTCAGCAGTGCCCACCGATCGTTGTACAGGCCGTCGATCACGTAGACCTCCCACAGCGGGCGCGAGCGGTCCATGGGCCGGCCCACGATGCGGCTGACCTGCTCGGCGAGCTGGTCGACCATGCCGGGTCGGGCCAGATGGACTTCCCGGATGTGGAAGTCCAGGTCGAAGTTGGGGTCGGCCACCCAGTACGGATGGTCAAGCCCGAAAGGCACCTCGACCAATCGGCGCCGCATCGGCTCGACTTCGCCAACCAGCGAAGCGAACTTGGCGTACACCGCCGCGTACGGGTCGAAGTCGGGGCCAGGCCGTTCGAAAATCATCAGGCCCGTCACGTGCCCGAACGTCGTCGGCGTCTCCATGTAGAGGAACACCGCGTCCAGGCCGCTGAGTTGCTTCACGAATGGCTCCTTGGGTGAACGGGTTGCGGCGCAGGTGGTGGGCACGCTGACCTTACCCGGCCGGCGACCGCCTTTGCATCATAATTTGAAACGTTGCATAGTTGCAATATCCTGAGATACATCGCACAAGCGTTACAATAGCTATGATGTTGCGTGTCTGCGACGTCCGAGTGGAGGTGCGAAATCGCCCAGACGCAGTTGGGCCGGATGCTGGCCGCGCCAGACCGTCGCCCCGATCCGCTGACAGCCTTCCGCGTCGCGCGCCGGTGGTTCCTTGCCGGCCGCCGGCTCGAAATGCAGGAATTGGCCGCCGAACTCGGCGTGAACCGGGCGACCCTGTTCCGCTGGGTCGGCGGCCGCGACGACCTGCTCGGCGAGATCATTTGGTCGCTGGCCGAACCGACGCTGAGACGCGTAATCGACGAACCATCGGGACAGGGCGGCTGGCGCATCGCGACCGCAGCCGGCCGGTTCGCCACCCTTGTCGACCAGGCTCCCTTCATCCGGGAGTTTCTCCGGCGCGAACCCGAGCGTGCATTGCGCATCCTCACCACGCGCGCGAGCACTGTGCAGGCGCGGATGGTCTCGGCCATCGAAGCCCTGCTGCGCGACGAAATCACCCACGGGCGACTGCAACCGCCGCTGCCACCGCCCGAGCTGGCTTATCTCATCGTGCGCATCATCGAGTCTTTCCTGTACGCCGACATCATCACCGGCGAACAACTCGACATCACCAAAGCCGAGCAGGCGATCGCCGCGTTGCTTGTGCGCGATTGACCTCGCGATCAGCGGAACATGTTGTCTGGCATCACCATCGGTCTGCGCCGGCACCTAAAGGAGTCGTGAGTAGGTCGCTTTGACCCGACCCACTAGCTCCTGCACCCGATGCTCGTAGTCTTCGATCGTGGCGTGCTGCCCATCGGCTTTCGCGCGGTTGCTGGTCTGGGTACCGAGGTCGAGGGTTCCGGCAATGTCCCGTCCGAGGGCGCGGACCAGGTCCGGCAGCAGGTTCTCGTAGTCTCTGATCGCGCCCAGTAAGTCACCCGCTTCGGCACGGTGGCGCGCCAGCTGGGCCCGTTTGAGCAGGGTTTCCGGGTGATCTGGGCCGCGGAGTTGGGTCATTTGCGCTACGGCCTTCTCTGAGGCAGTGACGGCGGCTGCGGTTGTCAAATCGGCGGCTCCTTTCGTGCAGTTGTGAGGCTAGCCGCTGTCGCGGCGCCCTGCATGATGGGTCGACGATCAGGCGTTCACCCGTAACCACTACGCACCGAGGACAAAGGCGTCGATCGACCGGTCGTATCCGCGTAAGTTCAGCCGCCGCCGCGGCGTTTGTTCCATGAGCTCATCGGCCACTCCGGAGGCAACCAGCAACTCCCCCCCGGCGGCGTGTTGTTGCATTCGCGCCGCGACGTTGACCGGATCACCGAGGGCGGTGAAGTCGACCACCGCGCCCCCAACGTTGCCGACGTATGCGACACCCGCATTGACCGCCACGCCTAACTCGAGCCATGGCCCCTCGTCGCTGCCATACCCGACCGCGTTGAGCAGCTCCACCCCCGCCGAGACCGCGCGGCGCCGGTACTGGGGACCGCTGATCCCGCGAACGAAGAAAGCCATGATCTCGTCGCCAATGAGCTTGTCGATCACGGCGTCATGCCGCAGCAGGGTTCGTGTCGCAGCGATGTAAAACCGGTTGAGCAACGCGGCGAAGTCCGCGGCAACGGCACGCTGGCCCAGCGCCGTGGAGCCACGCACGTCGGCGAACAGGACCGCGACGTCCACCTCGGCGCCGCCCGCGGGAAGCGCATCACAACATCGACTGCACAGATTGGGATTCTTCCGCGACGGGCTGAACCCGGCTGCGGCGAAAACACGTCCGACCGGGCCGCCGAATGGGTTGTTGCACACCTTGCAGCGCGGCGCCGAGGGCAGGTAGCGAAACATCCGTCGCGCCCTCACCAAAGACTGGTGACCTTCCGTTAGCAGCTTGTCCCACGGCTGCGGTGGAATCGGCGGAGCAGTCACTTGCATGTTGACGACATCCATGCAGAAATTGTTGACCCGACGACATTTCGGGACATGAGGCATTCGCCTCAAAAAGACGGTGCACTTGGGCGCCTTCGGGTCAGAATGGGGGCGTGCACCCGACCGGGAGGCTGCACGGCTCGACAAAGGGCCTGCGCAGAGCCGAGTTGCTGGCGGCGATATCGCTGGCGATCGATCTCGGTCTGGGACAGCCTATGGAACACATGCTTCGGTCGTCATTGATCGCGACGCGCGTCGCCGAGCGGATGGGCCTCGACGCCCAACAGCGCGCCACCGTCTACTACGCCAATCTGGTCGGATGGATTGGTTGTCACGCCGACTCGCACGAGCTTTCGGCGCTCTTCGGCGACGACATCGCCTGGCGGGCCGACACGTACGCGGTGGACATGACCGGGCTGCCGTTCCTGCGTCTGATGGTTAGTCACGTGGGGCGCGGATTACCGGGCTGGGAGCGCGGCCTCCGCTCGGCCGCCTTTGTGCTCACGGCACGCAACCAAGTCGCCAAGATGATCGATTCGCACTGCAGTTCTGCCGGAGTTCTTTGCGACCGGATGGGTCTGGACCGGCACGTCGGGGAGGCGCTGCCGTATATCTTCGAGCGCTGGGACGGCCGGGGAATGCCGAACGGCGCTCGCGGAGAGGATATTCCGCTCGAAATCCACATCGTTCGCCTCGCCGATGTCGTCGAAGTGCACCTTCGGGCGGGTGGCCTCGCAGCCGCCGCCGACGTCGTCCGTTCCCGGCGCGGCACGCAGTTCAGCCCGGCCGTGGCCGAGGTGTTCGAGCGCGACGCCGCCGCGATTCTCGACGGGCTGCTCGAAATGGATGTCTGGACCGCAACGTTGGCGCAGGCACCGGATCGTGACCGTATTCTCGACGATGACGAGATCGACGAGTTGCTCAGGGCTATAGGGGATTTCGTCGACCTCAAGTGCCCGTGTTCGCCGGGCTATTCGCGCGCTGTTGGCGATCTGGCGGCCGCTGCGGCCCGACACCTGCGGATGCCGTCGGCGGACATCACGCGGCTGTACCGTGCCGCCCTCGTACACGGCCTCGGCAGACTGGGGGTATCCAACCAGATCTGGGAAAAGAAGGCGCCGCTCAGCACGGCCGAATGGGAGCGGTTACGGATGTACCCGTATCTGACCGGGCGGATACTGAGCCGGGTCGGCGGCTTGGAATCGGTGGTGTCGCTGGCGACCCGGCACGAGGAACGCATCGACGGTTCCGGCTTTCCGCGAGGGCTCGCCGGCTCTGAGTTGACCGTCCAGGACCGGTTGCTGGCCGCGGCGGTGGCTTTTCAGCAACTGCTCGAGCCACGTCCCAATAAACCTGCCCTCGATGCTGGCGACGCTGCCGGTCAGCTGCAGCAAGAGGCGCGCGCCGGACGACTCGACGCCGAGTCGGTGGACGCAGTCTTGGTGGCGGCCGGGCATCGCGCATCACGACGAACACCCTGGTCGGCGGGGCTCACCGCGCGGGAGGTCGAGGTCCTGCGACTCGTCGCGCAGGGTCGGTCGAACCGTGAGATCGCCGCCGAGCTGTTCATCGCCGAGAAGACGGCACGTAACCACGTCGAGCGTCTCTACGCCAAGCTGGGCGTCAACAACCGCACCCAGGCGACGCTCGCCGCGATCGATCGGGGTCTGGCACCGTAGCTCGCCCTCGGCATTTTGAGGCAAACGCCTCATGCGACGACGAACCGGTTGAACGACGATCACACCATGACCAAGCAAGTTCAGGAATCATGGCGATCACCCGAGCGGTTCGGTGTGCAGGGTACACGGGTCGATGCGGTCGACGTCAGCCGGCGGGTCGGCACGCGGCAGATCCTCCAGGAAATGAAGCTGTCGATCGAACCAGGCGAGCTAGTCGCCATCGCCGGCGGCAGCGGAGCAGGAAAGACCACGTTGCTGGAGCTCCTCGCAGGACTGCAGCCACCGTCCGTCGGGGAGGTTCGGCACGATGGCGTCGTTCAGGGTGCCCGAGTCAGCGCCGAGTCCCGTATCGGCTACGTGCCCCAGGACGACATCATCCATCTCGAGATGCCCCTGCGCCGCACCCTGCGCTACGCCGCGCGGCTACGGCTGCCGGCAGGCACATCGGCGGCCGAGGCGGACCGGGTGGTCGAGGAGACCATGCGTGACCTCGACCTGGCCGAC
>Ga0210396_10000395_pt1 | contig 59875 bp, 56 predicted proteins | sample IncBWH17OmetaG_FD_155466 | JGI IMG/M metagenome (GOLD analysis project Ga0210396, IMG submission 155466) | Forest soil microbial communities from Barre Woods Harvard Forest LTER site, Petersham, Massachusetts, United States - Inc-BW-H-17-O ... | reverse complement strand
GGTGAGCTCGGCGAGGGTGTTGCCGAGGTAGTCCTGGGGGTCGAGGGCGATGTCAGTGATGACGGAGATGAGGGGGGCGACTATGTTGGTGGCGTCGAGACGGCCTCCGAGGCCTACTTCGAGGATGGCGATGTCGACGTGCTGCTCGGCGAAGTAGCTAAAGGCTAGGGCGGTGAGGACTTCGAAGAAGCTGGGGTGGTGCGGGAGGGCGCCTTCGGCGATGAGGCGCTCGGCGGTGGTGTCGACGCGGAAGTAGAGACGGGCGAAGTCGTCGTCGGGGATATGGACGCCGTTGATCTGGATGCGCTCGTTGACGCGGGAGAGGTGGGGCGAGGTGTAGAGGGCGGTGCGGTAACCGGCGGCGGTGAGGATCGCAGCGAGGGTGGAGGCGGTGCTACCTTTGCCGTTGGTTCCGGCGATGAGGACGGATGGGAAGGTGAGTTGGGGGTCGCAGAGAGCTGCGGCGAGGATGCGCATGTGGGCGAGGTCGAATTTGCGGCGCGGCGCGGAGGAGGTGGCGGGGGCCAGCTCATGGCCGAGCGCATAGAGGTGGTCGACCGCTGCGTTGTAAGACATGGGGGTATTTTAGGCGATGTCGGTGGTCGACCACGGATTTACGCGGAGGAACGCGGATGAAAACGGCGTAACGGTGATCGAAAAGGATAAAGACTGATAAGAGCAAGTGCCTTGGCGAGGGCGGATTTGCGCGGAGGGCGCGGATTGATAGAGACCTAAAGACGGATGAGGATAAATGAGGAGATGGCGCGTTCGTTCGGCGTATCACCCAAAAGTGGGATATCGAGCTTGGTGCGCGGGGTAGATATTGAGGGAAATGTTGTTGCTGGACATGGAGTTCGTGGTTAACCGACGCGGATTACATAACTCGGCGGAGTGATAAGGCTGCTGAGGAGAGGAGAACAAATGCGTATTGCTTTAGGTATCGCGTTTGCAATGGTCGCCGTCGCTCCATTTTTTGGGCGGTGGCGGGCCAATGTGTGGCTGAGGAAGAACATGCCAGCGAAGAACGCCTCCACCGCTGACACTATTCCTGAGATCGCATAGCTTTACAAAAATGATTACCGAGTAATTTGGACCGCTGCTTTTCGTGCTGGCTGCGGTCCATTTTTTTGTTGGCTGCGCAATCGATTGACGGTGCACTTTTAGAGGCCCAGGAATTTGAAGGGCTTGCTCGGTTTGAAGTCCTTTGCTGCATTGCCGGAGAAGACATTCTTCTGGTTCTCGCCTAGATCGAGCTTCTTGACGGTGCCGGTCTGGGAGGAGAAATCGATGTCGCTTAGGGGGATCCAGAAGACGTTCGGTGTGAGGGCGGACTCGAAGAAGTAGATTTTTCGCTTTTGATCGGAGACGGTGCGCCAGCGCGTGGACGAGATATTGGGCTCCTCGGGAGTGTTGATTCCGTAGGGGACGGAGACGTTGCGGATGACACTGAAGACGCTGGCAATGGTGATATCCGGGGTTTCGTCCCTGGGAATGGCCTTGATGTAGAAGGATGCGCGTGCGAAGCGATCGGAGGCGCGATTGGTTCCGGGAAGAAAGACGGTTCCACCGATGTCTTTCCAATATTCGTTTAGGGCGAGCTGTCTTTCGAAGATTGGGGAGTTGGTCATGACCAGGTATTTGCGGTCGTGATGGATGATCTGCTTGCCGTTGATGTATTCGACGATGGCGCTGTCGCCGGTTGCGTCGGAGAGGGAGAGATGGACGGTTGCGAGTTTGTCCTCGCCTGGCACTTTGGTTGTTACGACGGTGAAGGGCTCGGTTTGGAGGGTCTCGACGGCCGCCTGAACGGTGTCGAAGTTGTCGAGCATGTACTGTGCCCAGAGGGAGATGGCGAGCAGCGGCTTGTTGGATGGTTCGGGATACTGGGATTCGACCAGCCACAACAGATTTGCGACGAGGCCTTTTTCGTTCATGCCGTCGGTAGTGGAGACGTCGTAGCCGGAAGCGGTGATGTTGCCGTACTTCGAGGTCCATTCCAGGGAGTTAGGGCCAGCGGCGCCAGTGTGATGCATGCCTCGGGGAAAGATCCAGAGGTTTGTGCCTACGTCGATCTTCCAGTCCATGGAGCGAGCGGTGATTACGGTAACGTCCGGGCCGAGATAGACGACTCGGGTGCAGGCGATCGCCAAGGGCGCGGCTAACAGGAGAAGGCAGAGGGTGGTTTTGCGGCGTGCAAAATCAAGAAGGGATCTCCCGATGGGAAGCATCGTAACCTCCTGTGACCTGTGCGACTTTGGTATTGGTTCTACGCCGACGTTCTTGCTGATGGCAAATACGTTGTCAGTTCTCCGCCGTCAGGGTTCGTGACTCTGAAAACGGAGAACTGATAGAGCTGGTCGACTAGAGAGGGGCACCGCCGAGGAGTGCGGCGGCGGAGAATTGTGGCAAGCCTGACCACTTGGGGATGTTGAAGGCGGATTCGGGGTGTGCGCTGGTGTCGGTGGCGTCGAGGTGATGATCGCGCAGGGCCTCCTGGATGCTGTCGCGTGTATCGGCCTGCTGGATGCGGCAGGAGCGCTCCCAATAAAGGAGAAATCCCTGTCCGCAGACGGGGCAGTGAACATCGGGGGTACTATCGACGGGTTTGCAAAAGACCTGCATACGAATTCCTTTTGTTTGGTGATGCTCGGGTTGTCGGCCAATCTTCAGGCCTGATGTCATTATCTATGCTGGAACGGTTTCCCAAAACGGGAGACCCCAGATATTTGGCTACAACCTGCGTGGTACGCCGTGCGTTGGCTTGCTTGAGTCGAAAGTGATGACGCGGCCGGTATTTCCGTCTATAGATGCAAACAACAGGCGAGAAGTTGGTGCGGGGCCAGTAAAGGAAATATGCTTATAGATAACTTTTATGAGTGAACAGATGATTAAGGTCCAGCTTCCTGATGGTTCTGTGCGCGAAGTTGCGCGCGGGACGACTCCTAACGATATTGCAATGAGCATCTCGCCGCGACTCGCTGCGGCCGTTGTGGTGGCGCGGATACGTCCGTTGACGACAACGACGGTCGGTGAGGTTGCAGAGGAGGGCTCGGAGGCCTCGATGTATGGGGCGGCTACGGGAGGAGAGCGGCTGGTGGATCTGGCGGCTCCGTTGAATGAGGATGTCGGGCTGGAGTTGCTGAAGGAGAGTGACGAGGCAGCGCTGAAGGTGGTGCGCCACTCGGCGGCGCATGTGATGGCGACGGCGATCCTGGAGCTGTTTCCAGAGACGAAGCTGGGGCATGGGCCGGCTACGGATGCCGGGTTCTTTTATGACGTCTATCGGAAGACTCCTTTTACTGAGGATGACCTTGCTGCGATTGAGAAGCGCATGGGCGAGGTGGTGGCGCGGGATGAGAAGTTTGTACGCGAGGAGGAGTCGCGTGAGAAGGGCCTGACGGACTACTCGGCGCAAGGCGAGTTCATGAAGGTTCACTTCATCGAGAAATTTACGAAGCCAGGTGACGAGATTTCGCTTTATCGTAATGGCGGCTTCACCGATTTCTGCCGTGGGCCGCATGTGCCTTCGACGGCGCGGGTGAAGGCGTTCAAGGTGATGAGCATTGCCGGGGCTTACTGGCTGGGCGATGAGAAGAATCAGCAGCTGCAGCGGATTTATGGGACTGCTTTCTTCAGCAGCAAAGATCTGGATGCGCACTTCAAGCGGCTGGAGGAGATCAAGGCACGCGACCATCGTGTGCTGGGCAAGCAGCTCGATCTGTTTTCGATTCAGGAGGTCGCGGGATCGGGACTGATCTTCTGGCATCCGAAGGGCGGGTTGATCCGCAAGACGATGGAAGACTGGATGCGGGATGAATGTATCCGTCGCGGTTACGAAATGGTTTATACGCCGCACATTATGCGGCGTGATCTTTGGAAGATCTCGGGGCATGAGGGGTTCTACTCGCAGAATATGTATCCGCCGATGGAGCTGGATGACGCGGAGTACAGGTTGAAGCCGATGAACTGTCCCGGCCATATTCTGATTTATAAGAATTCGCCGAAGAGCTATCGTGATCTGCCGGTGCGGTATGCAGAGCTTGGGAACGTTTATCGGTATGAGCGCTCGGGGACGATGCATGGGCTGCTGCGTGTGAGGGGCTTTACGCAGGACGATGCCCATATCTTCTGCACCCCGGAGCAGATCGTCAGCGAGATCGACGCGTGCCTCGATTTCGCCGAGGTCGTGCTGAAGACCTTTGGGTTCGATGAGTATCGCGTTGAGCTTTCCATGCATGACCCAAATAAGCAGGGCGACTATGTTGGGAAAGCGGCCGACTGGGATAACGCTGAGGCGGCCCTGAAGGGTGTGCTGACGAAGCGCGGCGTCCCATTTAAGAGCATCCCCGGAGAAGGCGCGTTCTACGGGCCGAAGATCGATATCAAGCTGGTGGATGTGCTGGGACGGCTGTGGCAGCTGAGCACGGTGCAGTTCGACTTCAACCTGCCGCAGCGGTTTGAGCTGGAGTACAAGGGCGAGGATGGCGAGCTGCATCGCCCGGTGATGGTGCATCGCGCGTTGTTTGGAAGCGTGGAGAGATTCTTCGGTGTGCTGATTGAACACTATGCCGGAGCGTTTCCGATGTGGCTGGCTCCGGTGCAGGTTGGGCTAGTGCCGATCTCGGAGAAGCATCTCGATTATGCGAATGCTGTGAAGGCGAAGCTTGAGGCTGCTGGGCTGCGAGTGGAGCTGGACGCTCGCAATGAAAAGATGAATGCGAAGATTCGTGAGTTCACACTGCAGAAAGTTCCGTTTGTTTTGGTGATGGGGGATAAGGAAGCGGCTAGCGAGGCTGTGAGTGTAAGGACTCGCGGTAAGGGCGATGAGGGGAGTGTTGGGCTGGCGGCGTTTATTGAGCGGGCGGAGACTCAATCAGGAGAAAGGCGTTAGTCTCTAAATGCTTGCCGAGATCGTTGAATCTGCTGGATATGCGATGGTGCCCGATGTTCTCGGAGTCGATCGCATCAGTGGATTGATTGAGTCCCTTAGAGAAGAAGTTGGTACTTCGAGTGGCCGTGGTGGCCGACGAAATCTTCTGGATGAGCCAGTTGTGCGTCAACTCGCGAATTCAGTTGAGATTCGTAACTTAGTTGAGCCGATTCTTGGAGAGAAAGCATTCGTTGTACGAGGGATATTATTCGACAAAACCGAAGGTGCTAATTGGAAGGTTCCCTGGCATCAAGATGTCACGATTGCAATAAGGCATCGTGTCGACATTGATGGATTTGGTCCTTGGTCTATAAAACAGGGCGTCCAGCATGTCCAGCCACCTGCGTATGTATTGCAAAAAATGCTGTCCGTTCGCATACATCTGGATGATTGTCCGGCGACAAATGGCGCTTTGCGAGTCATCCCGGGTTCGCATATGGAAGGCAAGTTGGACGAATCGATAATTGCGGATAAAGTTCAAGAGCGCGAAACAGTTACATGCGAGATAAGTGCAGGCGGAGCTTTGGTGATGCGGCCTTTGTTACTTCATTCATCTTCGGCTTCGGAGACACCGCAACACCGTCGAGTGGTTCATCTCGACTATGCAAATGTTTCAATACCCGAGGGACTTAGTTGGTTCGAACACAACACTGAGTCCGTCTGATGCTATTTGGAGTAGGGATGGCGACGCTTTCTGATGAGGACCGGGCTAAGGCGATTGCTGTACTGGCGGAGTTGCGGGCTCGGATTGCTGAGGTTGCCGGGGAGGATCGGGAGCGGCTGTTTCAGGTGCGGCGATACATTTTGAAGCGGCTGGAGTTCGATGAGCGTGGTACGCCGACGCAACGGCGGAAGTTGAAGGATGCGAAACGCAAGAGTCAGCGAGGGCTTTGCGCGGTTTGTGGAGATAAGTTGCCGGAGCGTGGCGCTGAACTGGATCGCTTCAAAGCGATCGATGGCTATACGGCGGCGAATACGCAGTTGTTGTGCCATGGGTGTCATCAGAAGGCTGAATTGGAACGCGGCTTCGCTTGAAACTTTGTGTATGCAAAGCGAATGACAAGCTTTTTTTGTGTCGGAATATCTGGAAGAACATCACAAGGAGTACATTGCGAGGCTGCGCGGCCCGAGCCAAGGAAGCCCGCGCGGTAGCTCATCTCTCCATGGCTTTTGGTGGAGTGTCTGAGTGGCAACAATACCTTTCGAACGACGTAGAGGCTTCTGTAGCGCTGGGGGTTGCGTACATCCAGCCGTACTATGCTTGCATCAGACAGCATGATATTTATCTGAGCGTGATGAGGGAGTCTGATGAAAGCAGTCGTTCTACATGAGTATGGTGGTCCGGATAAGTTGGCCTATGAGGATGTGCCCGATCCGAAGGCGGGTGAAGGTGAGGTGCTGGTGCGGGTTGCGGCCACTAGTGTGAACCCTATCGACTACAAGCTGCGGAGCGGGAGCTTCAAGGCGTTTATGCCGCTGGAGTTTCCGGCGATTCTGGGGAATGACTTCTCGGGGATCGTGAGGGAGGTTGGCAAGGGTGTGAGTGGCTTTGCTCCGGGCGATAAGGTGATGGGAGTCGCGGATAAGTCGGATGCGGAGATGGTGGTGGCAAAGGCGAATGCGCTGATGCTGGTGCCTGAAGGACTGGACCTGGTGAAGGCGGCGGCGCTGCCCGTGGTGACGATGACTGGCGAGCAGTTGATCTCGAAGGGGACTGGAATCCAGTCGGGACAGACGGTGCTGATTACAGGAGCTACCGGAAACGTTGGACGTGCCGCAGTTAGGACGGCAAAGAAGGCTGGAGCAGTGGTGATTGCCGGTGTGCGGAAGGCGAAGGCCGAGACTGCCGCAACGTTGGGGGTGGATGAGGTTCTGGCGCTGGATGATGCGAGCGCGGTGGAGAAGCTGGGATTCATCGACGCGGTTGCAGATACGGTAGGCGGAAAGACAGCGGAGACGCTGATTGGGAAGGTGAAGCAAGGGGGAGTGTTTGCGTCGGTTGTTGGTCCTCCGGCGAATGCGAAGCTGCATCCGACGGTGAAGGTTGTGGAGGTGGTGATGCATCCGGATATGACTGCGCTGCGCGGATTGGCGGAGGATGTCGTTGCGGGCAAGCTGGTGATTCCGATTGACAGGATGGTGCCTCTGGCAGAAGCAGGAGCGGCGCAGGCTGCTACGGAAAAGGGCGGAATCGGAAAGGTGCTTCTGCTGGCCTAAGCGGCTCGAGAACGAGTGTTGGGCTATGGTAGTGATCAAACTGAATACGTGGGTCGATGCGCCGGTCGAGCGATGCTTCAGACTCGCTTCCTGCGTAGAGTTCCATATGGCTTCTGCTTTGCCGCTTAAGGAGAGGGCTGTTTCGGGCGTGACCAGCGGTTTTTTGCACGAGGGAGACAAGGTGAAGTGGAGCGTGCGGCGGTTTAAGTTGCGGCTGACCCACACTTCGCTGGTGGAGGTGTCGAGGCCTTTCGCGCATTTTCGCGAGGTGATGATTGCGGGAATCTTCGCTCGATATGAGCATGAGCATTTTTTTGCTGCGATGGATGACGGCACACGGGTTCGTGATGAGCTGAAGTTTGCGGCTCGGTTTGGGCCGCTGGGGAGAATGATGGAGGCTCTGGTAATGCGGCGGTACATGACGTCGTTGCTGAAGCGCCGGAATGCAGCGCTGAAACGAGCGGCAGAGTCAGACGAATGGCGCTTGTATCTGGGTGGGCAGGCGGTTGGGGTAGTGCTGACAGGAAATGCAAAATAGATACGCGGCAAACGATGTGGCAAATTTATGCACACACAAGCCATTACTTTTTCCGCTAAAGTGATGGAATTGTTTATCCTTTGCGTGCAAATTGCATGTAATTTGATGCGTTCAAGTTTGGAGTTCCGATTGCTGGGGCAATGAGCAGTACGAATTTTTAGATTGCACTAGGGCCCCCCTGACATGCGTCGCTTCCTGCTTTTCCTGGCTGTCTTCCTGGTTGTTGCTTCTGCCGCTACCGGTGTTCGCGCCTCGACCGATTGCGAACGGTGGTTTATCGCGTATAAAAATTCGCTTGCCCAGACTGCTGCCGCGAAGCATCTCATCGCGGCGAAGCACAGGGCGCATCGGTATGTTCATCGGAAGCTTGCGGTGCTCCACAGGCCGAAGCCGGCGAACAAGCCACGGATGCTGCCTGCGAGGTTTCCGCGGCCGAAGATGACGCGCGAAGAAGTTCTGCGCCGGTTCAATCTGGCTTGCGGCGATCTGCCCGAGGACATGCCAACGGGGGAGTTGATACCGGAAGAACCAGCAGCGCCCAATTATCTTGCGAATCCTTTACATGGCGAAATGCCGCTTGAAAGAGTGGCGGATGGCGCACTGGTTGCTGAAAATGTCCTACCACCACCTATTCCTGGCGGGGGTGAGGGTTGGGGTTCCGGTGGCGGGTATCCTCCAGGGTTTGGTGGCTTTGGTGGTGGCTATGGCGGCGGGGGAACACCTCCAGGGTCGCCGACACCGAATAGTCCGGGGAATCCTCCGGTAGTACCTCCTGATCCTCCGCCGGTTTCAACGGTGCCTGAGCCGGGAAGCATTGTGATGGTACTGACGGGTATTGCCGGTGCCACTGGGATGGTTCGGCGCAGGTTTAGCCGGTAAGGATGTTGGGGTAACACACTATAAGTTCGAGCCGAAGGCCAGCAGGCGCCCGTCGCAATCCTTCACGACGAACTCTCGCGACTGCCAGGGCATGTTGTTAAGTTCCCGAGTGAATTTTATGCCGTTGGCTGCATACTCGGCATAAAGCGCGTCCGCATCTTCGACAAAGAGATATGCGTCCAGCAGCTCATCCTCGTACTTGTCCGGATTGGCTGTGGGCGGCTCGGCGCAACGGAAGTGAATCGCATGCTGGTCGCGCGCCACGATAGCGTAGGTGGGCGGATCTTGCCATGCCCCCATACACTCGAAGCCAAGCTTGTCCTTGTAATAGGCGAGCGTGCCGGGAATATCGGTGGTAAAGAACACAGGTGCGATCTGACGGATCATGGAGCAAGTCTAAGGCAGCCTTAGCGGCCGTAGCAGTTCAACTGTGACCAACAGCCGATGCCCTCATCTGCTGTCGACATTGTCGACTCATCGCGGTGAGGCTGCCGAGAGTGGGGCGGCGCCCGTAGAGGCGTCCTGGCGGGGTTGGGGAACAGCGCGGAGGCTGAAGCTCGCGATGGCGGGCGGGTTGGAGTTCGGACGCACCTGAAGGGTGCCGAGGACCTCGATCGCCGAGGGGGTTTGGTCGCGGAGCCGGAAGACGAGGACGCCGGGCTGCACCTCTTTGGCAGAGAGCAGGTTGAAGCCGCCGGTCTGCTGCCGCAGCTCGATCTGTGCAGCGGCGGCTGAGGCGAGCGCGACATTGGGCAGAGCGTTGCCAAGCGCGGGGTAGCTTGCCTGGTTGAAGGCGGCGAGCCAGTCGTAGAGGAGGCGGCCAGCGGGGGTATCGGGGATGAGACCCACCTGATCGCCGAAGCGGGGCAGGTGAACGAGGATGGTGGGGTGAACGGGGCTGACGTGGTCTCCCCGGCGGGCAGGCACAGGAGCGTCGGCGGGATCACCGAGGGCGATGGTGTCGATCTGGGATGGATCGTCTTTGTCGTCGGCAGCCGCGGCGGCTTCGGATGCGGAGCTAGCGGAACGGGCAACGCCGGAGGTGAGATGTGCATGCCCGGTGTGGCCCAGGGCATAGAGGACCGAGGAGAGCGCAACGACGGCAGCCACGATGGCGAGCAGGATGGCTCCGGGGCTGAGCGGCTGGCGGCCAGTGATATAGAAGCGGGGAGCGGGGAGAGTGGGGACGCCGGTGGGGAGGGGCTGCGGCATGGGTGGTCCTCAGGTGTTCCGGGGGCGGGCCGGGTCGGAGGAGGTCCGGCGGGGTTGGCCGCCACTGCTAGTGTAGACGGGCTGTCAAAGCGTGGCGTTAGCTGATGGTGCAGAGCTATGGAAAAAGACTGCCTTGCGCCAGGCGGCGACTAGTCCTCAATGCGCAAATGGCGCTAAGCTCATTCTTCGCTGTATTTTAGCGCAAGGAGTTTTCTGACCTGTTCCGATAAAGCAGTCAGATTGCGATCCGATTTCACAGTTGCTTTGCTCAGCTACTCTGACTGTGCGCGTTCGATCAGGTTCAGCAGTCCTGTCAGCTTTGCGGGGGCCACATCACTGATCGCGACTACGTCGAGCTCATTCGTGCTGAAGCTGGCCAGTCTGAATCCGGCGCGCTCCACGATCGGAGCACTCGGCTCCGCTCCAGCCGTCGTCTGCTGCACAAAGACGGACACACGATGCCTGCCGATGTCATAGAGAAGCTGCGCGACCGGACGATTGTGCAGATACACCAGGTTAGCGCCCTCGAGCTTCGTGTCCTCCGGCAGACCCTCCGGGAGATTGAAGCTGAATGGTATCTTCCCTTGGAACCAGGGCTTCACCGTGTGCCGATCCGACGACAAGACCTGCGGAGGCAGATTTGCCGCCAATGTTGCGATGTGCTGATCGCTCACCTCTGTCATCAGGGCCGCGTGCTGCATCGCAGCCATCTGGACCCGGTGCCTGTTTCCTTCAACGACAGTCAAGCCACTAGCTGACACCAGCAAAATCGCGGCAACTGCCCAGCCGGCCCAGCCTAGCCGCCGTACAGGTTGACTCGCCGGTCGCCGAAGCGATGAGGTGCTTTCCTCAACTACAGGATTCGACGACTCCCGAGAGGACATCAGACGCTCCATTCGCTCTCGCATACCATCTGGAAGCGCGTACCTCTGGCCTGCGCGGGCCGTTGCTGATTTCAGCAGAGACAGTTCCAGCGCACGCGATGTGCACTCAGAGCAGTCGTGCAAATGCGCCGTCACAGATGCAAGCACATCGGCTGCCAGCTCTGCGTCGGCAAGAGCGTTCAACGTCTCAGATGAAAGATGATCGCTCATGCGCGAAACTCCCTGGTGAATGTATTGCCCTCGAGCGATTTGCGCAGATGGGCGCGTGCGCGTGCAATGCGTGACATCACCGTGCCGATCGGAACTTCGAGAATCGTGGCGATCTCCTTGTACTTCATCTCCTCCACATCGCAGAGCAGCACTACCTCGAGCAACGGAGGGGGTAGCTTTTCCATCGCGCTGTGTAGCGCAGCGCAATCCGATAGCCGAATCAGATTCATTTCCGGGGTCTGGCGGTCGATCGCGCCCTCCGGGTACGCTCCAGACCCCGACTCACCACCCTTATCGAACTCGTCTTCCAGTGCAACCGTGCGCCGCGCCGCCAGTCCGGTGCGCGAGGTGAGGTAGGTGTTGCGAAGTATGCGAAAGATCCATGCCTTGAAGTTCGACCCTTCCTCAAAGCCCGCAAATCCCCGTAACGATTTCAGAAACGTCTCCTGTACCAAGTCTTCGGCATCGCTCGTGTTGCGCGTAAGCCAGTAGGCAACGTTGTACAGCGCGGGCAGCAGCGGGAGCGCCAGATCCTCGAACACCGAGGGTCGTGCGTTTGTCTCGGGCACCGCACGCTTCCATGGCAACAATGTCATCGTCTACCGCACTTCTTCTGCAGATGAAAACCAGTCCGACCAAAATTTATTCCCTTTGCGGCGGAATAAATCCAGGGAGGCTCGGTTTGCATCCGTGGAGGAACCTACCGTGAAGAATATGCAAAATCGCAATCCTGCGCACGCGCGAGCTCCAACAGATACCCTGCAAACAGAATCCACGCCCACAAGCGGCCCTGCCCAGGATGACATAGACCGCCGTAACTTCCTCAGTTGCATGGCCTGGGTCGGTACCGGTCTGCTTTGGACCATCTCCGGAGGCGTCGATTCTTCGCTGATGAAGGCATGAGATGGAACCGCTTCACTGCTGCAGGGTGCAACGTCGCACTTGCGGCTTCACTGTTGCTCGCCCGCGCTCATCCTTTCGGTGACGCGGGCCTCAATGCGCAACCCCACGGCACGCGCATCATGGATCTCACCGATATCCCACCTAATGTTCGCGAGACGCTAATGACAAAGTGCGTGGACTGCCACTCGAACCAGACGAGAGCGCCGCTTTACGGCCGTTTTGCGCCGTTCTCATGGTTGATGGAGCGCGATATTGTGAAGGCTCGTGAAGCTATGAATCTATCGCAGTGGAATGACTACTCCGACGAGGAACGGGACGCCTTCAAAGTGAAGATCTTTCTCGAGGCGAAGACCAATCGCATGCCGCTGCTCCAGTACCGCATCATCCACTGGAATGCCCGCATCACGGACGTTGACATCGACTCGCTCAGCCAGTGGGCGCGCCAATCTACAGGCGCCGCTGTTTTACAGATCACGCAAGCGATCACCGAAGGTGATGCTGTCCGCGGCAAAGAAGTCTTCGAACACCGCTGTACCGGATGCCACTCGCTGGACCAGAACCGCGAAGGTCCACGCCTGCGCGGAGTCTTCGGGCGCACTTCCGGTTCGGTATCTGACTTTGCCTACTCCGCTGCTCTCAAACAGGCACACATTACCTGGAACGACGTGTCTCTCGAACGCTGGCTGGCCGACCCCGATACCTTCGTGCCCGCTAACAACATGGAGTTCCGCGTAATCAAACCAGAGGAACGTAGCGACCTGATCCGATTTCTGAAAGAGAGCGAACATCACTAGACAAAACTTTAGCGGGTCGGCGAGAGATGGCAGAGGTAGAGGGCCAGCTACGACTGCCAGGTTTTGACGATTTCGAGGTTGACCGTCGAAGCAGCGAATTGGCCTAGGTTAGCGGCGGCGGAAGGTGTTGCGGATGGCCTGGGTGCGGTCTGGGGTGGAGGTTTCGGTGGGTTTGTGGCCTGCAGGGTAGAGGACGACGTAGCGGCGAGGGCCGAGGCCGGAGGATGCAGTAGGGAGGCCTGAGTCGGCGAGGGCGAGGTGGAGGAGGCGGCGCTCGCGGGAGCTCATTGGGTTGAAGGCGTGGGGCTGGCCGGTGCGGAGAACTTTTTCGACGGCGGCTTCTGCGGCGAGGCGCAGCTCCTGTTCGCGGAGAACTTTGAAGTTTTCGGCGTCGAAGGAGATGCGGTCGTGGTCTTCATGCTCGAGGCGGAGGAGTTTGGCAGCGATGTGCTCGATGGCGAGGAGGAGTTCGCCGTTGTGGGCGGTGAGGAGCGGGGTGTCGGGGCCGGTGAACTCGACGGCGATTGTCGGTGGGATTTCGGGGGTGGAGACGGATTCGGTCTCACTGGATTGCTGGTCGGCCGTAGACTGCACCTTGCCGTTTCCGGCCCGGCCGCCGGAAAGGATGCTGAACTTCAGGTCCAGACCGCCAGGTTTCTTGAGGGTCTGGAGGAAGTCCTCGATTTTTTTCAATCCAGGTTCCGTATCTTGCATGTGAGTTTTCTTCTTTTGGTCAGTATACGGTTTCATTGATGGTTTAGACGCGGAGGGCGACGATTCGAGTCATGCTTTTTTTGTGCATCGACCATGATCCTTGCCTTCGCAAGAGTCAACAACAACGGCATGAGTTGCGGGTCGGATTTTTGAATTCGGGGCACATGTTCGTTTCGGGCGAGGAAAAGAAAAGCGGAGGCTTGGTGGCCTCCGCTCTTTAGTTGGGTGATGAGTTGTTTGTTAGCGCTTGCCCTGAATGGTGGGGGCTGCGGTGCCGGTTCTGCGGCGGGCCCGCTTGGCGGCGATCTCGCGCATCTCGCGGCCTAGTGAGGTGCGGTTCATCACCATCTGCTGGACGATGGCGAAGAGGTTGCCGACAGACCAGTAGAGAGCGAGGCCAGAGGCGTAGTTCCAGGTCATCCAGCCAGAGACTGCGGGCATCATGAAGGCCATCATCTTCTGCTGTTGCGGATCGACGCCGGGTGAAGGCGTGTAGTACTGCATCAGGAAGGAGCTGATGACCATGAGGATGGGCAGGATGTGGTAGGGGTCAGCTGAGGTGAGGTCGGGGAGCCAGAACCAACTTGCGTGGCGGAGCTCGACGACCTTGGTCAACATACCGAAGAAGGCGAAGAGCAAGGGCAACTGGATGAGCGTGGGGATGCAGCCGCCGAACATGTTTACTCCGTTGTCCTTCTGGAGCTTCATGATCTCGGCGTTCATCTCGTTGCGCTTGGGGTCGGTGGCCTTGTACTTCTTGTACTTTTCCTTGATGGCGTCCATTTGAGGCTGGATACGCTGCATCTTGAGGCCGCTCTGCATGGTCTTGATGCGGAGCGGAAGGATGATGATGTTGATGAGGAGGGTGAGGATGATGATGGCCCAGCCCCAGTTGGAGGCAATGTGGGCGTGGATGAACTGGAGGGCGAGGAAGAGGTATTTGCCGATGGGGCCAAAGAAGCCGAAGTCGAGCAGGGCTTCGAGGGAGACTTTGCCGTCTGCCGAGTGGATGTTGCGGAGGACGTTGACGGCCTTGGGACCGGCGTAGATGCGGGTGAGGGTGTGGCCGGAGGTGTCTGCGAGGCCGGCGCCGAGGATGGAGACGTTGATGGAGCCCTTGGCAGGTGAGCCGCTGCCGAAGCCGGTGCGGCGGATGGTCTTGGCTACGTCGAGCTGGTTGTGGAGGGTGATGACGGAGGCGTTGTCAGGCGCGTCGGGAAGGAAGATGGCAGCGAAGTAGGTGCTGCTGGTGCCGGCCCAGTCGAAGGGGCCGTTGAGGGTTTCGCCGCCGGAGACTTTCTTGGGGGCGAGGTGCTGGGAGGTGCCGCTGCGGCTGAGATCGACCTGGGCGCCGGCGTAGGCCAGGGCGTTGTCCTGATCGCCGAAGCCGCCGGGCCAGCTGATGAAGGTGCGGATGGGGGCGTTATCGCGGGTGATGGCCACGTCGGCGTGGAGGACGTAGGTCTCGTCGAAGGCGAAGGTCTTGGTGACTTCGAGGTTGCCGGTGGCGTACTTGAAGGTGAGCGTCGCTGGGGCGGCGAGGTTGCCGGTGGAGGAGGCGACGTAGAGGCCGTTGTTGACCGCGGTGTTGACGGCGGGGTCGTAGGTGTAGAGAGACAGCGGGTGGCCGAACTGCTCGGCGGCCTGATGGTGGACGAGGTCGAGGGGACGGCCGTCGCTGTCTTTGAACTTCTTGAGGATCCAGCTGGAGACGTGTGCTCCGCGGTTGGTGAAGGTGATGCGGTAGAGCTCGTTCTCGATGGTGGTGGTGGTCTCGGCGGCGGCCTGTACGGTGGGTACGGTGGCGGCTCCCGCGGCAGACGTAGTAGCACCGGGCTGGATGGTGGGCTGCGCTGGCGCGTTCTGTTGCGTGGCGGCGGGCGGGGTGGGCAATGCTGTCTGGGGGTTCGTCTTCGCCTTGAAGTATTGAAGGCCAAGGAAGACTGCAACCATTACGAATGCCATGACGAGGAGCGACTTGCCGCCGTCCTGACCGCCACCTGCTTGATTGGGGTTTTTAAACTCTGCCAAGTGAAACTTCCTATTCTTTGTGAGACATGAGGCTCGCACCGCGGGGAACGCAGGCGCTTCTTCTATGGTAAATGGTCCGTGTAAATGGAGACGGCTGGACTGGACGGGGAGTTTCGGGTGGGGACGGGATCGAGGCCGCCTTTAGCGAAGGGATGGCAGCGGGCGAGGCGGCGGAGAGCGAGCCAGGAGCCTCGGAAGAGACCGAAACGGACGAGGGCTACGTAGGCGTATTCGGAGCAGGTGGGGAGGTAGAGACACTGCGAAGGGCTGAAGGCGTGCAGGATAGGCGAGAGAATGGACTTGTAGATGCCAAAGGCGATGCGGATGGGTAGGGTGGGTTCGGGGTTGGGCTCGGAATTGGGTTGGGGGGTGTTCATGCGGAGGCTTGCTACTTTGCCTGCTGGGTCGTCTGCTGATTCCGGGCGGCTTTCTGGATGGTGCGGAAGACCTGGGCTACCTCGCGGTCGAGGGTGGCGAATTCGAGGTCGATGACGGTACGGCGTGGATGGAGAATGACGTCGACTGGAGTGGTGAGGGCGGGGAGATTCTTGCGGACGGCCTCGCGCATGCGGCGTTTGATGCGGTTGCGGTCGACGGCCTTGCCCATGACTTTGCCTACGGTGAGGCCGATGCGAGGACTCGCGGCGTCGGCGTCGCGGAGGGGCGTGCCGTCGGGGCCGAGCTGCGGGCGCAGGGTGAAGAAGTAGGTCATCTGCTTGGCGAATTGCTTGCGGCTGGCCTTGTAGACGCGCTGGTAGTCGGAGTGTTTGCGGAGGCGAAAGATGAGCGCCGTCATGGTGAGGTCCTGTAGGTTCCAGTTTACCGTGTGGGGCTATGACGATGGTTGTTCGGGGGAGTCGAGCTCATCAATCAACTCTTTGAGCTGCTCGCGGAGGCGGTCGCTTAGGAGGAGGATTTCGACGCCCAGGGTGCCGTCAGGGGAGATGCGGCGGACGATGCAGCGGGCGCGGAAGGTGAGGCGGTTGACCTCGAAGCGGAGGTCGAGGATGTCGTCGATGTTTACCTCAGATTGAAGGCGGGGCTGGAGGAGACAACCGTTAAGGCAGAGGTCGACAATCTTGCCTGTGGTGATGTACCAGCCGTCGATGCGGAAGTCGAAGGGGCCGTAGCAGGGATAGCGGCGCGACTTGCGGCGGTCTGAGGGTGAGGGCATTTCGCTGGGTGACTCGTTGGTAGGGTTATCGGCGGATTGGGCGTGAGGTTGAGGTAACGGCAGAGCAGAGACGAAATACAGGGATCCCTCCCCCATTCGGCTTCGCTCAGGGTCAGGATGACGACTTAAAAAGTGCGCTCAAAGGAGACCTAAAACAAGCAACCGTAGACGCGGAAAGGCCCGCCGTGGTCGTGGCGGGCCCTCGGAAGTTATTGGTTCAACCCTATTTCTTGTTTCCGGTTCCGGTTTGTGCTGGTTGGCTGCCTCTCTGCGGTGTGGGCTGGGCAGGCTTGCCGGACATCGGGTTGCTGGGTTGAGCAGGCTTTGTGCTCTGCTGCTGGTTTGACGTGTTCTGCTGCTTGTCCATGGTGTACTCCTGATGCCAGCAGGGCAATCATCTTGCGCTTGCAACCTTGCCGGCAGTTACGTTGGAGTGAGTGCAGGGTGGGTGGGTTGCCCCGTGTAGGGCCCTCGGCGGATGAAGTGCCGTGGGGACTCGGGCTGCATTTCGTTTGGAGAGAGCGATCTGAAGCTGAAGGCATGACACCGCTGGCCCTCTGTGCGGAGGGTTCCATGGAGGACGAGCGATAACTCGTCCTCCTGGTTGCGCTTATGCCACTTTGATGGACTGAACTGGTTTTTATCCAGTAACCCGATCACGATTCGCGGCGAGCTTTGTTCAAACTCAAGCTCCGAAAAGAGCGGAACACGCGAGATTCAGTGGATGGGCTTGTTGCAGCACTTCTGATGATGCGGAAGTGGGTAAAAGAAGAACTAGTCGCGGAAACCGGCGCTGACGGCGATCTTGTGACGGCCCTTTGCACGACGACGGTTGAGGACGGCGGCGCCGGCCTTGGTCTTCATGCGGGTCAGGAAACCGTGGGTCTTCGCGCGGTGGCGGCGGTTGGGTTGGAAAGTACGCTTCGGCATCGGACAAACTCCTGCGCAGGATCGAATTCCTGCTGAAACTTTAGGCTTGTTGCAACAATCTCTGAGTATACCTGAATGGACGGGATTTTCACAGGGTATGTGCCCGTGTTCGTGTGTGATGAGACTTCAAAAAGCGAATTGGCGGTTTTGCGATGACGGCGGGGGAGCAACCGAGGCACGGAGCAATGCGCGGAGCTGGGCGTGGAACAGGATTGCAATGGCTTATCGGTTTACGGCCCCGGTAACACAAGAAGGGGATTGATAATAGAGGCAGCGGGGTGTGTTCGCACGCTTTTTTTTCGCATTCGCGAACCTTCAGTTCGGTTCTTCACCGTGAATGGTGCAACTTCTATTTTTTGGGAGAAGGGCTTGAAAAACGTCCGGTTTTCCGTGCTAACATCGAACCCGATTCGCAAGACGTTTTTCTGCACGTCCGGTTGATCCGCACTCTGCCTTATTTTGAAATACTCCTTTCCGCAGTCTGCAAGAAACGGGTGCAAAGCGGAGAGAATTCTGGCAACACAGGGACGCTTTTCCTCCCTCGCTCGATCTGCGGGGATGGAACCCTGTTTGCTTTTGTCTCTTTTTTTGCGTCGTTACTCGATGTAGTCAAGTGCGTTTCATCCGGGTTGGAACAGGGAAAAAGACAAGGAAGCTACAGAATGTCATTCGTTCCGACGGCAACTGCCGTATTGAATTATTGGGTCCGTATCCTCGCTGCTCTAGAGAAGAAGATCAATCGCCAGTCGTATGAAACATGGCTAAAACCGACGCGGTTCTCTCATCTCGAAGGGAAGAAGCTCTTCGTGCGGATCCCCTCAGCCGACTTCCAACATGTGGGCGACCGTTATGCCGACCTGATCCAGGAGGCGATCGATAACCTTGGGCTGGATGTTGAGTCGGTGACATTTACGACTCCTGAACAGGACCCGAAGGTGCGTGAAGACGGCGGGTTTGCGCCGGTGCCGAGCCATAGCCAGAGTGCGCCGAAGCAAAATCGGCTGGGACAGCAGAGCTCGCAGCCCGCTGGGCCGGGGCCGGAGCAGTCGCGGTTTGACTGGAACGCGGCTTCGCAGCTGAATCCGCGATACCAGTTCGATGCGTTTGTGATTGGGAGCGGCAACCAGTTTGCCATGGCCGCGGCGCAGGCTGTCGCGGAACGGCCGTCGAAGGCTTACAACCCGCTGTTCCTGTATGGGGGCGTGGGAATGGGCAAGACGCACCTGATGCATGCGATTGGCCACGATGTGAAGCGGAGGCAGCCGCATGCCTCGATCAGCTACCTGAGCGGCGAGAAGTTTACCAACGAGATGATCAACTCGGTGCGGTACGACAAGATGACCGGCTTCCGCGACCGGTTCCGCAATGTGGATGTGTTGCTGATCGACGATATTCAGTTTCTCGCGGGCAAGGAGCGGACGCAGGAAGAGTTCTTCCATACGTTCAACGCGCTGCACGAGAGCATGAAGCAGATTGTGATTGCGAGCGACCGTCCGCCGAAAGAGCTGCCGGACTTTGAGGACCGGTTGCGCTCGCGATTTGAGTGGGGATTGATCGCGGACATTCAGCCGCCGGATCTTGAGACGAAGGTTGCGATTCTGCAGAAGAAGGCGGAGAGCGAGCAGACACAGTTGCCGACGGATGTGGCGCTGTTTATCGCTTCGAATGTGCGGACCAATGTGCGTGAGCTCGAGGGTGCGCTGGTTCGGCTGATTGCGTGGTGCAGCATGCACGGCGTGGAGATTACGCTGGCGGTGACGCAGCAGTGCCTGAAGCAATTCATCGATACGCAGGTAAGGAAGATCACGATTGAGACGATTCAGCGTACGGTAGCGGAGCCAGTTTGGGATGCGCGTTCGGAATTGAAGCAGAAGAACAACTCGCGGCAGATTGTGGTGCCGAGGCAGATTGCTATGTACCTGGCGAAGCAGTTGACGGAGGCTTCGCTGCCTGAGATCGGGAGGCAGTTCGGGGGTAAGCACCATACGACGGTGATGCACTCGATTGCGAAGATCGATGAGCAGCGGCGGGCGGATAAGGATTTGAACCGCACGATCAATAAGCTGATGGAGACGCTGAGCTAATAACGAAGAAGAGCGGATAGGCTGGAATTTTCAGGACTCAGACGTATTGCTTTTTGCGGAACTGCATTTGGTTGAGAGCTCCCCGTTCCCCACGGTTCCGGGCCTGTTTTAACTGTCGATGTTCCGATGTCTTCGTAAAGTGGAGAGCCTATGAACACGCCAGCGGGGCGGGCCCTGATCGTACACCGGTTTATGGGGCTGTGCGGTCTTATGGGCGCCCTGCTGTTCTTCGCAGGAGACATGCTTTTCTACGGATACTTCGGCTCCGGCGCAGGCTTCGAGGAGGGGATGCGCCGAACGGTGATGCAGGGAGCGCCCGGCAGGCTCGTTGCCGGCGGGGCGATCGGACCAGCCGCAGCCTGTCTATGCATCGTGGGGTTCTGGCATGTGTACCGCAACGTTCGGCCTGCGAGCAGGATATGGGGACAGGTGATGTTCGGGGCCTTCTTTGCCCTGATGGTGACGGGCAGTGCGGTACACACGCTCTGGACTGCCCGCGGTCTTGCGCTGAAGTACTGCGGCGGCGGGAGCGGACCTTGTTCCGACTTGCACAGCGCGATACGGAGTTATTGGGGCTTGATGTACCAGATAGGAGCCGCCCCGGGATATCTGGGGGCCGTGATCCTGCTTGGTCTGGTACTGATGCGGAAGACGTGGTATCCGCGTTGGACAGTCCTGGCCAATCCAGCTGTGTTGATTCTTCTTTCGCCGTTAGCTACGATGGTGCCCGCTCCGCTCGGCTCGGTGATCGTCGGGGGTTCCACAAATCTATCGATTGCTGTCTTTTTCTTTGTGTCGGTAGCGACGTCCTGGAGGCGTCACTCAGACGCTTGATTCGGGCATGCCCACAGATAAAAGGACAAACAACAGCAAAGGCTAAGGCAGCGGTACGCAGCAGTGCCTGAGGCAGTTCATCGATACGCAGGTGCGGAAGATTACAGATGGAGGCCGGTGTGATGCCGGCCTCTTTTCTTTTAACTCAAGGATGTGTTGCCGTGGGCTACAATTTCGCTTCCTCCCCAAGAGCATTAAATTTCGTTTCGAGAAGGACACAACCATGAGTACAAGTGCGCCGGTAACACCGGAGCGGATTATGCAGTTTGCCTGGAGCTATGTTCCAACCCTGGTGCTGGAAGCGGCGATCCATCATCGTGTCTTCGATGTGCTGGATGGCGGGCCGAAGACGTTGAAGGAGACGGCGGAGGCGACAGGGGCCTCGGAACGCGGGCTGCGAGCGGTGATGAATACGCTGGTGGGGTTGAATTTTCTTGCGAAGACCGATGGGCTTTATGCGCTGACGCCGGAGAGTGAGGCGTTCCTGGTGAGCACGAAGCCGAGCTTTCAAGGGGGCATATTAAGGCACACGAGCGGGCAGCTGATTCCGAAGTGGCTTTACCTGAATGAAGTGGTCGCCACAGGTAAGCCGGCGGCAGCGGTCAATCAGGAGGGTTCAGGCACCGATTTCTTTCAGAAGCTAGTGGCGGATATCTTTCCGATGAGCTACCCGTCGGCGCAAGTGCTGGCGAAACATCTTGGATTGGATGGTTCAGAGAGTGAAGTTAAGGTACTGGATCTGGCGGCCGGATCGGGGGTTTGGGGTATCGCGCTGGCTCAGAGCTCTGAGAAGGTGACGGTGACGGCGGTGGACTGGGTGGATGTGCTGCCTGCGACTGAGAAGATGGTGGCTCGGTTTGGATTGACGGACCGGTTTACGTTTGTCTCGGGTGACTTGCAAACAGCAGATTTTGGAAGCGGCCATAACGTTGCGACACTGGGACATATTCTGCATAGCGAAGGCGAGGCGAGAAGCAGGAGCTTGCTGCGGAAGACGTTTGAGGCGCTGGCGCCGGGTGGGACGATTGCTATCGCTGAGTTCCTGGTGAATGAAGATAGAACGGGGCCGGTTGTGTCGCTCTTTTTCGCGACGAATATGCTGGTGAATACGGACGATGGCGATACTTATTCGTTTGAAGAGATCAGTGAATGGCTGACGGAGGTTGGGTTTACGAATGCCCGGCTGGTGGAGGTTCCTGGGCCTTCGCCGTTGGTGCTTGCTACGAAGCCATAAGGATAGAGAGGCCGGTGTTCAGTCACCGGCCTCTTCTGTTTGCTAGGGTAGATATTTTGCGGGAATCGGGTTGGTGGGGCGTTCGCTGTCCCAGAGGATGTTGATGATCCAATAGCGGTCGCTGTCCTTGAGGAGTTGGATGCTGTTGATGCCGCGAGCGAAGGGTGTGGCGTCGTCGGCGTTGTGGCGGGACTCGTAGGTGCTCCATACGTGGACGATGTTGCCGAACTGCTGAACTTCGTTGTGGATGCTGCGCTCGAAGAAGCCGCTGGCGGTCATGGTTCCGCTGCTGCGGGCGATGTAGTCGTCGATGGTGAGTATGAGGGCATCGGCGTGGGGTGAATCCTTGGCGGCCCGGGCGGGGATGAGGCGGGCGCTGGGGAGAAAGAGGGAGCGCATGCGGTCCCAGTCGCGGGGCTGGCCCTTGGGGCCCGAGATAACGCTGTAGAGGGCCGTGAGGATGGCGTCGACGGAGTTGACGTCTGCGGGTTTGGCCGTGGGCCACGTGGGGTGGGCGGCGATGTCGCCTTGTACGGGTGCGGGAGGTGGGGTAGGGGTTTGGGCTGAAGCGGCGGTGCAGGCGAGGGCGAGCAGCAGGGTGGCGGTGAGGCGGTGGTGGTGCTTCATAAGGACTCCTTTGTTCAGAGGCTGATGTAGACGCCTTTGCGGATCCATTGGGGGTCGGTAAGCTGCTGCATCATGAAGTCGGCTACGTCTTCGCGGGAGATGCTGCTGCCGTTGCGTGGGAGGGCTTCGCCGTCGATGCGGTAGTGGCCGCGGGAGTTGCTGTTTCTGAGCATCGGAGGCATGACCATGGTCCAGTCGAGGTCGGTTGCGGAGAGAGCGGCGTATTGCGAGATCTGCGAGGCTACGGGCCACTTGAGGAGCGTGTTGTAGAGGATCTTCTGGACGATCCAGCGGCGGTAGAAAGGCTGCTTTTTTAGGGAGTCGGTCAGCGCCCCGGCAGAGCCGAGGACGATGATGCGGCGGACGCCTGTCTGCTGCATGGCGGTGATGATGTTGGGGACGCCGCGCTCGAGGACGTCCTCTTTGCCGAGTGAGCGTGCGCCGAGGGCCGAGAGGACGGCGTCGGAGCCTTTGATGGTTTCGAGGACGGCATGGGGGTCGCAGGCGTCACCGTAGACAACGTCGACTTTGTTGCGGAGGGGGAAGGTGTCGGGTGAGCGCAGGAGGGCTGTGACTTGATGGCCGGCGGCCAAGCAGCGGTTGGTGAGGAGGGTGCCGGTGCCTCCGCTGGCTCCGAAGAGTGCAATCTTCATAAAGGGTCGCCTTTTCTGGTTTGGGACTGATTATCCTCTGGGATGAGATGAAGTTGTGAAAAAACTGGTTGGGCTAACTATATGGATTTTGTTTTGGTTGGGCTTTATTCCCACGAATAGTGTGGGGTCTTCTCAGGGTTTGAGGATTGGTGTTGTGAAGAAGTGGAATAAACGGGTACAGGGTAATGGGATCGGAGAACGGTCTTCCTATCTTTGCTTCTTGACGGGACGAGTTTTCTAAAACGAGGATGGTGTTCAGGTTGTTGATGAGTAAGGAGATAGGAGAGTTATCCACTTTTCAAGCGACAACGGTTAAGACTACTGGTATTTATCTCTTTTAATTCTTGTTTTTTAGAAGCAGTCGCGGCGTTGGGCATGGTCAGAAGCGTGGTGCAGTCGTCGCACATAACGGACGTAGTTTCCCACAAAGAAATCTGTCGCGCCGGGGGCGGGTTCGACCCTAGAATCGAGCAGATGGCTGAGCGGGCCGATGTGCGTGCTGCAATGTGCACGATGGGCATGGTTCGGTGTACAGTTTGGCCAGCGACTTACGAATCAAAATATCCGGAGACCAGACAGTGACGACTGCTACCCAGGAGCCCCCGATGGGCGAGACGACCCCAACATCAGCCCCGACCGGCAACCTCGAAATCACCGTCTCCCGCGCTGAGCTTCTGCGCGAGCTGACCGCGGCGCAATCGGTGGTGGAACGGAAGACGACGATTCCCATCCTGTCGAACTTTCTATTCGAGGCTGCCGATGACAAGCTGACGATCACGGCGACTGACCTGGACCAGAGCCTGCGGACGAGCTGTGCGGCGAAGGTGAAGAAAGCCGGCGCTTGCACCATTCCGGCGCGCAAGCTGTACGACTACATCAAGCTGCTGCCCGAGGGCGATATCTCGATAAAGCTGATGGATAACCACTGGGTGCAGATTCGCGCGGGGCGCTCGAACACGAAGATGGTGGGGATGGCGCGTGCGAACTTCCCGCAGGTTCCGGAGTTTCCGGCGAGCGGCGCGTTCAAGCTGTCGGTGGCTTCGCTGAAGAACCTGGTGTTGAAGACGATCTTTGCGATCTCGAACGAGGAGAGCCGGTATACGCTGAATGGCGCGTTGCTGGTGCTGAAGGCCGAGAGCATGGCGATGGTTGCTACCGATGGCCACCGTCTGGCGCACATTGAGAAGCAGGGCGAGACGCTGGAGGGGATCTCGGGCGAGAAGAAGACGCTGATTCCGCGGAAGGCGCTTGCTGAGCTTTCGTCGTTGCTGGGCAACACGGATGCTGAGTCGCTGGAGTTTGGAGATGACGACCAGACGCTGTTCTTCAAGGTTGGCGGCCGCGTGCTGACGAGCCGAAAGCTAACGGGACAGTTCCCCAACTATGAGGCTGTGCTGCCGCGGGACAACAACAAGTTTGTGATTGTGCGCTCGGAGGATCTGATGAGTTCGATCCAGCGTGTGGCGCAGTTTGCCGATGAGCGCAGCGGCGCGATCAAGATTCGGCTGGAGCAGAACGAGCTGAAGCTGTCTTCGTCTTCTACGGATGCTGGCGAGTCTGAGGATACGATTGAGACACCGTATAACTACGACCCGTTGGTGGTTGGATTTAATAGCCAATACCTGATCGACTTTTTGAAGGCTATTGGAAATACGGGCGAGGTTAGGTTGGAGTTCAAGGATGCCCAGAGCGCTGGGCAGATGCGGCCTGAGGATGGCAACGAGGATGTGAAGTACCGGTACATCTTGATGCCGATGAGGATTTGAGGGACGATGCCAGGCACCACTACCAGGTATGACAAATAACGCATAAATTGGCCATCTGGCCACGTTATGCGTTATTTCTTTTGGCGCGTAGTACCACCCAGGCTCCTCATCACGAGGACACATGACTTCGCTCAGCAAGAAAGCCAGGGTTGCAGGGCTCCTGTACATCGTGAGCTCACTGTTTGGCATCGTGCGCCTCATTTACATTCCCAATACCTTGATCGTCGATGGAGACGCGTCAGCGACGGCCAACAATATCGCGGGTCACGAGTTGCTCTTCCGCTTCGGTATTGTCAGCTATCTGATCTCCAGCACTCTCTGGATCTTTGTCACGTTGGCTCTGTATAGGCTGCTTAAGGGAGTCGACCAGACGCTCGCCGTTCTGATGGTGATCCTGGGCGGCCTGGTGATCGTGCCTATCTTCTTCGTCAACACAGCCAATGATGCAGCCGCCCTGCTCTTCGCTCGCGGCGCCGATTTCCTGTCAGTTCTCGACCAGCCGCAACGCGACGCCTTCGTCATGGTGTTCCTCCATCTGCATCACCAGCTTGACCTGGTCTGGTCGATCACTGGGGGTCTGTGGCTCATTCCGTTGGGGCTGCTGGTATACAAATCGCGTTTTCTCCCCCGCATCTTAGGCGTCTGGCTGATGATCGCGTGCTTCGGCTATCTGGCCCTCAGCTTTACCGGCTTGCTGTTTCCAGCGTACGAAGACAGGGTGTGGAAGTTCGCCCAACCCGTCCTGCTGGCAGAGTTGGCGTTCATGCTCTGGCTTGTAATCATGGGCACCAGGGAGCAGCGCTTAGCCGCAACATCGTCCTAGAGAACTGAGGTCACTCAAACGCTCTCTTATGGGCAATAACTGACAGAAGAATAGGGAGGTAGTCTCGCTACGCGGGCAAGACTGTAGGATGCGCCTGAACTGCGAATCCATGAACCGAAGACATAAATAGAACGTCAAACAGAAAGGTTCTATAGCACGTCAGTAGAAAACGTTCGGAGAGGTGTTTCTGTAGTGAAATCGACGTTCGCACTTGCCACGGCTCGCGCCATTGTCTTCATGTTTACATTCCTGATCGGCTCACAGATCGCGAGTTGGGTTAAGGGCGAGTAATCGACCCCTGTTCAGGAGTCAACCCGCAAGGTTATTCGTAAGCTCTCGACTGAGTGCCGTACGGTCCGCGCTAGAGGATTGGCTGACTCGCGGATGGTACTGCGAGAAGAGGCGCGAGAGCCAGACACCAACCGATCTCCTTCCGTGCTAGTTCTGAATTCCAGATTTTGGTCATATGGGCGATCTTTCCGGTGATACATACGATTCGGAACAAGGCTGTGTCTGGTGTGTGACGATACCCCCCAAAGGATTTTCAATTGTTGCCCAAGACAATTGCGATGACGCGTTGCGGTGCTGATACGGACGCGGCGGCACGTGCGTAAGCCTCATTAGGGATGATGCGGCAGAATGACTGCTGAGCCGCTCGTATGGTCGATGAGGATGGCTTGCATGGCTTGATTGACCTGGTCGAGAGGGAAGGTTTCGACGGGTGGAGTGAGCTGGATCTCTTCGGCTAGGCGGAGGAAGTCGCGGCCGTCCTGACGGGTCATGTTGGCTACGCTGCGGAGCTGGCGCTCTCCCCAGAGCAGCGTGTCGTAGTCGAACTGCGGGATGCGGTCGAGGTGAATGGCGTTGATCGCAACGATGCCGCCTTTGGCGATGGATCGCAGGGCTGCGATAACGACGTCGCCTGAGGGCGCGAAGGTGATGGCTGCATCAAGGGCGACGGGTGGGGAGTCGGTGGCTTCGCCCACCCACTCGGCTCCGAGCTGGCGAGCTGTGGCCTGGTGGGCGGCGTCACGGGTGCTGACGTAGACGCGGCAGTCCCAGGATTGGAGGACACGGATCATGAGTTGGGCGGAGGAGCCGAAGCCGAAGAGGCCTACGCGCTGACCCTTGCAGACCTCAGCGACTCGCAGGCTGCGGAAGCCGATGATGCCGGCGCAGAGCAAAGGTGCGGCTGCGGTGTCTGAGAGACCAGGTGGGATGGGGAGGAGGAAGTCAGTGCGGGCGGTGGTGTACTCGGCGAAGCCTCCGTTGCGGGTGTAGCCGGTGAAGGTGGGGTTGTCGCAGATGTTTTCGCGGCCGGAGGCGCAGAATCTGCAGGATCCGTCTGTGCCGCCAACCCAGGAGACGCCGACGCGGCTTCCGATGGGAAACTCCGCGGAGGGTGATTCGAGAACCTCTGCGACGATCTGATGGCCTTGGATCAAGGCTTGCTGCTTTTGGGGGAGTTCGCCGGCGGCGATGTGCAGGTCTGTTCGACAGACACCGCAGGCAAGGACTTTGAGGACAGCTTCGCCTTTTTGGGGGATGGGAGTAGGGACGTCTTCGATGATGAGGGGGTTGTCGCGCAGAGGTCCGGGCTTTCGCAGGATGGCGGCTCGCATGCAGTTCTCCTTACTACGCAAACTGGCACAGCCATCATGCCATTTCCCAGAAGTTTAAGGCGTACGCGAATTAGGGTGGCGATGCGAGCTCAAAGTGCAGTCCGGGCTAAATGAGTCATTCGAGCTTGTATGAACCTCCTCCCGAAGGCAGGATGGTTGGGTCATTGATTGTTGCCCTTGATCAAGTCCGAGGAAATCGCGGTCAAATATCCGAGCAACCCTCCAGAGCCATGGTTTGGGCCGGCCGTGAAGTACAGCTCTGCAGCGGGCGTAGATGCGGCATCATAGTTGCCCGGGCTGGCGTTTCCGGGGCTGATCGACCAGATTCCATTGATGGCGATCGGCTTTCCACTCGCATCCTCCAGCAGGCCATCGAAGTGGCCAGTGGTCAGGTTGTAAGCGGCGATCCAGCCGCTGGACTCGGTATTTCCGCCGCCAGCGAACTGCCCGATCAGCAGGTCGTGGCTGAAGCGTCCAAAGTCGAGCGGAGCGAGCGCCACTCCCCACGGGGCGTTCAGCCAATCTCCATGTTCCAAACGCAGCAGCAACCGTCCGGTCGATGTGTAGACATCGACGTAGCCTAATCCCGGTCCGTCGGTTTCAAACGGCGACCCTTCTTCGTGGAGCGCATAAGTCACGACGATGTCGTTGCCGATGGTCTGTACGTTGAAAGGCACAAAGTCAGGCGGCAACCGATCATCTTCGAACCGGCGCTCCCCGCCTCCTTCCTCGCCCGACTCTTCGCCGAAGTGTGCTCGATGGAACGTGCTGTCGTAAATATCGACGCGGCCTTTGCCGAAGTTAGCTGCGTAGAGGTAGAGCTTGTCATGGACGAAAGCGCTGGTCAAACCCGTATAAACCGAGCCATCCTTGGTTTTGACCACGGTCGCGGCCTGATTGAGAGCAACGCCGGGGTTCCAACCAGCGATGGTGCCGTCAATGGTGCTGAACAGGAAGATGGCTTGCGTGCCGGGAGCGATTAGAAAGTCAGTCGGGCTGCCGTTGAAGATCGTTCCGGTGGGCGTACCCTTTTTGCCGGTGACCGCGGCCGGAATGGTGACAACCAGACCCTGTTTGCTCCCTGCGCCGTTGTAGAGTGTGCTGAGTCCCGTTCCGTTGTCAGAGATCCACCAGGGACTACCGGAACCACGGGCCATGCCCCAGGGATTGATCAGCTGCGGATCGGTAACGGGTGCGACTCCCGGCGCACTAGAGACGAGATTTGTCTGGTTGTAGTGCTGTCCAAAAGCGACAGTCGCCATCATGGACAGAGCCAGTGCCGTTCGGGATGAAAAGCGCAGTAACGTCTTCATATGCGAGCCTCCTTGATGCTCTAGGGCCCCGGTCAACTTCGGGGAAAATATAGTCCACTCGTCGGGCCGGGATGTCGCAGTTTTGTCACCGTTTTGTTAAAAACGCTTGGTTTTGATGCCTGGCCAGGGTCGGACATTTTTTTGGAAATTCTCAAAAATAAGACTTGACGCCATACACTATGCGTCATACAGTGTGTGTGGAACAGTATGACGTCTGCACTCCAAAACGATTTGTTTGATTCGCTCCGGCTGGAGCTCCGGCGGGGCTGCCTGATTGTGGCCGTTCTGGCGCAGCTTCGGGTAGAGCACTACGGCTACACGCTACGGAAGGCGCTGGCTGACGAGGGTCTGGCGATTGAGGAGAGCACTCTGTATCCGCTGCTGCGGCGGTTGGAGACACAAGGGCTGCTGACGAGCGAGTGGCGCGAGGAGGAGAAGCGGAATAAACGCTTCTACCGGCTGTCGGCCGATGGTGAGGCGATCCTGGAGCAGTTGCTGGTGGAGTGGAACGGGATTAACGACTCGCTGCACAAGATTCTGAAGGACCAGAGAGGAAGGTAGGCTATGGAGCTACTCGAGCGTTATCTGCAGGCCGTAGGACAGTATCTGCCGACGAAGAGCAAGATGGACACGCTGGCGGAGTTGCGGGCGAACCTGCTGGCCCAGATGGAGGGTCGCGAAGAAGAGTTGGGGCGGCCGCTGACGCAGGGTGAGGTCGCCGATGTGCTGGAAAAGCATGGCCGGCCTATGCTGGTGGCCGCGCGGTATCTGCCGCAGCAATATTTGATTGGACCAGCATGGTTCCCGATCTATTGGTTCACGCTGAAGAAGAGCTTCCCCTTTGTCGTGGCGGTGTATGTGGCGGCGTATGTGGTGACGCAGGTCGCGACGACGTTCGTTGAGGGAGCGAGAGGCCACTTCGACATTGGAGCTGCGATCGGCCACTTTCCGAGTGTCGCCTTAACCTTTTGGGCTTGGATGACGCTGGGTTTTGCGTTCTTCGAGTTTGCGCAAGGGCGGTACTTCCAGAAGGTGGATTTTTCGAAGGGATGGAACCCGAACGATCTGCCGAAGGTGGAGGCGAAGGGCAAGCAGCCATCGATGGCGGGTGGCGTGGCGGACGTGATTGTGAGCGCGCTGGTGATTGTGTGGCTGCTGGCTGTGCCCTATAAGCCGTATTTGTTGCTGGGCCCGGGTGTGGGATACCTGCACGCGATGCCGTTCGGGCTGACGTCTGAGTGGCACATCTTCTATTGGCAGATTATTGGTCTGTTGCTGGTGCAGCTGGGGCTGAAGACCGTGATGCTGTTTCTCCATGGAGCTCGCCGATGGCGCAAAGGCGTCGAGATAGTGGTGCAGGTGATGGGGATTCTGATCATCACAATCATGGTGCAGGCGCGATCATACTTCGTTCCTAGAACGACATCGGAGACGATGTCGCTGAAAGACCTGGCAACGATAAACACTGCGATCAATCTTGGGTTCAAGATGGTGTTGGCGATCTGTGTGGTGAAACTGCTGTGGGATATCTGGCAGCTGATCGTGCATTCCGATGCGAAAGACAATGGCTATGCGAAGCGAAGTAGCTGCGTTTGAGGAATGTGTTGCGACGAAGGGGCCTGAGTGTCCCCCTTGCTGTGTAGAGAATCACTATGGCGCTATTGTCTCAACTCAACTTCGGTGGCGCCCTGACCGCCCTGGTTTTGTGGGGGCTCGGTGATGGTGGTGACGTGGGGGTGGCTGCGGAGGTAGTCGCGCAGGGTGCGGCGCAGGATGCCCATTCCGGTGCCGTGCACGATGCGAATGCGTGGGAGGCCGGCGAGGAAGGCGCGGTCGAGGAAGCGCTCGACTTCGGCCTGGGCTTCGCCGGCAGTGCGGCCGATGACATTGATCTCGGAGGTCATGTAGTCGGTGTCGTCGTTTGCGGTGGCGACGGTGATGCCGCCGCGTTTGCGTGCGGCTTCGAGCGGGGTGACGACCTTGATGGATTCGACTTCGGCGATGTCGTCGATGGCGGCACGCATCTTCATAGGACCCATGGAGAGCTCGAAGTTCTTTGCGTCGATGATGCGGTCTACGCGGGCCTGACGGCCTAGGGATTTGAGTTTGACGAGGTCGCCGACCTTGATGCCTTTGGGGATGTGGGGTTGAGCGGCGGGGTCGTTCTTGTCGGCGCGGGTGTTGTGGGCGACTACGGTTGAGTTGAACTGCTCGGAGAACTCGCGGCGCAGCTTGGCCATGCGTAGATCGGAGTCGCGGGCGATCTTCTTTGCGAGGGCCTTGTCGTCGATGGCTTTGACGGTCTCGCGGAGTTGGTAGGCGAAGTCTTCGATGAGCGAATTGAGTTTGGCTTCTAGTTCTTTGGTGCGGGCTTTCTGCTCCATGCGACCTTCGACTTCGATGCGTGCTTTCTCGCGGGAGAGCTCTCTTTCTCGTAGCTGAAGGGCTTCGCGTTCGGCTGCGGCTGCGGTGAGTTGGTCGTGGAGTTGGTCGAGGAAGGCTCCGATGTCCGCGGTCTGCGTGGACATTTGGGCGCGGGCTGCGGCGATGATGTCTGGCGCGAGGCCGAGGCGGCTGGCTATGTTGAGGCCGGCTGAGGCTCCAGGAACGCCAAGGCGCAGCTCGTAGGTGGGGGTGAGGGTTTGCTGGTCGAACCCTACGGCGGCATTCAACACTCCGGCGTGGTTGGCGGCGTAGACCTTAAGCGAGGTTAGGTGTGTGGTGATGCAGCACCATGCATTGACGGCTAGGAAGTGTGAGGCGATGGCTACGGCAAGGGCTGCGCCTTCTTCGGGGTCCGTGGCGGAGCCTAGTTCGTCGAGGAGGACGAGCGAGTCGGAGGTGGCTTCGCGGGAGATGCGGTCGAGGTTGACGACGTGCGCGGAGAAACTGGAGAGGTTGCGCTCGATGGATTGTGCGTCGCCTATGTCGGCGTAGACGCTTTGGAAGACCGGGAGCCTGACTTCTTCGGCGGGGACGGGGATTCCGGCCTGGGCCATGAGCGAGAGCAGGCCGAGGGTTTTGAGCGAGACGGTTTTGCCGCCGGTGTTAGGGCCGCTGATGATGAGCTGGCGGGTATCGGGTGGGAGGATGATGGTGAGGGGGATGGGGGTTGTGGGTTCTGTGCCTGCTTCGAGTGCCGTGGCGCGCATGCGGAGCTCCAGCAATGGATGGCGGGCGGCGATGAGGGCAAGTTCAAGCGTAAATACGGGGCGGGTGCAGTTGAGTGCGTTGGCGAAGCGGGCGCGGGCGGAGTGAGATTCGACCTCGGCGAGGATCGCAGTGCCGAGATGGATTGCGGTGGAGTTTTCGCCGATGGCGCGGGTCATCGCGACGAGGATGCGATGGATTTCGGATTGCTCTTCGTCGAGGAGTCGGACGAGTTCGTTGTTCTGCTCGATGGTTTCGAGGGGTTCGACGAAGACGGTTTGGCCGGAGGACGATGAGCCGTGGATGACGCCGGGGATGCGGCGCTTGAACTCCGCTTTGACGGGAATGACAAAGCGGTCACCGCGGATGGTGATGAGATCGTCCTGTGTGCTGCCGCCTTCGCTTAGCCCGCGGAGAGATTTGCGGAGGCTCTCTTCGATGGCGCGGTGCTGGCGCTCCATGGCTCGGCGGATGCGGCGAAGCTCGGGCGAGGCGTCGTCGTTGAGTGAGCCGTCGGGCTCGATCTTACCGCGCAGTGTGCGTAGGAGTGGGGCGAGGTCGTGATGAACGAGTGGGGCGGAGAGGGTGGCGATGCCGGGCCAGTCGTAGCGAGTGCTGCCGGGGGGCGGGTTGATGAGGTTGCGCCATGCAGCGATGCGCTCGACCACGTTGAGGAGGTCGCGGATTTCGGTACCTTCGAGGGCTGCGCCGTCGATGCGAGCTTTGTCGAGCAACGTCGTGGGGTCGAAGAGGCCGTTGAACTCAAAGCTTTCGCCGCGTGCAAGCATGGTGCGCATCTCGGCGGTGCGTTGTTGCTGCTCGTCAATCCAGGGTTGATCGGAGCAGGGCTCAAGTGCAAGAATCCAGGCGCGGCCCAGTGGTGACGAGGTGCGGCCGGCAATGTGGTCGCGAAGGCGGTGCCACTCGAGCGCGGCGGCGCTGGATTCTCGCAAGGGGGAGGGGATCGACGGCAATAGATCTGGCGATTTCACTTCTTCTATCGTAATCTCGCAGGGAACTGCTGGCTGGCGGAATGCGTAGCAGTGAGTGCGCCCGGATGTATGGAGGTGTCAGATGGTCTGTCAGGCATGTGGTGCAGCAATTGCGGAAGGTGTTCACTTTTGCTCGAGATGCGGAGCGCAGGTGGTGGGCATGCCTTCTCCTATGTATCAGGCGCATCAGCAACCTCCGATGCCGCTGTATGTACCGATCCCAAGGGTGCCGCGGCATCTGCAGACGCTGGGGGTTCTGTGGTGCGTGTTTGGCGTGTATCGAATTGTCGGCGGACTGTTTGGGATGTTTTTCTTCCGGGTTGCAACTATGCGCGGCCGGTTTGGCAGTGAATGGCCATTTGGGCCAATGGGAGGCCCGTTTGGCCCGCATTGGATGGGCGCCATGCTTCCGTTTATCGCGACTATGATTGTGGTCTCGGCGGGGCTTGCCTTGCTGGTTGGATATAGTCTTTTGACTCGCAGGCCCTGGGGCCGAACGCTGGCGATTATCGTCGGGGTACTCAGTCTGCTGAAGATTCCGTTTGGAACTGCGCTCGGTATCTACACTCTGTGGGTGCTGGCGCCGGCGGACTCGGGAGCGGAGTACGATTCGATTGCAGACCGTACCTGAGAGGTGGAATTGAGAGGTCGTAAACTGGACTAATGAACTTTCCTGCCACGCGTATGCGCCGGTTGCGCCGGACGGAGGCGATGCGATCGCTCGTTCGCGAGACGCATCTGCACCCTGGAGCTCTGATCTATCCGTTGTTCATCTGCCCCGGTGAGGGTGTTCGTAAAGAGATCAGCTCGATGCCGGGAGTGTTTAATCTCTCGATCGACGAAGCGATGAAAGAAGCCGAGGCGTGCGCTTCGCTTGGGATTGGCGGGCTGCTGCTGTTTGGTTTGCCAGCGGAGAAAGACGAGCAGGCGAGTGGTGCGTGGGCTGCGGATGGCATCGTGCAGACTGCGCTGCGGGCGTTCAAGAAGAATAGGAAGCTGGACTCGCTGGTGCAGATCGCTGATGTTTGCCTGTGCGAGTACACGTCGCATGGGCACTGCGGCGTTGTGGCGCGGGATGGCGATCACTATGAGATCGAGAATGACTCGAGTGTGAAGCTGTTGGCTAAGACGGCAGTTTCACTGGCCGCGGCTGGCGCGGATATTGTTGCGCCGTCAGACATGATGGATGGCCGCGTCGAAGCGATGCGCGATGCGCTGGATGAAGGTGGGCATCAGCAGATTCCGGTCATGAGCTATGCGTCGAAGTTTGCATCGGCGTTCTATGGGCCGTTTCGTGAGGCGGCGGATTCGGCTCCGCAGTTCGGCGACCGGCGCAGCTACCAGATGGACGGAGCTAATTTGCGCGAGGCGATGCGCGAGATCGATCAGGACATTGCAGAAGGCGCGGACATGATCCTGATGAAGCCAGCGATGCCGTATCTCGATGTGATCCGCGAGGCTCGCCAGCGATATGACTTGCCGATGGGCGCGTATCAAGTGTCGGGGGAGTTCTCGATGCTGCATGCTGCGTTCCAGCGAGGATGGCTGGAGCCGCAGCGCGCAATGGTGGAGTCGCTGATGTCGATCCGGCGAGCCGGGGCGGACTTTATCGTGACGTACTTTGCCAAGGATGCGGCGAAGGTGTTGGGATAGTCCCTACTTTTTTCCTGGCGAGATGCAGACCTTATCTCCTGTTAAATTCTGATTCATAAGGCGCGGCATCAGGAGTTTGAAAAACGCATCGGTTTGGGGTTCGAGGCAGACGTTGGCGTTTGGTGTGCCGGGTTTTACTCGCGTGAAGCCGTCTTTATCGACTTCAATGTGGAGGGGTGTCGTTGGGCAGACCTCGGGCTTAATCGCATAGGCTGCGGCAACTACGTCGAATAGAGTCGGTGTTGTTTGCTGGGTGCTCAGAGACCATTCGGCGGTGAGGAGTTGTAAGGCGTCGGTTAGCGGTGTGCTGATGGAGGCGAGCATCGACCTCTTCACCTCGTCGAATTTAATCTGCGTGGAGTCAAGCGGCATCATGAAGATGGGAACGCCTGATTGAAACAGCTTTTGCGCCGCAGGAATGTCCATCATGATGTTGTATTCGGCGATGGGTTCGCGGTGAGGGGTGTAGCCGAGATCCCCATAGCCGCGATAGACGGAGCCACCCATCAGGACGACCCGCTTCAACTTGCGGAAGGTTTCAGGATCGCGGTCGATGGCCGCGCCTATGTTTGTGAGCGGGCCTATTGCGATTAGCGTGATCTCGTCCGGGTTGAGCTTGATCTGTTCCAATAGGAACGAAACCGCATCGCCATGCTCTCGCTCGATGCCCTGGCTGGCCCATGCCTTCTGAGTAAAGATTGTGGTGGTCTTCGTGGCGATGCCGGTTCGCACGGGAATGTCGCTGCGGCCTGTCTCGCAGAGGAGGCGGTCGATCATTCGGCTGCGCAGAGCTGTGTCTCCCCAGGCCGAGGTAACGCCCAGAATTTTGAGTTCGGGACTGGTGAGCGCGAGACCGAGCGCGAAGACGTCGTCCACATCGTCGCCGATGTCGGTGTCGAGGATGACTTTTGTAGGTGCAGTAGCCGTTTGTGCGCGGCTTACAAGCGATGAGAGATTGAGTGCAACAGCAAACAACAGGGCAACGCCACAACTTTTACGCTTCATCTTTTCCTTCCGTCCAACGAATACGAAATTAGGCAACAATCTTGGCCACGCCAGCAAGGGTATCGCGAAATCAGGCACTTAGGGCCGCCAATGAGTCGCTTGACAACTGGCGTAATCTAAAATGTTTGTAGTTCTAAGCAGGAATGGAGTGTTCCCTTGGCAGATACGATTTTTGATGTAGTAGTTGTGGGCGGCGGTCCCGCCGGATATACCTGTGCGATTCGGGCGGCACAGTATGGCCTGAAGGCCGCGCTCATCGATGCGAACGAGCGGCTGGGCGGAACCTGTCTGCTGTGGGGTTGCATCCCGACCAAGGCGATGCTGTTCTCCGCCGAACTGTGGGACCACCTGAAGCATGCCGAACGTTACGGTATCGAGGTCACTGAACCCAAGGTGAACTGGAAGGGCGTTCTGGCGCGCAAGGATGACGTGATTACGCGACATACCAAGGGTCTCGACTTCCTGATGAAGAAGAACAAGATCACGACCTTCAAGGGCTTCGGTAAGTTGACTGGCCCGGCGAAGGACGGCATTCACACCATTGAAGCGAAGCTGGCCGACGGAAAGACCGAGACGATCAAGGCGAAGAAGGTTGTGCTTGCGACTGGCTCTGATGCGCGCATGCTGCCGGGCTACAAGCCGGATACGACGGTTCTGACGAACTACGAGATCCTGAAGATCGAACAGATGCCGAAGTCGCTCGTGGTGATTGGATCGGGTGCTGTGGGCGTCGAGTTTGCGTCGATCTTCAAGAGCTTCGGCGCAGAGGTCACGATTCTTGAGGTGCTGCCGCGCGTTGTTCCGGTTGAGGATGAAGAGATCAGCAAAGAGCTTCTGCGCAGCTTCAAGAAGCGTGGAATCGACGTCAATCTCTCGATCAAAGACACGAAGATTGAGAAGAACAAGGACGGCGCGCTCGTCTCGTGGACCGATTCCAATGGAAAGCCGCAGAGCAAGCAGGCCGAGAAGGTGCTGGTTGCCGTAGGTCGTGCGCCTCGGACGGAGGGCATTGGCTTGGAGAAGACCAACATCAAGCCGGACCGCGGCTTCATTATGACCAACGAATGGATGGAGACGACGGAGCCGGGCATCTATGCGATTGGCGACATAGTTGGAGGTCTGCCGCAGTTGGCGCACGTCGGCTCGATGGCTGGGCTTGTAGTCGCGGCGAAGATGGCCGGCAAATACGCCAAGCCGGTGAACCGCACGCGCATCCCGGGCTGCACCTACACCGATCCGCAGATTGCCAGCGTCGGCCTCACCGAAGCGCAGGCGAAGGAGAAGGGATTCCAGGTGAAGGTCGGCAAGTTCCCGTTCGTCGGAAATTCCAAGGCCACGATCGTCGATGCGCACGATGGCTTCGTGAAGGTAGTCTCCGACGCGAAGTACGGCGAGATCCTCGGCGTCCACATCATCGGGCCTTACGCGACGGAGATTATCGCGGAGTGTGTAACGGCGATCGAACTGGAAGCAACCGTTGAAGCGATGATGTTCACCATTCACGCTCACCCGACCGTTGCCGAGGCGTTGCTCGACGGCTTCAGCAGCGTTGAAGGTATGCCGATAAACGTCTAGGTGGCAAAATTTCTATAGGGACAAAATGCCGATCAATATATGGCATAATGTCCCTATGGCTCAGGCTTCAAAATCCCAGCACGCGCCGCGGTTTTTGACTTCTCTGCATCTCGATCTTGAAAGTGTCGAGGCTGGGGTTCCCGTCGAAACGATGAGCAATTTTGTCTCTGCGTCCGGAGTGGAGTTGAAAGATATCTATGAGATTGTTATTCCGGCCCGCACGCTGAAACATCGTCGAAGGTTGGTGCAACCTCTGTCGGCGGATGAGTCCGACAAACTCGCCAGGCTGGTCCGAGTGTTCGACCAGGCAGTGACGGTCTTCGGCACTGTCGAGCAGGCCCGCAGCTGGCTCAGCAAACCGAAGAAGCGGTTTGATCTGCGGACTCCACTGCAGATGCTTCGTACCGACGTCGGTGGGCGCATGGTTGAGGAGATGCTCGGTCAGATCGACGAAGGCATGTTCGCGTAGTGCCGAAATCGGTACAGAAACTGTGGCGCATCAGCAACCACAAATCGCTCACCGGCGCCGGTGGACTGAAGTATTCAGCGCGCTGGCATAGCGCTGGCCGTCCCATTGTTTACCTCGCGGAGTCTCCGGCAGGTGCAATGGTCGAAGTACTGGTCCATCTTGAGCTTGAAGAAGATGAGTTGCCCCGTCCTTACACTCTTCTATGTGTGGAAGTGCCGAATGATATTGCGATTGAAGATATTAATATACGCAGAGACGAGGCATGGAGGACGAACCACGATCTCAGCAGGCGGCTTGGAGACGAGTGGTTGCTGCGAAAGCAAACAGCGTTGGCGCGTGTTCCCTCCGCTATTCTTCCGAACACCTTCAATTACCTGCTGAACCCGCTGCATCCCGATACGAAACGTGTTCGGATTGCGGGATCAACGCGAGCGGAGTTTGATCCACGCCTGCTGAAATACCTGCGCCGATAGCATGCTTTTGCAAATCGCCCCTGAGTTTGAAAGTATCTATCTCTGCGAAAGCTGTTCAATGTTCATCCACCTTCTCCATCTCGGCCGCGTCCCTTACGCCGAAGGCCTCGCCATCCAGCAGCAGGTCATCGCAGCACGCAAGCAGAACCTCATCGGCGATACGCTCTTGTTGCTCGAGCATCCCCCGGTGCTCACGCTTGGACGCAACTCCAGCCGTGCCAATGTTCTAGCGTCTGATGAGTTCCTGCAGCAGCGCGGCATCGAAATTCACGAGATCAACCGCGGCGGAGACGTGACGTACCACGGCCCCGGCCAGCTCATCGGCTACCCCATCATCGATCTGCGCGGCGACTGGCCCGGCAAGAAGGGCCCGGGCTTGAAACACCTCGGCCCCGTCGAGTTCGTCCGCATGCTCGAAGAGGTCCTCATCCGCACCTGCGGCGACTTCGGCGTGATGGCTCAGCGCATCCCCAAACGCACCGGCGTCTGGACGCTCGCAGGAGGCAGTGTTCAGGAGAAAAAGATAGCCGCCATCGGCGTCCACGTCTCGCAGGGCGTCACCTCGCACGGCTTTGCGCTCAACGTGACGACCGACCTTCGCGACTTCGAGTGGATCGTACCCTGCGGCATTACGGATCGCGAGGTGACCAGCCTTGAGCTTGAAGCTGACCCAGACCGTCAGCCCACGATGGAGGCTGCAATCAACTCGACCGCACGACACTTTGGCCGCATCTTCGAGCGGCAGATGTTGTGGTGTGAGTCGTTGGACTCTTTGCTCGCGACGCGCGCCTGAGGCCGTTCAACGCCCAATTCGTTCGCTAACCGCACATCTCCAGGGCAAGCAATCGCTTTGCCGCCGTATAATCCCATTCGGGTATGCTCAACGGCGCACCGGGCAATAATGGGCTGATATTTCAGCCCCGTACCTGCACTTGAGGGAGAAGAGACTTTCATGCCGACTGAAATTGTTATGCCGCAGATGGGCGAATCCATCACCGAAGGCACCATCACCAAGTGGCTCAAAAAGCCAGGCGACACCGTCCAGCGCGACGAGCCGCTCTTCGAAATCTCGACCGACAAGGTCGATGCCGAGATTCCTTCGCCCGCCGCCGGAGTTCTGAAAGATATCAAGATTACGGAAGGCACGACGGTCCAGATCAACACCGTCGTCGCTACCATCGAAGAAAATGGGTCCGGGGCTGCTGCAGTTTCGCCAGCAAAGGCTGAGACTGCCGCCTCGCCCGCCGCCGATACGTCTACTCCCGCTGCTGTTGATACCCCGGCTGCAACTCAGGGAAATCCCGCCGAAGCCGACGTTGCTGCCGCAGGCACAAACATTGCTGGCCCGGGAACTGAAGTTCTGATGCCGCAAATGGGCGAGTCCATCACCGAGGGCACGATCACCAAATGGCTCAAGAAGGTAGGCGATACCGTTCAGCGCGACGAGCCTATCTTCGAAATATCTACCGACAAGGTTGACGCCGAGATTCCTTCGCCCGTGGCCGGAACGCTTTCCGAGATCAAGGTCGGCGAGGGCAAGACCGTCACCATCAATACAGTAGTTGCAGTCATCGGCGGCGCGGCTGGTAAAGCTGCTCCTGCTCCGGCAGCCGCAGCACCCGCAGCGGCTACCTCTGCTCCCGCTGCTGCGCCAGCCCCTGTCGCAGCCGCTGCAGTTGGCGACCACCCTCGCTCCTCGCCGCTGGTCCGCAAGATCGCCAAGGACAACAACGTCGACCTCACGCAGGTTGCGGGAACCGGAGCCTCCGGCCGCATTACCAAGAGCGACATCGTCGGCCACCTGGAAGGCGGCGCGAAGCCCGCAGCTGCTGCACCTGCTGCCCCAGCGCCTGCCGCAGCCAAGGCAGCGCCTCAGCCGCAGCCCGGCGAGCTCGTTCCCATGACGAAGATGCGCTCCATCATCGCGCAGCGCATGGTCGAGTCCAAACGCACCAGCCCGCACGTCCACACCGTCTTCAAGGTCGACATGACCCGCATCGTCAAGCTGCGGGAAAAAGAAAAGAGCAAATACGAGCAGCGTAACGGAGTCAAGCTGACCTACATGCCTTTCATCACCCGCGCCGCGATCGTGGCCTTGCGCAAGCATCCCATCGTCAACGGCTCAGTTGAAGGCGAGGCCATCCGCTACAACAAGAACATCAACATCGGCATCGCCGTTGCGTTGGACTGGGGCCTTATCGTCCCCGTCCTCAAGCAGACCGAGGAGAAAAACTTCCTCGGCATCGCGCGCGGCATCGTCGACGTCGCCGACCGCGCCCGCAACAAGAAACTCGCGCCAGACGAGATCTCCGGCGGCACCTTCACCCTCACCAACTCCGGCATCTTCGGCGAGCAGTTCGGCACACCGATCATCAATCAGCCACAGAGCGCAATCCTTGGCATCGGCGGCCTCAACAAGGAAGCAGAAGTCATCACCGACAAGGACGGCAACGACTCCATCGCGATCCGCTCGATTCAGCGCTTCACGCTTGGCTTCGACCACCGCATAGTCGACGGCGCCGACGCCGGCAAATTCATGTCCGACTTCAAGGCCTACCTCGAGAACTGGAACGAAGACATCGGCTAAGTGCTGCGAACGGCAAAAAGCGCATTAAGCAAAATAAACGGCGACTCCTCAATGGAGCCGCCGTTTTTCTCGTTGCTAAGTTACTAATTCGATGTAAATGGATCAACAGTTTGAATCGAGCCATCCGCATTGAAGTGCAATTCCGTCACTTTTACGTTGCGCAGGTGGTTCTTGTTAGAGAGCTGTGTATCTGCATAGAAGAGCCACCATTTTCCATCAGACTCGACGATGGAGTGATGTGTGGTCCAACCCTGCACAGGTAACAGGAAGTGTCCCTTGTACTGAAAGGGACCTTCAGGATGTGTGCCGGTGGCGTATGCCAGAAAGTGTGTGTCGCCAGTCGAATAGGTCAAGTAATACACACCGTTTCGTCGAAACATCCAGGAGGCTTCAAAGAACCTGCGATCGTGATCGCCGCCAAGCAACGGCTTGCCACTTTCGTCGAGCAGAACAACATCCTTCGCTAGTTGCGCGAAATGCTTCATGTCCGGCGCGAGTTTCGCTACCTTCGGCATGAGCGCGGGCTTGTCGTCTTGATGCAGATCGGTTGTAGTGCCTTCCTTGAAATGCCCCGTAGTCCAGTTTTCAAGCTGTCCTCCCCAGATGCCGCCGAAGTACATGTAGCTCTGGCCGTCTCCGTCGGTGAACACCGCAGGATCAATACTGAAGCTGCCTTTCATCGGTTCGGGTTCCGCTTTGAAGGGGCCTTCCGGGTGCTCTGAGGTCGCTACTCCAATTCGAAACACGCCCTCTTTGTCGCGGGCCGGGAAATACAGATAGTAGGTATTGTTTCGATACGCTGCATCCGGTGCCCACAGTTGCTTGGACGCCCACGGTACATCCTTCAGATCGAGCGCCACGGGGCCTATGTTCACATGGCCGCCTATCCGGTCCATCTCAAGGACACGATAGTCACGCATCGCGTACTCGCTGCCTAAATCATCGTCTGGGATGTCTGTAGGCACATCATGAGACGGATAGACATAGATCTTGCCCTTGAACACGTGGGCAGATGGATCAGCGGTGTAGATGGAAGTCACCAAAGGTTGTGACAGATAGTGCCGGCCATTCGGAGCCTGGGAGCTAGGAGCCTGAGAGATACCGGCGGAAGGGTTGATCAGCGCCACTATACTTACGAGTGCACTACAAATGCTTATTTTCACTATTCTCCTTACAAATCTGCCTGAGTGCCATCAAAGAATGCCACTCAATCCTTAGCGTTCCACACAATACACGATGATACAGAGGCTGGTGCGTCAGAGTGGAGAGGCATGCGCACGATATCAGACCGCGTTTAATGGAGATACTGCTCGGCCCGGGATATCCATTCCGACCCAGGCTAGTCAATAAGAAGGACCTTGGCTTATAGAAGCTTTTGGGCCCGCAGCACAAGCTCCACAGCCTCATCAGCCGTCTCCCCAACTGCGCTCAGATGGCCCATCTTCCGCCCCTTGCGCGGCCGATGCTTCTCATACAGATGCAGCCTCACACCCGGCACTGCCAATGCAGCATCAAAGTGTGGCTCTCGCGGCTCGCCGTCCGGCCCGATCCATACATCGCCGAGCAAATTCGCGATCGCCGCAGGCTGCACCACATCCACATCGCCCAGCGGAAGATCACACACGGCCCGCACCAGCTGTTCAAACTGGCTGGTCACGCACGCCCGTTCGCTCGCGTGATAGCTGTTATGCGGCCGCGGAGCAAGCTCGTTCACAAGCAGCTTCCCATCCTTCGTGCAGAACATCTCCACCGCCAGAATCCCCTCAAGCTGAAACGTATCTGCAATCGCCTCAGCGATCCCTCGCGCCTCTGCCTCCATGGCCGAGCTCAGCGGAGCGGGCATCACGCTCCACGCCAGAATCTGCTCCTCATGGTGGTTCCAAGCCGCCGGATACACCTTCACCTCGCCGTTCGGAGCCCGTGCCACCAGCACCGAGATCTCGCGCTCCAGCTCTATCGCTTTCTCCGCTACGCCTGCCCGTTCCCCCAAAGCCTCCCACGCTCCCCGAACTTCAGCCTCGGCATCCGCACCCGGCGCAAATCCGATCTTTCCCTGGCCGCGCCCGTCATACCCCCCGGTAGAGCTCTTGCAGAAGCACTTGCCACCCAAATCCGCCACCGCCTTCAGCAGCTCATCGAGCGACCGCACCGCGCGATACTCCCCCAGCGGGAACCCATTCTTCCGCAGCCAGTCCTTCTGCTCGATCCTGTCCTGAATCACCGCCAGCATCGCCCCGCCCGGCCGTACCGGGGCGAAGTTCGCCGCCGCCGCCATGCTCTGCGGAGAGATCTGCTCAATCTCCAGCGTCACCACATCGCATCCCCGCGCCAGGTTCGCCGCTTCGCGTGAATCGGCCCAATCCGCCTCGATACATGCATCCACCACAAACCGCGCAGGGCAAGCCGGATCAGGATCGAGCACCTGAATTCGATAACCCATCGCCCGCGCCGCCATGGCCGTCATCCGGCCAAGCTGCCCACCGCCAAATATCCCAATCGTCGCACCCGGCAAAATCGGCTTAGCCTTCGAAGTCACTGTGCTCACGCGCCAACCTCATCGCCAACCACCTGCGCCAGCACTTCATCACGACGGCCCGCCCGCCACGCAATCAACCGCTCCCGCAACGCCGAATCCGTAGTCGCGAGCATCGCAACCGCCAGCAACCCGGCATTGGCCGCACCTGCCGCGCCGATCGCCAGCGTACCCACGGGAATCCCCTTCGGCATCTGCACAATGCTCAGCAGCGAGTCCATCCCTTGCAGCGCCGTCGCCGGAATCGGTACACCCAGCACCGGCACCACCGTCTTCGCCGCGATCATTCCCGGCAGATGCGCCGCCCCGCCCGCTCCGGCGATAATCGCCCGCAACCCACGCCCGGCCGCAGTCTCTGCGTATTCAAACAGCAGATCCGGCGTCCGGTGCGCCGAAACCACGCGCACCTCATGGGGCACGCCGAACTCCTTAAGCATCTCCACGGCACTCTTCATCACCGCATAATCATTGCGGCTTCCCATCACCACTCCAACCAAAGGTTCGGCGCTCATAGACCCCGATTATACGGTTTCGTCCGCATTTCCTATGAACGCCGAAGCCTCACCTCTTCGCCCACACGCTCGCATTCAGGCAAGTGACCACTCCATCGATAATCGCGCTCAGCCCCTCGGTAAACTTGCCCGAGTCCGCAATCTGCTTCATCGTCACCGCATCGGCAATGTTAATCGCTGCTCCAACGATCTCCACCGCAGCGGCCTTTTTCTGGGCACCCGACGCCGCACCGAACATAGCCTCCGTCCCATGAATCACGCCAGGCAGCAGCGCAATCCCCCGCAAAAACGCCTTCAGAAAATCCATAGCTCCCTCCTTATCTACCGCGAAAATAATCAATCGCCAGATGGACCACCGTCAGCACAACTCCGGCCGCCCCAACCAGCGCCTTCATTCGCTGCACCGCCCGTTCGTGAAGGTCCACCCGCGCTTCTATCTGCGCCAGCCGCCCCGGCTGACCGATCCCCATCAACTGATCCATCTGGCTCTTCAGCACACTCAGGTCTGCCAACACCTGTCCTTCGAACTCCGTCATCACCCACCTCCTTCGTCGGCTAGCTCACCGGCAAATCCGTAAACACCGCACTTGAAAATCGCGAATACACCGGCGGCGTCGACCCGTCGTACATCCGCACGTAGTACCGCTCTTCTTGTCCTTCGCGCGGAATCGAAAAGCTCCGCACCGGACTCCGCAGCACCAGGTCCTGGTCCACACCCGGCCCAAAGTCCCCATCCCGCCGCCGCACCTCAAACCCGCCGCCTACAGGCGGAGCCGTTCCGGCATCCACCTGCAGCGCAGTCCCCGTCGCGCTCACCACTTGCAACTGCTGCAGGTTCGCAAGCACGTTGCTCGGTGAACTCAACGCCGTCTGAGGCAGCCACACATCGGCCGCAATCGCCTCCGACAACTTCAGCCCCAACCCCTCAGCCCAATCATTCGCAAACTCCATGCGATAAGTCAGCATCTCCGGCCACGCCGCACCATTCTCGATGGTCACGCGGCGAACCGCGACACTCTTCGTCTGCCCGCCGCTGGTTATCGCAAGCACGTCTCCCGGCCATACATCCCCCGGATTCACCGCCGCATAAGTCCCAGCTAACGCCGCCGCACGGCTTGCCGAAAAACTCAACACCGCCGCCGCCGCACTCTCGCAATCCACCGAGCACCTCGCCGCAGGCCGCAACACCTTACCCAGCCACCGCGCCGTCCCCGGCATTCCACCAGCAGCTTCTGTCGCAACGCTTACCGCATCCTCCAGCCGGGCAACAGACCGCTGCCGGCCGCGATACAACACAGTTATAAGTTCATTCGCAACAGGAATCCGTCCGGCTAAAAATGTAACCTTACCTGTAACAGATACCTTGCAGTCCACCCCTTCACCCGCAATGCCAATCAGCCGAGTCTCCTTCACGCCACTGGGCAGCGTGCTCACCACCCACGCCGACCCCGCCTGCTTTACCCTGCAATACCCCATCGACCCAAACAACTGCACACAGTTCACCGCAACAAAACTGCAACTAGCAGGCGAGCTTGTCACCACACCGTCATACAGCACTGTAGCGGGAGTATTCGCGGCCGCTCCCAGGTCCTGCAGCTCGAACACCACAGCCATCGGCGCAGCCACCAGCCCCCCGCCAAACGACCGCACCGCGCCATCCACCATGGCGTAGTACGTCTGCAGAACTCTCTGCATCTCCACACAGTGCAGCCGAATCCGCAGCGTATAACGATGCCCACTCAGCAGCGTATAAACCGTCCCCGCCTCGACCCCATTCACCATCGGAGCCACAACCGTCGCCCCGCCGCTCTGCCGCACGTTATATCCCGCAAAGCAGTTCGCCATCTCCGTAGCACCGGAGTAAAGCCCGCACACCACACCCACGCTTCCCGCTCCAAGCTGCAGGCTTCCCGCTTCAATCACCAGCGATCCGCCAAGCTCCACAGCATTGATCGCCGTCAACGTAGTCTGCCCATCGAACCCATTGCCGCCCGTCATCGTCAACCCTGCCGCACTGAATCCAAGATGCGACCCCGAGTCATTCACGTTCCATATCCCATGATCGAACGCACTCTTATCGAAGCTATCCGTCAGCAGCTTCGCAGCCGAAGCCTTCACGCGAAACGGAACCTCCGCCAACTGAAACACTGCCGTCGTCCCATCTCCTGAGAACGTCTCGCTGATGTACGCCGTAGGCTCCATCTCGCCGCTCAACGTCACATCGTTCGCCAGTTCTTTCACCTGCCCAAGCTGCAACGCCGCAACCTGCATGGTTCCATCCCTATCGTTCAGCGCATGAGTCATTGTCCCTGCCGTCTGCATCGTCAGCGCTCCGTTCAGCGTGCGATACGCAGCATACGCAGCAGCCGCCAGATTTCCGGCGTTCGTCGACCACGTCGATGTTTGTGAAGGCTCAAACACTCCCACCACAGGCCCGCTCGCAACACCCGCCGTCGTAAACAATCCTGCATCCACGCCATTGGTCAACGTCTGCAACAACTGCCCCGCCGGCTGCGCAAGGCCCGCCCCAGCCTGCGCAACCGACTGCTTATCCAGCAGCCACTCATCGCTCACCGCACTAAACGCGTAGCGATAGACAGGCCCCATCGTCCCATTCCCCGCATACACGGCTTCCGGCTCCGTCGCCACATATCCGGTAAACAACACCGTCCCGCTATCGGAGCTGATGACCACTCTTCCCCGCCGCGCCGGCACCGCAACCGCCGCATCGCTCACATCCAACATCCCGCTGCACCGCGAAGGAGAATTCAGCACACGATCGATCTTCAACGGCTTTTCCGCGCACACCGCGCCGCTGTAGTCCACTGCGCCCAGCCCATCCAGATTGTCAATCGTCACCTTCACTGCGTCACCTCATCTGCCGTCTTCAACGGAGCCAGCCCTCGCATCTGCCGCACCTCGTCCACCGTCAACACGCCCGCACTTAGAAGCGCAGTCTGAATCTGCAGCTCCTGCATCTCATCCCTGCTCTCCAGGTCGTTGAAGCAGAACTCGAACTCGCGCCAACCCAGCTTCTTCGCAAACAGATCGCGCGTAATGTGCTCCGCCACCAGCTTCGCCACTGGAACCACCGCACTCTGAAACGCCTCATCCGCCATCTCGCCCGCGGTAGATTTGTTCACATCGTGTTGCAACCCGAGCAACATTGGCGGCAGCTCAAACGCATTCGCAATCATGCGAATCAGAGCCTCCTGCCACTGCAGCCGCAGATCAGCATCAGTCCCGCCCGCAAACCGCAACACCTCCGGCTTCTGCTCGCAGCTCAACAGTGGAACGCGTCCCGTCCCTTCAATCTCGTCCTGCCACCACCGAATCAGCCGGTCATGCTGCTCCGGAGTAGCCTCGTTCAACCAAAGCGCATACTGCACCACCGAGTTTGAAGCCAGCCGCCCCGCATACCGGTTCGCACTTAGAAACTGATTCACCGTCTCAAACGCAACCTCCAGCCGCCCCAGCCCAAACGGCGTATGGCTCCGCGGATTCAGCCGCACATACATCAGTTCGTCATCGAGCAGCGGCACCAAACCCTCCCTGCCCAACTGCCCCGTAGCCTGCGCATACCTGGGCTTCGCCGGATCCCCATCCCACCGGCTATCGATCTGGATCGTCGCACCATCCACCGCCCAAAGATGAAACGGTCGCAGCGGATCGCCCGTAGCCTCCATCTCAACCGCACCAAACCCACCCACCAGCAGATCCTCAATCACCTGCTCCCACAGCACGCGAAAGCTGTCCGAAGCATTCGGCTCCTCCAGGCATCGCCGCAGCACATTCAATCGCGCCTCAGCATCCGCCACCGTCGCCGCATCGAAGCCTCTGCGAACCCGCACCTGCCAATCCATGCTGGCAATCTTGTCCTTCACCACATTGATCGCCCGCCGCACCACAGGCGTCTCAGCCAACTTCCGCAGATTCGCAGGTGTAGGCTTCGGCAAAGCACTCTGCCCCGTACGCCCCACCTGATAGGGACTCAAAATCGCTGGCAACATAGCCGTCTTCCGCTCACCCACCGTCGCATCCGCCGCCGTCACTTCAACCCCCGCCACCCGCTCCCAAACACTCTTCGCCGCAGCCCGAACACCCATGCCTCACCTCTCTCTTTCCATCTCTGTTGCAAAAAGAAAAAGGCACAGCCCACGGGCTATGCCTCACGCAATTTTCTTTGGTACATCTGTCGAATGTTGTCATTCTGAGCGCAGCGAAGAACCCCGCATTTCGCTTTTGCTTGTTCTTGCTTCTAGGTACCCCAAGGCTTCAGCCTTGGGTCTCTCAGTCCATCAACAATAATCTGGGCTTTAGCCCCTGGGGTATGCTTTCCTGTCCGCTCCACCATCGCAAATCAAACCCGTAACTCCACCCTCGCCGTCTCCGCCACCCGCGCCAGATCGCTCAACGTAACCACCCGAATCTCCTGCCGTTCCATAGCCTCCACGCCAAACCGATACCGCTCTACCGCCTCATCCTCCGCATCCGAAACAGCCCGCAACGACTCCACCACTGCCGTAAGCTCCAGCGTCGCATTCTCCACCCGCGCAACACCCTCGCGAAGCTGCGGAGCCGAATAAGCCAACCCCTTGACCCCTTCAACATCCCCCTCTAGCGAAACCGCCTGGAACATCCGAATCACCCCACCCGTGTTTGTTCTCCGCAGATCAGCCTTGTACCCACAATCAATCTTCATCGGATCACCCGCCCGCGTATACAGCGAAGCCGCAATCCGTTTCCGCATCAACCCCCAAACCCCCGCCCGTTCAAACTCAGTGCGCATCGCCCCCGCAATCGCCGCACGCCCGCTCTTCTTCCGCTCCGCCTTCACCTTCAGGGGCTCGACATACATTCGCATCAACTGCTCCATCTCCGTCTGCACACTCTCCGCCAGGCAAGCCTTCGCCTGCGTAATCTGCAGCGAATTCGAGAGCGTATCCTCCAGCACCTGCATCACAGGCTTCGTATCCGTCGTCCCCATCCGCAGCCGCTGCGCAATCTCCCCTTCAAGCCCCTCCAGCAGACCAATATCCGCATCCGCATCCATACACCGAACCCTGCTCCAATCCCGCGTAAAACGCACCACCGCGCTATCGTCGCGCCCTGCCTCCCGCAGCAGCACACCGATATTCGTAAACTCGCCCTTCACCACATCCGGCACATACCGAATCAGGAAGAACTCGCACGGCAAACGTTCCTTCAAGTCCTACTCCTTTCAAATAACCGCGTAACCAACATCGTCGTCATTCTGACCCTGAGCGAAGTCGAATGGGGAAGAATCCCTGTATTTCGTCGTTGCTGTTGTCTTTGCTTCCAGCAATTCAACAACCATCCACTACATTACAAACTTCCCAACAACATCAACATCCGCAAACTGCCTTGACACCACGCTCATCGCCTTCTTCTCCCACATTGGGAAAGGCGCCCGATCCGAATCCCGAAACGCCCCAATCAACTCCCGCACTCTCGACTGCCGACGCATCATCTGCTCCATCAATCTCTCAATCTCCACCGTATCCCCGCCATACCACTCCGGCGGAACCGCCTCCGCAATCTCCCATAGCGTCGCCGCCTTCATCGCCTCTACACGACTCAGCCACGGCTCAAAGCTCTCCCACCCCGTCACGCGTTCATACACACGGTTCCGCTGATACACCCCTCGCAGCGGAGAATCTGGAAACGTCCAGTCCCCCGCATTGAAGCAGAACCCCTGATCAATAAACGTAGCCCTGTACTTCCGCTCCCGAGGCTTCCGTTCAAACACCGCCTGCCGCCCATTACAGTTACCCGCCCACTTATCAATGCACAGCATCCCGGCAAACTCACCCAGGTTCCGCACCTCATCCAGTTGTGCCTCCGGCAGATAGTCCACCACCTGCCCCGGCATCAACCCACCCACAAACTGCGACCCAAACTGTAACCCAGCCGTATATCTCTCCCGCTCCCCCCGCGGAAGCTCCAGGTACATCTCCGCCGAATTGGCCACCAGCCAATCAGTCACCTCAACCACATCGCTCACCGGCACCGTAAGACCCACCGCCGCCGCCAGCCGAGTAGCAATCAACTCATTAGCCAACACCCTCAGATGCTGCGGATTATTCTGAAACTTCACCACCCAAAGCTTCCCATCGGCCCCCAGCATCAGCTGGCTCTGCGCCCCACCCCGCATCCGACGAATCGCCTGCACCGCCAAAACCGCCAACCCGATTTCACCCCGCCCAAGCAGAATATCTCACCCTACCCAAAAAGCCGGGTGCCGGTTAACTCCACCACCAGGAAGCTTCTTCCCTACCAACTCCGCCCGAACCGCCTGCGCCACCGCCATAGCCATCAGGCAATCATCATGAGCCCCACTCACCGCTCCCGTCCTACCCCCCGCCATCGAAACAAAAGTCCTGCACTCTCCCAACAGCCTCTTACTAAAAAACAACCACGGCGACTCCACCAGGAGGGCTCCCATCCTGCTCACCATCCCCGGTTTATTCCCCGCCGTAGTCAACCATCCTGCGACTCCCCCCTGTTCATAAACCCGAGCGTAACGCTCAACGCTATCCAGATAAGCCACCACACCAGCTCCATGATTATTCCTCTCCACGGCAATCAATGCCCCGCCGTACTCTCTGGCTATATCGGCAGAGACCCGCGCCAGCTCTAGTGTCCCCAGCCTCTGCTGCAGCTCCGCGCACTGCATCCCCGACTCCACCTCAATCACCTGCACCGCAGCAAAGTCTCCATTCGCGCCGCCACCCGCCGTATCCACCGCAACCAGATACTCCTTACCCGGCACCGGCGGCAGCCAAATCTGCAAAGCCCCACACCGCCTCACTTCCACCGGCTCCGGAACCTCCCACAGTCGAGCCTCCACCGCCTCTACCTCAAAGCAGCACTCACCCGTAGCCTTGAAGCAGCTCTCCGCATCCTCGGCAAACTCCTGCGACCGCAACCCCCTGTAACTAGCCTCCAACCCCCGCCGAAACCCAATCTGCCCCGCCGACAAGCCATTCGCCAACATTAGCGCCCGCTCATCCTCCCGCAAATCTGTAACCGCGTCCGCTACATAAGCTTTCTCCATCCACCACGGAAAGAAATGCCGCACCACATCATTTCCCTCCGCTCGCCCCCACTCCTCATAGAAGCACCCATAAGCCCCATTCGGCGTAGACTCCATCACCATCTCGCCCCCCGGAGCCAGAGCCGCCCGCAACCCCGCCAGCGTAGCCCCCGCATCTCCCGGCCAACGGCTCACCTCGCTGCAATGCAGATTCTGCACTGTCAACCCGCGTCCCGCATTCGCATCCCCCGCACTCACCACGCGAAACTCACTATCCAGCGCCGGAAAACACATCTGACCCGAGTTAGCGATACTCCGCCGCAGCGGTCCCTTCCGAAACTCCTCCGGCAGAAGCTCCCAGAACCGCTGCACCATCCGAAAGATTCCCTCCGCGGCCTCCCTCGTCTGCGCCACCTGCAGCGTCAGCACCCCAGGCCTCGTCACCGTCTTCAAAAAAAATCGCCCCGCCACCCACGTAGTAATCCCCATCTGCCGAGCCTTCAGCACAATGTTCTGCCGCCCACGCGCCCGTTCAAACGCCAACTGCACAGCATTCGCCTTCAGCGGACGCTCGACACCCTCACGATCCCGCACCCGCAGCAAACCCTCCACATACGTCGTCATCAGCGCAGGCCGCGCCTCCAACTCCCTGCCCATCTCCAGCAAATCCTTAAGCTCCCGCATGTCCCCACCTCGATACTCGACAGCGCACCCAGCCTCCCGCACAATGAAACCGAATGATCATCCACCTCTCCCCGGTCAAAGAGACCGAGCTAACCACCCTCTTGCCCCTACGCGCTCAGCACAGCGTCCACACCCTCACCGACGACCCCGCCGCCGCCGATCTCATCCTTCTCGTAGGCAGCTTCGGCCTCGACCCCGCCTCTCTCCTCGACCACCCTCTTTACAACTCATTCCCCAACAAATGCGCCGTCTACACCGAGGACGACAACTACCTTCCCTCGCCCCCGGCGTCTACTGCTCCGCCTCAGTAGACGCGCACAGCCGCGCCGGACGTACCTCCTCCTACTCCTACGTCTCCTCCACCGGCCGCTACACAAATCAATACGTAACCAAATCAGTCACAGATAAGAAATACCTCTTCACCTTCCAGGGCGGCAGTACATCTCTGCTCCGCAAACGCCTCTTCAATCTGACCTTCCCCCGCCCAAAAGATGCATTAGCCATCCTCATCGAAAACACCAGCACCTACTACCACTGGGACCTCACCCAACCCGACCGCCATCAGCGTCAGCAGCGCTACGCCGAAACCATCGCAGCCTCGCACTTCGTCCTCTGCCCTCGCGGAGCAGGCAACGGCAGCATTCGTCTCTTCGAAGTCATGCAGGCCGGCATCGCCCCCGTCCTCATCTCCGACAACTTCCTCCTGCCCCCGCACGTCCCCTGGGACACCTTCCTCCTCCGCATCCCCGAGCGTGACCTCGCCCGACTCCCCGAGCTCATCGAGCCGCACCTCGCTACCAGCGCCGAGCGCGGCCGCCTCGCCCGCGAAGCCTGGCGCAATCACTTTGCCCCCGAAAAAGAGTTCGACGCCATCATCGCCGCCGCCGTGGCCGCCCTCCACCACGGCCCACCCGACGAAGCCGTCTTCCGCCGCCAGCAAGTCCGCATCATCGCCCGTGCCAACCGCCGTCGTCAGCTACGCGATCTCGCCCGCAACACCGTCCTCACGACCCTCAAAGTTCTCCGCCTCAAATCCCCCTACCAGATGAACCGCTAAGCTGCGCGGGCGCAGCCTCACCCCAACAAGGCCGCGCCCGCCATCGTTCACATGATCCAGTGGCAACCCGAGCTGCTCTTCGGATTCGGCACATCCCGCAGCGTCACCGTGCTGTTGCTCGGAATCGTAATCGCAGAGCTCAGCCCATTGATGGGTTGTCCCGAACCTCCCGTGATCGTCACCGTAAACGCAGATTGTGGGTTGCTTATCACATACGACTCTCCGCTCGGCCCCGTACAGTCCGGCATCGTATAGGCAGCATTCGCCGTAGGAGCAGCCGTTACCGCGCCATCGCCCGAGAGCATCTGATAGGTCGTCGCTGTGACTACCGTAGGACTTGATACCTTCGAGCCGAAGTAGTAGTTCAGCGAGTTTGAGACCGCAGTTGCCACGAGCCCATGCCCGACAGGTGTGGGATGCGTTCCGTCTACCTGAAAATAAGTAGTATTTGCGTAAGCACCATCCGCCCCAAGAAGAGGGTTAGCTGCCACGTCGATAATGCCATCAGCACCGACCGCCTTTGCGCCCGTCAACACTAATGCGTCATAAGCGTCTTTATCGGCGTCGAGCGACACGGATGAGGCATCGTTACCAGTCCGCGAGAGCATCGTCATCACGAACACGTGACACCCAGCCTGTTTCAGCGTCTGCACCTCCGCCGCCATGGTCTGGAAGACGCTACTCGCAGTAGATGCTACCTGAACAAAATCATTTGTCCCGCCAAAGACAATCGCAGTCGCCGGACCAAATTCGGTAGAACACCTAAGATCGACACGGTTGGGCTCCACATTCACCATGCCCCGTAAGGTAAATCCAGGGATGCCCCAGTTATTAATCGTATAGCTGGGCTGGTTGGTCAGAGTCAGCAAAAGCGGCCACGGAGTAGATACACCTGACCCATACGTGATCGAATCACCAATTGTATGTAGCTGCGGAGAGTTGAGTATCGCAGTCGTTGGCGTCACCGAAACACCGCGTGACGCCACATCCTGCCGTATCGCCACCGTTGCCGACTGCACCTGAGCGGCACTCAACTGGCCGGAATAGGCGACAAAGCGATACATCGTGCCGAACAATCCAGACCCCGCCCAAACGCCGGTATTTGTCGATCCAAGCCACAAGTTGCCGGCACTCAGCGTTCCGGCGGAGCTTCCCTGCATGGTATAGGTCGCCACCTCCACGCCATCCAGATAGAGGTGGTCGACGTTCCCACTGCCGGTCCCCGCTACAACCCCGAGAATATGAAAGCCAGGGAGAGGATTCGGCGCACTGGTCGCCGGTGAGGTATTGCTATAAATCGTAGGTGTCCACACATAGCTAGTCTCTAAGCCGGTTACAGGTGACGCCTTCAAATACATCACATTGAAGCCGGCGGCCCCTTGCGAACTGGAAAGCAACAAGGGGAACTGGTTCCCTGTCGTCGCAACCGTGCTGTTCCCAGTTGTCACCGGGTTGATATAGACCGCAAAGAAAAACGTTTTTGCAGCATTCAACGAAGTAGGCAGAGAGACGCCCTGCCCCGGAGTAAAGCTTAAGCCGGATGTGGCCCATGTAGGAGCCTGAGCACCAGTGCCGAGTGTCCCATTATTCCCACTCCCGCTATTGTCCGTCAGCACCGTGCCGGATCCCTGCAGGAAGTTGTAATCCGCAAGCGCTCCCGTCAACACTCCAACTCCAGACCCACCACTGCCCGAAGGCGCAGCCCACGTGCCGTCTTCCCGCAGATAGCGCGTCGTCCCCGCCACCGCTCCCGGATCAGGCACTACTCCCTGTGCATGTCCGCTTCCCGAAGCCTGAAACACCGGCAGTTGTGCCGCGCTCACCGCTCCGTTAAGAGTCGTTGCATTCACTGTCCCCGCATTCACCGTCCCCGCAGTAAATCCCTGCGGACTAAATCCATACGGTGTCCCCCGCAGCGTCATCGTCAACGTGCTCGTCGTCGGCTGAAACGACATCGTATCCACCGCAACATTGCTATCCAGTTCAAACAGGTTGTAGCCGGAGTTCCACTTGCCGCACCCATGCGAGTTGCAGTGCACCGTAAACAAACTCTGCTCGCCTGCCTGCAGCGACATCGTCCGGTTCCACACACCCTTAGCCTCATACGCCCAGTCCGGAGCCGAATGCGTCCCTCCATTGCCCAGGTATGCCGTCGCCGGTGCAGCATTCGTCACTGTCCATCCTTGCAGTCCCGGCCCGTTGTTGCCTTCATATTGAACGCCCGCTCGCATGTACGTGGTCGGTCGCGGCGTCGTCTGCCCTACAAACGTCAGATCCGCTCCCACCTTCTCCTGGTAGTAGTGCGGCTGCTCCACTGCATCGTTCGCGGCCCACGCTACCGTATTCGGAGCCAGGGTCATCTGCCCATCAACGCTCTTCGTCGCCGGGTTCAGCACGCTCAGCACCTCTGCCATCGGATACAAAGCATATCCGCCCGTCAACACAGCCATCGTTCCGCCCGTGCTCGTGCTGTTCGCTCCGCTCTGTGCGTAGGTCAGTGTGTTCGGCCCTGTCGTCGTCACCACGTAGCTGCCGTTGTAGCTGCTATCGGTTACGCCATTTACTGTCATGGTCAGGCCGTTCACATCCACCGGCAGATTTCCTGCCGTCGTTACCGTAACCACGTTTCCGCTACGCGCAATCGAAGCCACATTCAGGTTTACGTTCAGATAACCGGAAGTTTGGCTCATCAAGCCCACAATCGCCGTCGCCCCTCCCGCGTAATAGAGACCCGTTGCAGAGTACGATCCAACGACAGGAAACACCTGCCGTATCCCCGAAGCTGTATCCACCGTCTGCTCCAGGCCATAGCCGCACAACCCGCCAATCGCAACCGTCGCCGGCAGATTATGCGCCTTGTTCAGTGTCATCTGCAGATGCGTCCCATCCACCACGCTATAGTTCGCCATCTCGTAGTTCTGCGCGTTCGTTCCGTTAATCGCATCGCTCACGCAAGCCACACCACTCGTCTGCGGCGCCGCTGCTGTATTTGTCGCAAACCCCGCCGTCACGCCACTCGTCGCAATCGCTACCGTCACCGTCCCCGGAGACACATTGTTCGCCTGCGAAGGGATTGCCTGCGCTGTCTGGAAGAACACGCTCACCGGAAAGGCGCTCCCGCTGAATGCAGCCGATGCATGAGACCCGCTCGCGCCAACACCCGCCACCGCGCCGGCCGTTATTACCTTCGCCGGATTCTTATCAATCAGGAACCGTCCATCTCCCTGCGTTCCGGGTGCCGAACTCACAGCAACCTTCACGCTTGTCGATCCCGTCGTGCATCCGGTCGAACACGTTCCCTGGAATACCAGCGAGTCTTCACGCACCTGCAGGTCCATCGGATGCGTAGCCTCATCCGCGTTGTCCCGGAACCCTCCCGAGGCCGTAAGAAATTGCGACCCGATCAGGCAGTCTCCCACCCCGTAGCAGTTCGTCGTCATCGGCGCCAGTACATGTTGTCCCTGTGTGTTATACGTTCCACGCACCATCAGCGCGCTATAGGCCGTCTTGAAGTACGGAAGCTGGCTGTCGATATTCTGCGGAAACTGGTTCGATCCACCCGCCAGCACCGTGTGGTTGATCTGCAGTCCAATCGAGCTGGGATTCCCATTCACAACCTGTGGCTGCTGCATCGCATCGATGTGGGTCGATGTCACATCGATCACCTGACCGGCCTCAACTCCCGGTGCCACAACGCTGGCCGGGTTCATATAGGTGTCCCGCCGTTGTCCTCCTCGCGTGTCCTCCACATGCGTCTGATCATTCCACTGCGTCGATGTATACAGCTCTCCCGAGGCATAACTTTGTTCCGCCTTCACCTCGCAGCCGCTCCCGCAGTCCGCACTCGTCACTGCATTTGCAATACCGTTATTGCCTCGCCCACTTGTGTACTGGCTCGCATACTCCACGCCATTCAAACGGTTCGTCTGCAGCATCGTTCCCGTCGGCTGCGCGACTGTCTGGGTCGCGGCCGGCAGCGTCGCCACCTTCTGCGCCAGGCCACTCGCCAACGCCGTCACGTTCGTATCGACATACTGTTTATCCGCAGCCTGCAGCGGCGAGGTAGGATCGCCCGGCAGCGCCAGCGCACCCGTCATCGTATCGCCGCTCTTCAGCACATAAGGCGTCGAGCTATCCAGCGGATGGCCCGATATCGCCGTCGCAATCGCCGTATCGACATAGCTCTTGCTCACCGTCTGCATCGCTACCGAAGTAGGCAGCACCGTGCTCTTTACCGCACTCAAGTGCACAGGTGTCGAGCTCGAAGGCACCACCCAGAACTCCCGGCTCACCGTCCCATCATCCAGGTGATACACCGCCGTGTAATAGCTCCCAATCGGCGTAGCCCCTGCATTGGGCGCAAGCTGCACGCTTAACACGCCACCCGCGGCAATCGTCGCCGACGTGCTCCCGCTAGGAATCGTCTGCCCCAGAGCACTCGAGAACGCCGGCCAACTCACGAGCACCGTGCCAGTAGCTGCAGTCCCATCCGCTCGATAAATCGTATCTGTAACAGTAGTAGTAGCAATGGAACTCTGCGCCACCGCACTCACCGTCACCACTGCCAGCAGCATCCCCACCAGCGTCCACCCTCTAAGCTTCCAATGCATCATCATCCCTTTCACCTTGCCTTTATAGCAGCCTCGCCCGCGTTGCCTGGCCCGCCGTTGCTTTTGCGTCTCTCGTTTTGTCATCCCGCAGGGATCTGCGGTTGCCGTTGCATCTGCCGTTGTTGTTGCATGTTCTTTTGTTTGTCATCCCGCAGGGATCTGCTGTGGTCGTTGCGGTTGCCGTTGCATCTGCCGTTGCCTCTGAGGTAGGCCTGGGCTTTAGCCCAGGCATCTAGAGAGCAACAAATAAGGGGGGGCTTTAGCCCCTGGGGTATGCCTTCCTATCCCAGCCACCAAGCCCTCACCCCGGCAAATAGCTCCTGAAACAAAGCACCGAAGCCCCATCATTCGCATCCTTCACCGGCAAAGCCCGAAAAGCCCCCACCAGCCGCACCTTCTCAAGCGGCAGCGCAAGCGGTTCCGTCTTCTCCGCCGCCCCCTGCATCGCCTGAAGCCGCGGATAGTAATAGATAACCCGATCCCCCTGCTCCCCCTCCATGCAAAACAACCCCGACCACTCCTGAAAGAACCCGCCACCCTCACGATCAACAAACCCCACCAGCCGGCTAACCTTCATCCCCGCCGCCGGAACCCCCGCCAGCAAAGCAGACTCAAGCTGCAACGCCCCATTCGCAATCGCAACCACCCGCCCCACATTCAGCGAAACCCGCCGAACATAATTCACATCAACCGAAGCAGCCGAGCCAACATAAGCCCCACTAACCCCACTCCCCACAAACCCAACCTGCCCCGCATAGTCCACATCCACAGCAACCAGATCCCCCACCACAAACCCAGCCGCCGCAGTACTACCCACATTCAAAGACGTAGCCGTAGACCCCGCCACCAGCGCCACCGCAGCCGCCGCAATTCCCCCACTCCCATTCGCCGCCGCACCACCGGCAGTCCGCAGCAGATTCATCTGTTGCGACCCCGCCGCCACAGCCATCTGCAACTTCCCCCAGCTCTCAAACTCAAGCGAAACCGTAGCCTCCACCTCAGTCAGTACCTGGCTCTGCACCATCGCCGGAGCACCCGCCCGCAACGCCCCAACCTTAGTTGCACTCTTCCGCGCAAACCCCGTACACCAACCCAGATCCACCCACGGCGCAGGTGGAGAATCCAGCGCAAATTCCCCCATTTGCGCCGCATCAAACACCGTAGGCACTCCTGCCGTCCGATTCACCGGCGCAAAGTAAGCCCGCACCCGCCGTACCACCGGAACCAAGTTATCTATACTCACAGCTCACCCGCTTCCTGAAAGCTAAACACCTCAACCGTCGCCAACCGCTCCAACCGTTCCCCATTCACGGTCGCAGCCGCAAACGCAACATCCCCCCACCAAACATTCGTCCCCATCGCCACCGCAGGCAAAGCCGCATAACTCATCTTCACCACATTCTGCAGCCCCGCATTCACAGCAGCCACCAACTCCGCATCCATAGCGGCCAACAGCCTCCCGCGGTCCATCCCACCATTCCCCGCATTGCCATCCGTCGCATATCGAATCTCACAATTCATCACCACCAGCGGCAAAGCCCCCGTCGCATCAACACGAAGCCCCGTCCACCGCAACCGAAACACATCCGCCGGTGCGTTCGCAGAAGCCAGCTCGTTCTCCTCCACTAGCAAACCAGGCCGCGCCACACTCCTCACAACCATCGTCCGCGCGGGATTCACCGCCGCCAGCCTGTCCCGTAGCGCCACATAAAACGTATCTCTGGCATTCTGCATAAATAAGTAACCCTTTCAGTAACAAATAATCAAACCTGCAAAGCAACCGGCTCCCGCAACGTAATCCGATAGACAGCGGCAGCCCCACCCAGCTCCGTATCCGCCACCGACTCCACCTCCATCAGCACGTCATCCACCAGCACACCAAACGCATCGGCAAACAGAACACTCGAAGCCGAATACCCCATCGACCCCACCAGCTCATTCACGGCATTAGCCGAAACCAGCATCGTCCGCACCGTCGCACTCCCACGCTCCAACACCACCGGAGCCAGCTCCACATCCTGAAACTGCGGCACTGCCAGCCCCAACTGCTCCGTAACATCGCCAACGCTAGCCGGAGCAGGCATCCGCAGCATCACCGCTCGCCCGCCAACACCGCGCAGCAGAACATCCGCCGCCCTCCGAACCGCCACGGCATTCATCAACAGATCCGCCATCGCATCACCCCAGCCTCTCCGCCACATAAGGCCGCAGCATCGCCTGCACCTGCGCATCCACCAGCACGCCGCTGAAGTACTCCATCTGCATCCGCTCCATCCGGCTGCTCTTCACATTCATCGCCGGCATGGCCTGCGCATTCTTCACAATCTGCGCACACGCCACCTTCACTGCCGCCGGAATCACAGCCAGTCCCGACGTATACGTCACCTCAACCTCGTTGTAGTTCAGTCCCAGAAAGTTCTGGGGAAACGTCAACTCGCCCGTTGTCTCATTCACATCCACACTCGCGACATCCAGCACATTCCAGCTCCCCGGCACGCTGAACGCCCACGCTATCTGCTCGCGAAAAGGATCAGGCATCTCACCGCGTCGAGGCCGCCCATACCGCACCCGCACACCCACCAGCGCCGACGCCGCTCCAACCGCCGCAGCCAGCGGACGATAGCTCAACCGAACCGTCTGCGCCCCCGCCGTCAACCGCATCCGTTCCACATAAGCGGTCACCGACAAACTAGGCCGCCTGCAATGCGCCTCGATCAGCGCCGAAGCCATAGCAACCCAATCATCTGTAGTCTCCGCCGCCAGCCCATACTGCACGTACTCCGAAGGTAACAAGTACCCCACACCCACCTCCCAATTGCTCTTGCTGTTGCCTGTTCTTGTTTGTCATCCCGCAGGAACTGCTGTTGTCGTTGTCGTTGCCGTTGCCGTTGCCGTTGTCGTTGTCGTTGTCGTTGCTCTTGCCTTTGCACTTGCTGTTGCTCTAGCCGTTGCCCGTTCTTCTGTTTGTCATCCCGTAGGGATCTGCGGTTGCCGTTGCCGTCGCCGTTGCTGTTGCCGTTGCCGTTGCTGTTGCCGTTGCCGTTGCTGTTGCTGTTGCTGTTACTGTTGCCGTTGCTATTGCCGTTGCTGTTGCCGTTGCTGTTGCCGTTACTGTTGCCGTTGCTGTTGCCGTTGCCGTTGCCGTT
>Ga0210396_10000393_pt1 | contig 60123 bp, 57 predicted proteins | sample IncBWH17OmetaG_FD_155466 | JGI IMG/M metagenome (GOLD analysis project Ga0210396, IMG submission 155466) | Forest soil microbial communities from Barre Woods Harvard Forest LTER site, Petersham, Massachusetts, United States - Inc-BW-H-17-O ... | reverse complement strand
AGGCCGGTCATGCCGAAATAAAGGGAAAAATAGAGCTGGCCGTGCGCGTTGATATCGGGATCGACGGCGAAAGCTTTGTCTACTTCCTGCTTCTCCTTGTCCAATTCTTCCAGGTCATCGCCAGGCATGGGATGCGCAGGATGGTACTTCATGTCAAAGCTGCGGCCAGGAACGAGATGGTGATCGAATTTCTGCTTGTATTCAATGGCCTTGACGCCAAGAAAGACGGTGCCCAGACCAAGGGTGGCGATCAGGAAAATACTGACCAGTTTTTTCTTGCCGACTTGCGCGGACCAGACGGCCATGGCCATGGTCAGACTGCTCATAATCAACACGACGGTGTTGCCAGCCCCGAGTTTGATGTCGAGCGTGTTGCTGCCGATGCCGAAGGCGGTGCTGAAGGCGCGGCGGTTGATGGTGTAGGTCAGGAACATGCCGCCGAAAAACAGAACTTCGGTGACCAGAAAAACCCACATGCCGAGCGCGGCGGTTTCTTTCTGTTGCTCGAGGGTTTCGAATTGTCCGTACAGTTCTCCGGTGCGGTGCACGCGGTGCTCCTCTTCCTAAATAATCTTTGGCCTAGCTTCGGCCATAAAGAGGACAGACTAAAAGTCTGTCCTACCAAATCCCTAGTCGTCGCCGTGGGCCGGGGCTAGCGACGGCGCGCCTGCCGTAAGGCCGAGATCCGGGCGATTCTTAAAGTCGTAGGGCTCCCAGGTGACTTCGGGCGTGACATCGAAATTCTCCGTGGGCGGCGGTGAGTCTGTTTTCCACTCGAGGCCCGTGGCCGGCCAAGGGTTCTGCCCGGCAACTTTGCCGTAGCGCATGGACCAGGTCAGATACAACATCGGGAGCAGGTAGCCAAGGGCAAGAATGGAGGCACCCGCGGTGGAGAGTACATTGAGCACCTGGAACTCCGGCGGATAGGTGTGGTAGCGGCGCGGCATGCCGAGATAGCCAAGAATGAATTGCGGGAAGAAGGTCAGGTTGAATCCGACGAACAAAGTAATGGCCGCGGTTCGCGCCAAGGCTTCGGGATAGAGCCTGCCGGTAATCTTCGGCCACCAGAAATGCAAGCCGCCGACGTAGCCCATGACCGCGCCACCCACCATGATGTAGTGGAAGTGCGCGACGACAAAGTAAGTGTCGTGGATATGAATGTCCAGGCCGAGGCACGCGAGGAAGAGCCCGGTCAGGCCGCCGATGAGGAAGAGGCCGATGAAGCCGAAGGCATAGATCATCGGCGTGTCCCAGGAGATGGAGCCTTTGTATAGCGTCGAGGTCCAATTAAAGACTTTGACGGCCGAGGGTATCGCGACCAGATAGCTGAGAAACGAGAACGTGAGCGCGGCGTAGACGGATTCGCCGGTGACGAACATGTGGTGGGCCCAAACGAGGAAACCGATGACGGCAATGGCGATGCTTGAGCCGGCGATGAAGGAGTAGCCGAAGATGGGCTTGCGCGCAAACGTGGGGATGATTTCGCTGATCACGCCCATCGCGGGAAGAATCATGATGTACACGGCGGGGTGCGAATAAAACCAAAAGAGATGCTGGAAGAGGATGGGATCGCCGCCCAGCGCAGGATTGAAGAAGCCCAAATGGAACATGCGCTCGAGGCCGGCGAGCAGGAGGGTGATGGCGATGACGGGCGTTCCGAGGATCATGACCAGGCTGGTGGCGTAATGGGCCCAAACGAAGAGCGGCAGCCGGAACCAAGTCATGCCGGGCGCACGCATGGTGTGAATGGTGACGATGAAATTGAGGCCGGTCAAAATGGAAGAGAAGCCGTTGATGAAGATGCCGATGACCGCAGGAGTGACGGCAGAATTCGAATAAATGCTGCTGAGGGGGGTGTAAAAGGTCCAGCCGGTGTCCAGGCCGCCGGTGGCGAAGGAATAAAGCACGAAGCAGCCGCCGAGCATGTAAATGTACCAGCTCAAAAGATTGATTTTTGGAAAGGCGAGATCCTTCGCGCCGATCATTAAAGGAATCAGGAAATTTCCGAGCACCGCTGGGATGGAAGGAATCAGGAAAAAGAAAATCATCGCCACGCCGTGCATGGTGAAGAGCTTGTTGTACGTTTCCGGAGTAACCAAGTAGCCGGTTGGCGTGAGGAGATGGATGCGAATCATGGTGGCGAAGAGGCCGCCGATGAAGAAGAAGACCGTGACCGAGCCGAGCCACAACAGGGCGATGCGTTTGTGGTCGGTGGTGAGCAGCCAGGAGCGAATGCCGTACCTGGCGTTCAAATAGTCTTCATGCGGCATTTGATGGCCGGGTAGTGGAGGCGTGGTGCTCATACCTTACCTTTTCTCCGTTGTTGGCGCGATTCCAGAGCCGATGGCCGGCACCGGCTGGGACTGCAGAGACTTGATGTAAGCGGTGAGGGAGAGAATCTGCTCCTCCGTCAATTGCCCCTGGAACGTGGGCATTAGCGGCTGATAGCCGGCGACAATCTTGGCGTTGGGCTGCAGGATGGATTCGCGGATATAGGCCTCGTCGGCCACGACCGTGGAACCGTCCGCGAGAAGAACCTTGGCGCCGAAGACGCCGTTCAACGAAGGTGCGCGGCCCGTGCCGTTGCCGACATGGCAGGTGACGCAAGCCTTTTCGGCAAAGAGTTTTTCGCCGGCGACGACGGGATTGGCTTCGGCGCCCGAGGAACCGGAGAGCCAGGCGGCGTAGTCGGCAGGCTCCATGACGGTGACCCATCCGCCCATGATGGCGTGATTCGTGCCGCAATACTGGGAACAGAAAAAATGGTAGCGGCCGGGCTTGGTAGGACGAAACCACATGGTGTTGTAATGGCCGGGCACGACATCCATTTTTACGCGGAACGCGGGAACGAAGAAATCATGGATGACGTCTTCGCTGGCGAGAATGAGGCGGACGTCGCGGCCCGCGGGAACGTGCAGCTCGTTGATTTCCCTGAGGCCGTTGGGCTGCTGCGCCTTCCACATCCATTGCTTTCCAATGACGTAAATGTCGAGCGCATCGGGCGGCGCGTGGCGGTAGTCCACGTAGACAACGGCGCCCCAGCCGAACATGCCCATGGCCAAAATCAGGGGAACGATCATCCAGGCGGCCTCGAGGCGCGAGTCACCGTGAATGGGGACACCGACTTCGTTGGGAGATTTGCGGTGGTACTTGAAAAAGAAAATGATGATAGCGGCGGTTACGGCGACAGCGAAAAACAGGCAGATAAGAGTGATGAAAAGCATGAGGTCGTCCACGTGAGGCGCGAAGTTGGACGCCTGATCGGGCGAAAATGGCAATTGCGACTGCACGGCTTAGTGCGCTCCTCTTCCTGGCAAAGTGTGAAGCGGTTGACGGAGGTTCGCTTGCGCCGGGGGATGAAGATCGCGGCGCCGGAAATACAAAATTCCGCTGACGATACAAACGATGGTCAGCACGCCAGCCAAGCGAATGATTTTCAGGATGGACGCGCTGTAGGTGGCGGCCGAGGGATCGTAGTGATAGCAGAACAGCAAGACGTGATCGATGGGGGCGCCAATTTTGCCCGCGGAAGCTTCGACGAGGCCGAGACGCATATCGCGGCCGGGGTATTCGACGCCGTAGAAATAGCGGGAGATGCGACCGCCGGGGGTAAGAATCATGACGCCGCTGGCGTGGGCGAAGAAATTCGTTTTGGCGTCGAAGGAGTAGCGGAAATTGGCGGCATGGGTGGCCGCGTCAATGGACTCTTTCGAACCAGTCAGGAAGTGCCAGCCGGATGCGGATTCCGGGCGGCGGAAATGAGCGAGAGCGACTTTCTTCTTTTCCGCGGCCATGTCGGGCGTCTCGCGGGGATCGAAGCTGACGAAAACGACTTCGTAATCGCGGACAGGATTGAAGGAGAGCATTCGAAGAGTGCCGACGACCCCTTGCTGAACCTGATTGCAGAGCATCGGGCAGTTGTAATAGACGAAGGCGAGGACCACGGGCTTCTGACCGAAATAGTCGCGAAGGCGAACGTCGCGGCCGGTTTCGTCGCGGAAACTGAGGTCGAGCGGCATTTGCCCGTTGAGCGGCGGCTCGAAGCCCACGTTTTGCAAGGCCGCCGGCATGGTCGCGGCGGTCGGGCCCATGTTGCTCGGGACCGTCTGCGCATGCAGAGCACAGGCTGCCAGTAGCAGTGCGGCGATTCCGATGGTGGTACGGGCTCTATTCATCTCGTTACTTTTTCTTTTCCGCCGGCGGCGCGGGAGCCGCGGGCAAACCTTTTTCCACGATAATCTTCATGGCATCTTCCACAGGAATTTGCGCCACTCCGGAACTCTGGTCGATCCACTCGAATTTCTCGTTAGCCTCGGTATCGGCCTTCAATTTGTCCCGCAAATCCTGCTGCGGATCCGCGGTGTGGCCGGGAACACCCTGGAGCCGGGGCTCGGGAGGAAGATCGCGGTAATTGGGCCCGAGCGCGGCGCGGGAAGGAGGCGGAGCGGTGTCGGAAGAAGCGGCGAATTTCGTGGTGAAGCGCAGGATGAAGATACAGATCACCGCTGCGACCACCACCGCCAGGGCCAGGGCAAAGAGATAGCCGTAAATGGTGCTGACTTGGACGTCGCGTTCCTCAAAGGAGACATCCGTGTTGCGCGGCACTTCGCCAGTAGCCGGCCCCGAATTGTGGGACTCAGTGCTCATGGTGCTCAATAGCCTCCGCGAGTTTTGGGTCGCCGATGGGAAGAAGCGGTTGCTGCTTCAAATTAAACGCGAAAAATCCCAGCCACAATCCGCCGAGCGCGATGGGCAAGACCAGGTCGAGCCACGAGGGCACGGCGCGCGCAGTGAATTCCGGCCGTGTCATCCAGAATAGATCGACGAGGCGCATGAAAATCAGCCACAGGGCAACCTTCGGAAGCAGTCTCGCGTTGCGTTTCAGGTCCCGCGAGAGAAGCAAGAAGAACGGAACGAAGAAATGAAAAATCAGTACAAGCACGGCGACGACGCCCCAGCCGCCGTAGAGCCTCGTGCGATAAAAGCTGATTTCCTCGGGCTGGTTGCCAGACCAAATGATCAACAACTGCGAGAAATCGAAGTAGGCCCAGAGCATGACGAAGGCGAGAAGCAGCTTGCCAAGATCGTGCAGGTGACGCTTCTGCAGGACGCTGGAAAAAGGCTCGGTTTGCGCGAGCAGGACGACGATGGCGATCATGAAGGACATTGAGGAGATCAATTGTCCAGCCACGTACAGGAAGCCATAAATGGTCGAAGCCCAGTGCGGGGAGAGGGACATCACCCAGTCAATGGAAGCGAAGGTCATCGCGAATACGTAGAGGATGATGCCCGGCCCGGCGAGCATCGCCAGACGGCGGCGCAGGGCACGGTCCTCGCGATTGACGTCCTGCTCTTTCGACCAGCGGTTGAAGAGAAACATCAGTAGCAGCCAGACGGCGAAATAAATGACAGCGCGCGCCTGGAAACCCCCAGCAGTCAGATAGCTCTGCTGGAATTTCGAAAGCGGTTCTTTCCTTAGTTCTTCGGGATCAAGCCAGGCGCCGTAAAGATATTTCATTCCGAAGAAAACGATTGGAAGAAAAAACACCAGAATGAGCGGAAGAGTGCGCGTGGCCGATTCCAGCGAGCGGCGGATGATGATGCCCCAGTGGCCGCCGGTGAGATGCTGCAGCATTAAGAGGCCCAAGGAGCCGAGCGTCAAGCCAAGGATCAGCATGAAACTCATCAAATAGGATTGATAGAAAGGTCCGGGGGAGCGCATGGCCCCGAAAATGGAAAGCAGCAAGGCGATGCCGCCCACGACAAGCGCGCGCTGTTGCAGGCGGCCGACGCTTTCCGGTGCTGGATATTCCTGCGCAGCCATTAGTTGCTGCCTCCTGTCGAATCCTTCGTACTACCCGCTCCTTGCTTCTGTCCCGCACTGGGAGCCGCGCCAGTCGAGCCACTCTGATTCAATTTGTCTCGGAGTTCCGCGGGGAGATCGGCAACCTTCGCGTTGCGGCTGAGCTGCAGAGCGCGAAAGTAGGCGATGACGGCCCAGCGGTCGCGCGGAGGAATCTGTGCGGAGTAACCGTACATGGCGCCGAATCCGTTGGTGACAACGTCGTATATGTAGCCGTTCGTGGCCTGGCGCAAGCGGTCCTGATGAAAGCTGGGCGGATGCTTCATGCCGCGCATGGCCACCATGCCGTTACCGTCACCCCGCAAGCCATGGCAGGGGGTACAGAAAATCTTGTAGCGCTCCTGCCCGCGTTCAAGGAGCTCGCGGTCCACCGGCAGCGGAAACGCGTTCGACTCCTTGGGGACGAAAAGCTCGTCGTTGGCAATCGCGCCATGCGCGACGGTGTTTTCGACCAAGGGGCGCTCCGAGCGGCCATCGGTAAAGAAATCCGAAGGGGAGAGCGGCCTGTTTTTCGGCTGGTTGGCCATGTCTTGTTTCAAATACTGGCAACCGGCGACGGAAAACAAGCAGGCCGCGGCACACGCCACAATCAGGAGGCGCGAGGTGCTAGTCATCGGGCACCTCGGAAATGTGGTGGGCGTGCAATTGCTGAAGCAGCCGGGCGCATTCCTCGATGTGAAATTTCGGATCTTTGGCCTCGATGCAGACAAAAAAACGGTCGGATGATGCGTGGGTGAAACGCGGCACGTTGAAAACCGGGTGATGCGGCTGGGGCAGTTTGTTCAAGGCGAGCATGCCGAAAACGGCGGAGAGCGCCGCGCCGAGAATGGTGAGCTCAAAGGTCACGGGAATGAAGGCCGGCCAGCTATTCAGCGGACGGCCGGCAATATTCTGAGGATAAGAGACGACCGCGACCCAGTATTGGAAGAAAAACCCGCCAAGGCCGCCCGCTAGACCACCTAAAAGGCAAATGGGCGCCACCATGTTGCGCTTCAGGCCCAGCGCCTCCGACAGCCCTTCCACGGGGAAGGGCGAATAGGCGTTGACCCTGCGGTAGCCTGCCTCGCGGATTTTCTCCGTGGCATGAATGAGTTCCTCGGTGGTGCTGAACTCACCCATCACGCCGTAGATGTGCGAACGGTGGAGCATTATTGCTTTTCCTCGTTGGTCTCCGCGACCAGTTCGCGCATTTCCGCAATGGAAATCGCGGGAAGGACGCGGACGAACAGGAAGATCAAGGTGACGAACATGCCCATGGTGCCGATGAAGGTGGCCCAGTCCCAGAACGTGGGGCTGTAACGGCCCCAGGCCGAAGGCACGAAGTCGCGCGTAAGGCTGATGACCACGATGACGAAGCGTTCCAGCCACATGCCGATATTCACGACGATGGACATGATGAAGAGGACGGCCACGTTGTGGCGCATCTTGTAAAACCAAAGCAACTGGGGCGTCAGGATGTTGCACAGAATCAGCGCGTAGTAGAACGGGGCGTACGGTCCGTGGAGACGCTGCTGGACGAGAAAAACGTCAAACTTGTTGCCGCTGTATTCCGACATGAAGAATTCGAAGAAGTAGCCGTAGGCAACGATGAGGCCGGTGGCGAGCATGACCTTGGCCATGTTGTCCAAATGGCGCATGGTGATGAAGTCTTCCAGGCCGTAGGCCTTTCGCAGAGGAATCGCGATGGTCAAAACCATGGCGAAACCGGAATAGATGGCGCCGGCGACGAAGTATGGCGGGAAAATCGTGGTGTGCCAGCCGGGGACGATGGCGATGGCGAAGTCAAAGCTCACGACGGTGTGCACGGAGAGAACCAAAGGCGTTGCGAGTCCGGCGAGAAGCAGGTAGGCAGACTGATAGCGATGCCAATGACGCGCGGAGCCGCGCCAGCCCATCGCCAGCATGCCGTAGACTATCTTCGCCGGTTTCTTGATGGAGCGATCACGAAGTGTGGCCAGGTCCGGGATGAGGCCCACAAACCAGAAGAGCAGAGAGACCGTGCCGTACGTGGAGACGGCAAAAACGTCCCAGATGAGCGGGCTGCGGAACTGCGGCCAGAGGCCCATGGTGCTGGGGTACGGAGTCATGTAAAACGCCATCCACGGGCGGCCGGTGTGGATGAGCGGAAAGATGCCGGCGCAGGCTACGGCGAAAAGAGTCATGGCCTCGGCAAAACGGTTGATGGAAGTGCGCCACTTTTGATTGAGCAAAAAGAGAATGGCGGAGATCAGCGTGCCGGCGTGGCCGATTCCGATCCACCAGACGAAGTTGACGATGGCGAAGCCCCAGCCGATGGGGATGTTGATGCCCCAGATGCCGACGCCCTTGATGATGAGCCAGCCGATGGCGACGGTCATCAAGCCCAAGAGGCTGAAGGCGATCGCAAAACCGATAAACCAACCCAAGGAAGTGGGGCGCGTCAGGACGATAGAGCTGATCTTCTCCGTGACGGAGCCGTAGGTGTATCCCGGCCCGAGCACGGGCGAGAGACGGCGGATCTCCGGAGAATCGAGTGGCGGTTGCCCGGCGCTCATGCCTTCTCCAATTCAGGATTGGGGTTGCGCACGGCCGCGAGATAGGTGGTGCGCGGGCGCGCGTTCAATTCGCCGAGAAGCGTGTAGTTCCGCTGCTGGGCTTTCAGTTTGGCGACGCGGCTGGTCGGATCGTTGGCGTTACCGAAAACGATGGCTTCGGTCGGGCAGGACGCTTCGCAAGCGGTCACGATTTCGCCGTCGCGGATGGGCCGGCCCTTGCCACCGTCGGCCTTTTCGGCTTCGATGCGCACGTTATTGATGCGCTGGACGCAATAGGTGCATTTTTCCATGACGCCGCGGCTGCGCACGGTGACTTCCGGGTTGCGAAGGAGTTTGAGTTGCGGCGTTTCCCAATCCTGGAAGCGCAGGAAATTGAAGCGGCGCACTTTGTACGGGCAGTTGTTCGAACAGTAGCGCGTGCCGACGCAGCGGTTGTAGACCATGTCGTTCAGGCCTTCGGCGCTGTGGACAGTGGCGCCGACGGGGCAAACTTGCTCGCAAGGAGCGTTTTCGCATTGCTGGCAAGGAACCGGCTGGAAGAATGTCGGCGGATTGTCGAGCGAGGGGTCGTAGCTGGACGGATCGTTTGTGGCGGATTGCGCCTTCTCGTAGTAGCGGTCGATGCGGATCCAGTGCATTTCGCGGCCGCGCATGACTTGGTCTTTGCCAACCACGGGGATGTTGTTCTCCGATTGGCAGGCGACCACGCAGGCGTTGCAGCTGTTGCAACTGTTCAGATCGATGGCCATGCCCCAGGCGTAGCCGGGGTAGGAAAATTCCTTGTAGAGAGAAAGTGACTTGGGAACTTCTTCCGCGTGTTCGTGAGCAAAATTCGGATTCTTTTTGTATTCCTCGAGCGTGCCGGTGGCGAGAATCTGGCGGCCTTCCATATTGAAGTGATACTGGGTGCAGGCCAGAGGATAGTCGTCGCCCGTTTTTTTGATGACGCTCGTTGGGGCGGAGACGCTCCAGAGTGCGTTCGAAGTGCGCACAGCGTACGCGTTGAAGCCCTTGTTTGTACCGGTGTAGCCGGCTTTCTTACGTCCGTAGCCGAGTGGGAGGACGACGACGCCATCGGCCTGGCCGGGAAGCCGCCACGCTGCGGCGGTGACTTTGCTGTTCGAAAGCGCGACGTCAATTACGTTGGTATAAATTTTTCCGTGCTCGCCGCCGCGCGCGCCGACTTCGTCCGCCAATTCCAGTTTTGCAGCGGTCTTTGGACTGATTAGGGCGGCATTGTCCCAGGTGAGTTTGGTGACGGGCTTTGGCAATTCCTGGAGCCAGCCGTTATTGGCGAAGCGGCCGTCGTAGACGCACGGGTCGGGCCGGAAGATGAATTCGAGTTCGTCTACGGACGTGGTCTTCGGCGCGGGAAGGCTGGCAGGGCTGAACTTTGGCGCGGCGTTGACGGGTGCAAAGGCCGAGCCGGCGACGAAACCGTCGTTCAGAGTCTTGCGCCAGAATTTCTCGAAATCGGCGGAAGGATTCGCGGCTTTCAAGCCGTCGCGCAGCACATCGTAATCGGAGACGCCGGGCTTGTCGGTGAATGCGGCGAGCAGTTCGCGGGCGGAATGCGTGCGATAAAGCGGCGCGATGAGCGGCTGGATGACGGCGAGAGTTCCATCGAAGGCGCGGGCGTCGCCCCAGGTTTCGAGATAGTGCGATTCGGCAACGTGCCAGTCGCAGAGTTCGGATGTCTCGTCGAAATGCGGACTGAGGTGGATGGTGTTCTTGACTTTTTTCTTCTTGGTCGCGAGGTCGAATTTGATTTTGGAAGCGAAATCGAAATCGTGAGGAGCGGTGTAAACGGGATTGACGCCGACGATCAACAGGGTGTCCACTTTGCCGGCGTCGATATCCGCGCAGAGGTCGCGGAGGGATTCGAGGTGATTCACGGGATGGGCATCCACGGATTGCGTGTAGTAGAGCGTCGCGCCCACGTTGCCGAGGGCCGCGTTGATGGCATGCGCCAGCGCATGAACTTCGGCGGGTTGCTGCTCGCCGGTGACGACCAGCGACGAGCCTTTGTGCTTCTGCAGATCTTTTGCTACGGCGTCGAGCCAGTCGCCGGCTTTTTCCGGCAGCATCGCCGCGCTGCCGAGGCCTAGCTTTCCCGCCAGCGCACGGGCGAAAAGTTCGACTTCCGAAGCGCGCAGCGGCAAGCGATGATCGGCGCTGGCACCGGTGACGCTGGGCGTAGGCTCAACTACATAGAGCCGGTTCATAGTGTCGTTCGGGCCGGTCAATTTGCGGCGGCGTGAAAATTCTCTTGCGTAGCGGATATGGCCGGGGCCGCTGCCCAGAAAATCGGAATCCAGCGAAAGAATCACGTCTGCTTTTTCCACGCGATAAACGGTGCTGAGGTAGCTGCCGAAGGCGAGCTTTGCGCCTTCCCGCGAGCCGTCGCCGACGGCGGGCTCCCACTGGTGCCACTTGGCCTGCGGATAGAGCGCCAGGAGGGATTGCACTTGCGCGGCGAGCGTCGGCGATGTGATCGTGCCGGTCAGTATGCGGAAGCCGGCGCCATTGCTGCTCTTCGCTTCCGCCGCCATGGCTTGCGCGGCGTCCAGAAACTGGGCCCAGGTGCGAATCTCGCCGTAGTTGGTGACCGTTTGGGCGCGATCTGGATCGTAAAGATTCAATACGGAGGCTTGCGCAAAAACGTTCGTGGCGCCCAGGCTCGACGGATGTCCGGGATTGCCTTCGATTTTGGTGGGGCGGCCTTCATGGCTTTCGACGAGGAGACCGATGGCGTCCGCGCCGAAAGGCATCACCGTGGCATAAAACTGCGGCTTGCCGAGAACCATGCCGTCGGGCTGCTTCACGTACGGCACGATCGTTTGCTCCGGCGTGCGGCCGCAGCCGGAGAGGCCGGCGAAGGCCAGCGAGGCGGCCATGAGCCGGAGGAAATCGCGGCGGTCCACGCCTTCATCCCACTCCGATGGCGCCTGGCGAGGGAATTCGTTGTGCAGCAGTTCTTCAAAGCGCGGATCCTCGGCGAGCTCCTCGAGCGAGCGCCAATATTGCTTTCCGGTTTTCGCCTGGAGTTTCGCGCGCACATCCGACAATTCCAATGCGCCCACGGGCCGCGTTGTTTCTCGCTGTTGCTTCTCGGCGTGGCTATGGCCGGGACGCTCGTGATGTTCGTGTTCGTTCATTCGTTTCATCAGCGATGACAGGTCGAGCAGCTCGTCAGCTCGGCCGTCGTTCGAATGTGGCGTTCCGCGGCCAACCGTTTGCCGATTTCCGCCTGATTCTCCGGGGCTTTCCAATCCATGGAATAAACGTCCTCTTTCTTCTCGCGCAAAACCATTTCCGGATTGCGATGGCACTCGAGGCACCATTGCATCAAGAGCGTGTTGGCCTGGAACATCAGCGGCATCTGGTTGACCTGCCCGTGGCAAGTCGAGCAGCCGACACCTTTGTTGACGTGAATGCTGTGATTGAAATACGCAAAATCCGCCAGGCGGTGCACTTTGACCCACTCGATGGATTTATCGGTGCTGTAGCTGGCGCGGATGGGCTCGAGGTAGCTGGCGTTGTTGTAGAGCACCGAATGGCAGTTCATGCAGGTTTTCGTGGGGGGAATGCCGGCCACGGCGGAAGTTTCCACGCCGGTATGACAGTAGCGGCAATCAATGCCGTCATCGCCCACGTGATGCTTGTGGCTGAACTGCACGGGCTGTTCGCGCGTCACGTTCTGGCGCGTCATGTAAGGCGAACGCGCCACTCCCAGGACCGCAATCGTCGCAAAACCCACCAGAAAAAGTGCCGAGAAGACACTGAATCGGGAGATGAAATTCGTACTGCGATGAAAAATCTGTGCCATCTCAGTTTTGCGCTATGCCGGGGGAGAGCACCAGAAGGGCACCGATGTCAGGGCCTCCCAAGCTTTAACCGGGAAGTGCGGGCCCGGGTCGTTGTTGACGCGATAGTGTCCACTAAAACTTTCCGGAATGCAACCTTCGCGCCCACATGTTTTCACACGTCTTCAGACAACTTTCCGTCCAAACCTTACGTCGCCATCAAAACTTTCGAACAAGTTCCCCGCTTGATCGCTTCAGCCGGAACGACGAATGCAGAGAAGAGGAATACATCACCATCCGCTGGCATTTCCCTCTCCGTCCGCACCCATCCCCAGTCACCGACTCTGATGCATCAGAGAATCGAGAAGGTCTAGTTTTTTTTCAGTAGATTTTTGAGCGGGGCATTTGCTGAGGGCGGGGCCGTGGTATCTTAGGGGTACCCTTCGCCGGTCCTTGCGCGGCGGAGCCTACCTTACTGGGTAACTGTGCTTCGCCCGGCCAAATGGGGGCAAAGACAGCCTGCTGGGGCGTGGTCCAACTGGTAGGACACCTCACTGTTAATGAGGACGGTGAAGGTTCGAATCCTTCCGCCCCAGCCAATTTTCCGAGGTCAAGAGTAAAGAAGCAGGCGGAGCTAGTCTTTCGCCGTTGGCAGGCCGGCGTCCAACCAGCCTTTCCAGCCGCCGTCCATGGATTCGACGTTGGTGTAGCCCATTTTCTGGAGGTTGTCCGCGACCAAAGCGGAGCGGAAGCCTCCGCCACAATAGAGAATGACTTTGGCGCTTGGATCCGGAACGCGCTGTTCGATGTCACGCTCGATGATGCCCTTGCCGAGATGAACCGCGCCGGGAAGATGCCCTTTGGCCCATTCGTTATCCTCGCGGACGTCCACGAGAAGAAATTTTTCGCCGGCTTCCAGGCGCCGCTTCACGTCCGCTACGTTGGTTTCCTTCACTTTTTTCTTTGCTTCGTTAACGAGTTTTAGGAATTGCGGAGCATGGGCCATCGAAAAACTCCTTGCCGAAATGAATTCAAAACGAGGATAGCATAGGCGGCGCCGTGCTTATCCTCGCTCCACGATTACGCAGTCTGAGGATTTGTTACTTGCTTAGTCTTAACTGCCCTTTTTTGCAAACGAGCGCACCAAGTTGACGAAGTTCCAGCGCACTTTTTCCGGTGTTCGGTCGCCTTCGCCCGGCATCTTCGCTTTGCCGTTGCTGATAACCCAAAAAAGCTCGCCGTCGGTCATTTTCTCAAGAGAAGAAGGGTCGCGCCAGTCGCGCAGTTCGAGCTTCATATCGGCGGCGAGATCGCCTTTGCCGTCGCCACTTTTTCCATGGCACATGGCGCAATTGTAGCCAAACAGTTTGCGCACTTCCGCCAAGCCCTCGGGCGTGGACGATATGGGGTTCTTCTTCGCGGCTTCTTCCGGCGTTATTTTGGCCTCCGCGGCGGCCGGTTTTTCCTGAATGGAGTTCGGCTGGGCGGAAGAAAATCCGAAGCTCGCAAGCAGCGTAGCGCTCAGGACGAGAAAAATCCTTTGCATAGAATTCTCCTGACAGGATGGTCCGGCCGAAGGAGCGGGTTCGGCTTGATCGTGAGCGGATTCTACGCCCGCAGGAAGCAGATTGGAAGAATCAAAAAATTCGATGTGGCGGTATCGGGACTCGCCACCCATTCAATTAGGCTAGGGCTTTGGCGTTGTGGTTGACGTTCCGCTTTTCGCGCGTATCTTCGCGGCGGGCACCGGGCAGCCAGGTTTTCGATGCGCGCCGCCGAAGTCCGCGCGGAAGCGGTCTCCTTCACGCACGCGGGTGCGGAGACTATCAATGACTTGCGGAATCGCGCCGTGCTCAGCGCCGCGGGTGAGATAAATCAAAAGCGCCGCTTCTCCCGGCGAATCCACGCTGGAAGTGATGCCCACTCCCTGGACGCCGGGCTGTTTGAGCAGTTCGGCCTGGTGCGCGGCTTGAACCACTTTCGCGCGAGCCACTTCGGACTGGGAAATTAGGTAGGTTAATTGCGGCTTGGCGGCGGATTGCTCGAGCGCGAGGCTCTCCGCAGGGGAAACGAGGCCGCGAACGGCGAATAGGTCGCTTTCAACGACGCGCGTGCGGACTCCGTCCACCTGCAAGGGCAGGTCGCTCCGCGACTGACCCCTGGTGACGAAAAACACGATGGCGGCCTCGGACGGATTGTCGAAGCTGGCACCGACTCCCACGGCTTGCACTTCGGGATGCCCCATCAATTCCGGACCGTGTGCATCGCGGACGGTAGTCGCGTTCTGCAAGACGTCAGCCGATAGAACTGCCGCCGACATGGTTTGCACCGCGGAAGCGGGCTTCGTTGGGAGCGTGCATCCAATGACCGCGTGCGTGGCTCCGCCCACCATCGTTGTTGCGCTGCCGCCGTTGGTCGTGAAGAAACCAAGCACATCGGTAATGGCATTGCCAAGCGTGTCTTGAGCGTTGCCTCCCAGGAGCAGGGCCACCGCTTCCGCCGTGTCCTGCGTCACGATTAGCGAGCCCGAGTCGCCTGGCGCCCCAAACTGGCCGCCTGAGACTTCCACCAGGTCCGTGTAATTCACACTGAAGGTCGTTCCCGTTCCATCGCAGTTTTGCGCGTAGCTGACGCTGGAGGCGACGTTTATCGCGACAATGGTCGCGCACGTGAGGCCGGTGGTTCGTCCGACCTTCGCGACCAGGCCATTGTGCGGAGCGCCCATCGCCTGCGCCCCCGTAATCCCTCCACCCGACGCGGGCGGCCCTGGATCCGGTACACCGTTTGTCTGTGTTCCGCCGAGGAACAAAATGTTGCCGGAGGTGTCCACCAACCCGGCCACAATTTGGGCAATCGCCGCATCCACCGCGGGTTGCGAGCCGGTTTGGAGATTGTAGAATTCCGAAAGATTCGCGACGGTTTTCGTTCCGGTAGTGGTGCACGCGCTTGGTGAGTCGATTATTGCGGGCTGACTGATCGGATCTCCGTTGGGTGGGCCTCCGGCAATTCCAAAATCACTCTTTGCAAGGACATGGTTGTTGCTGAGGATGTACTGCTTTCCGCCGCGGGCTACCAGGGAACCTAGCGTTCCCCCGCAACACTTATTGCCTGCAATATCGGTCGAGTCACCTCCTGAAGTCCCAAGCTTCACGGCCCCTGCTTGTGCGCTCTGATTCGGAGTGGCCAGAACCGTGACCGTTGCGGAACCGGAGGCAGAGGGGCTGGCTTTGGAAACAGCGGTGATCATGACGGTGGTCGGAGCGACGTTGCCGCTAGCATCGGCCTTAACCGGAACTCCACTCGGCGCCACAAAGAGACCGGCGCTTGAAACATAACCCGTGGTCTGGCTTCCGCCCGCGACTCCATTTACCTGCCAGCTCACGGCCGTATTGGAGGTGCCCGTCACGGCCGCGCTGAACTGCTGCGTCCCGAAAACGGCGACGGTTGGCGTTGGCGGCGTGACACTCACTGACACCGGTCCGACAACCACACCGGTTTTAGGACCACTGCAAGCAGCCAGCAATGGCAACAGGATCACCCAAAAGAAAAAGGAATGTGCACGGCGCATGGTTCCCCCAGTTGTGACTACAGGATACAAGCTAGCATGCGAGGAATACAGCGGCTGCTTGCGATCTCATTCAACGTAACTTAAGAGTCCCTGTACGAAGGTACAGGCTGCGGGGATTTCCAGCTTCCAAACCCATTGGCGCGCAGGACTCTTTCGAAGGAGCCGCGGGCCCGGCAGAATTGACGAACAAAAGGCGCCGTCAATCCAGGTCGCGCCAGTTGGGGCCCACGCCGACTTCGACGACGATCGGCACTGCAAGCTTGTGAACGCCTTCCATCTCCTCCTTGACCAGTTTTTCCAGCTTGGCGCGTTCTTTTGTGGGGGCTTCAAAAAGCAGCTCATCGTGAACCTGCAGGATCATTTTCGCTTCGAACTCTTCGTCGGCGAGGCGGCGATCAATTTTGATCATTGCCAGTTTGATAAGGTCCGCGGCCGTTCCCTGCAAGGGCGAATTCAATGCTGTGCGTTCGGCAAAGTTTCGCAATTGCATCTGAGGGGAATTGATTTCCGGGATCGGGCGGATTCTTCCGAACAACGTCTTGGCCACCTCGGTCTTGCGCGTCTCAGCGAGGATGTTGTCCAGATACGCTTTCACTCCGCGATAGCGCGTGAAATACGCGTTGATAAATTTCGCGGCTTCTTTTTGCTCGATGCCGAGTTGCTGTGCGAGGCCGAACGGCGACAGGCCGTAGATGATTCCGAAATTGATGGCCTTGGCTGCGCGGCGATGTTCGGCGGTTTGCGCGAGGGGCCCGACGCCGAAAACTTCCTGCGCGGTGCGCGCGTGAATATCTTCGCCGTTGCGAAAGGCGTCGACCAGCACGGGATCCTTCGAAAAATGGGCCATGATGCGCAGCTCGATTTGCGAGTAGTCGGCGGAGAGGAGCAACTTTCCTTTTTCGGCGACGAAGGCGGCGCGAATTTCCCGGCCGAGTTCGCTGCGAATGGGAATGTTCTGCAAATTCGGGTCGCTGGAGCTGAGCCGTCCCGTTGCCGTGCCGGTCTGCGAAAAACTGGTGTGCAGGCGGCCGGTTTCGGGATGGATAAGCTTCGGCAGCGCGTCCACATATGTGGACTTGAGTTTGGCGATTTCTCGGTACTCGATGATTTTCGCGGGAAGCGGATGTTGCGCTGATAATTCTTCGAGGATATCCACGGCGGTGGAGCGCGCTTTGGCTTTGCCGCGCCTCGCGTTGGGCTGGAGATTCAGCTTGTCGAAAAGAATTTCCGCCAGCTGCGTGGGCGAGTTCACATTGAATTCCGAGCCCGCCAGTTTCCAAATTTCCTTTTCCAGGCGCCGGACCTCTTTCTCCATCGAGAGCGACATCTTGTCCAGCTCTTTGCGATCGACGCGGATTCCCACACGCTCGATGTCGGCGAGCACCGGAGCTAACGGCAAGTCAATTTTCTGGTAGACGTCCGCCAGTTGCTGCTCTTCGACCTGTGCGCGAAGAGCCGGCGCGAGGCGCTGCAGATAGTCGGCGCGCTCGCCGGGGCCGCCGCCGAGCATGACGTTGAACTGCCGCACGACCACATCGGTGAAGTTGTGGTTTGCAGTTGTTGGCCGCACGAGATAGGAGTAAAGCTGAGTCGCATGGCCGATATTTGCGGTCCGACCGGTAAGAAGCTGAAAAAGTTTTGGATCGTGGACGATCTTCGCGCGCTTGGAGTCCGCGAGAAAGGGCGCGAGCGCTTTCAGCGCCTCGCCTTTTTCGTCGAACCAGACCGAGCGCCCTTCGCCGGCTTTCGGCGAGACTTCGATTGAAGCGATGCGCGTGCCGAAGCCTTCCGATTCGCGTTCGCCCGGTTCAACATTCAGCCAGAGGGCCAGCGGCTGCTTCGCGGGGAGCTTCGCAAGATAGTCGCGAAATTCAGCGGGGCCGGCAAACTGCGCGTAATCGGTTTTCGCGGCAGACTCTGAATCCGGCGGGGCGGACGAAGCGACGGCTTGCGCGCCCAGTTCCTTCAACAGCGAGCTGAATCCCAGCTCACGATAAAGTTCTGTGAGCAGAGCACTGTCTGGCGGGCGAAGTTCCAGTTCCTGGAGCTTGACGTCAATCGGCGCGTCCGTCGCAATCGTCGCCAGTTGTTTGGACAGCATCACTTGTTCGCGCTGTTGCTGCAAGGCTTCGCGGTATCGCTTGTTGGACACCTCGCCGGCATGATCGAGCGCGCTCTCCACGCTTCCGTACTTCCGGATCAACTCCGCGGCGCCTTTTTCCCCGATGCCCTTTGCGCCGGGAATATTGTCAATGGTGTCGCCAAGCAGCGCCATGTAGTCCACGACTTTTTCCGGCGGCACTCCCAGCATCTCTTCAACCTTTTTTTCATCAACGATGATGTCGCCCTTGGCGCCCCCGGAGCCGGTCCGCAGCGTTCGCACCGTCTTTCCGACCAGCTGCATCATGTCTTTGTCGTTGGACACGATCAGAACTTCCAAATTCTTATTTCCTGCTTTGACCGCCATTGTCCCGATCACATCGTCCGCTTCGTAACCCTTGAGTTCGAGCACCGGCAGGCGCATCGCTTCGCACAAGCGGCGAACGAAAGGCAGTTGTATGCGCATTTCGTCCGGCATGGGCTGGCGTTGTGCCTTGTACTTTTCGAAAAGCTTGTCGCGGAAAGTCGCTCCCGGGGGATCGAATACGATTCCTATGTATTCCGGCTGATAGTCCTTGATCAGCCGTCGAAGGATATTTCCGAAGAGAAAGGGGACATTCGTGGGCACGCCCCCGGGACCGGTGAGCCGCTGAGGCATCGGAGCAAAAAAGGCGCGGTAAATATGCGCCATCGCATCCACGAGAAATAGTTTTTTCGGTGCAGAAGACATGCGGGCGAGTATAGCAAAGCGCAGGCTAGCGGTTTCTTGTGGCAAATGAAAAGGGCGCGCCCAAGCGCGCCCTTTCGATGGAACGATTGGTCCCGTATTAGGGTTTCGGGGTAGCCGAAGCGGCCGCCTGTGAAACAAGCAACAGGCGCGTGCCGCTGTCGAGGTGAATGTTCTTTCCGGCGGACGTAATGACGCTACCTTGTGTTGCGCTGGAAGCGGCGGAGTTAAGATTCAGCCCATTCAGGCCAAACACGCCTTGGCTGTTGGAGGTGAGCTGCCCTGCGGAGTTTAGGCCGCCGCCTGCTCCTCTTGAAGCACCGGCGATACTTCCGCCCGCGTTAGCCGCGGAGTTGACGGTGCCACCGGCAACGCTTCCTGCGTTAGCCGCGGTGTTCGTCACCGCTCCCGTCGCGCCACCCGCCGTGGAAGTCACGCCGCCCAGAGCGCTGCGTCCGCCAGCCATTCCGGAGCCTGCCGCCGAACCGCCCATGCTGCCCATTGAGTCCACGTCCGCTCCAGCCGCGGAGGTGCTGCTCTGCGCCGAAGCGATCGCTTGAATCGCGACGTTCAGGGGAACTTCTTGGCCGTCCTTCAAAATTGCCTTGTCAAATACGATGCCGAGCGCCGACTCCGATTCGCCGTTCGCTCGCGCGGACGCTTGGGTGACATGGCCGACCAGCTTCGCGCCCCTGGGGATCACCGTCTTTCCATCCGACTTGGCAGCTTCCGTCGTTTTCGCGTTTACCGGATCACCGCGCTTGCACTTTCTCGAATCGATCGGCGAACTGAGAGCAGCGTTAAACGTTGAGCCACTCGCCAGCCCGGCATAGGCCTGCCCATTCTGCGCCGACACTGAAGACGACGCGGATGAGTTACCGGACGCTTGCGGCTGCGTCTTTCCCGCTTCGACCGAGGCCTGGCCGCTTGTTTGCGCTCCGGCTTGAGCGCCCGTTTGCGACTGCGCCGACGCGCTAAGACAGAAAAGAGCCCCCACAACAATTGCAAACCCTGTGCGATTCATGGTTGTGATTCCTCCTCAAAGTTCAGTTTGGATGAAGAGCTGGGTTTTGTGCATAGATATAAGGGTATCCACGGTCCGGCTTGATATTGGCAAGACGCCTGCCTTCCCGTAAAACTTGTGTTGTCAAAGGGTTAAGAGAGGGCGACAGGTCTCCCACCGTCGAAAAATGACGTACGGCATGCAGGATTTACAGGGTGGCCTTCCGTTCGATGCTGCCCAAGCCGTCTAAATGATGCCAAGAGGTTTGGCCACTTCTGCAAGAATGTCCGCCGCGCGAAGGAGTTGATCGCGCTTGTGCGTTGCACTGACCATAGCGCGGAGGCGCGCTTTGCCTTCGGCGACGGTGGGGTAACCGACCGCTGGCGCAAAGACGCCTGCTTCGAAGAGCTTCTTTGAGAATTCGAAGGCCTTCGCGGCGTCTCCCACGTGAATCGGGACAATCGGGGTCTCGCTGGCCTTGAATTGGAAGCCGCGCTTCTTCAGTTCGCGCTTGAACATTTTCGTGTTGGCCCAGAGTTTCTTTACCAACTTTTCGCCCTCCGGCGAATCGAGCAGCGCGAAGGCGGCTTGGCATGCCGCGGCCGTGGCCGGGGGATGCGAAGTCGAAAAAAGAAACGGCCGTGCGCGGAGATATAGAAAATCGATCAGATCGCGCGAGCCGCAAACGTAGCCGCCCATTGCACCAATCGCTTTGCTCAGCGTTCCGACTTGAATGTGCACGCGTCCGTGGCACTGGTGATGGTCCACGGTGCCGCGACCGCCGCGGCCGAGAACTCCCGAAGCATGAGCGTCGTCCACCATCATAATGCAGTTGTACTTTTCCGCGAGCTCGCACAATTGCGGCAGCGGCGCGATGTCGCCGTCCATGGAAAAAACGCCGTCGGTGATGATCAGCTTCTTGCCAGGGAAACTCGCGTTCTCCTGCAGGATGCGTTCGCAGTCTTTTACATCCTTGTGCTTGAAGACTTTGATCGTGGCTCGCGAGAGCCGCGCGCCGTCAATGATGGAGGCATGATTCAGCTCGTCGGAGATGATCAAGTCTTCTTTGCCGAGCACTGCAGAGACCGTCCCTGCGTTGGCGGTGAAACCGGACTGGAACACTACGCACGCTTCCACGTTCTTGAACGCCGCGATCTGCTCTTCTAGCTCCATGTGGATTTTCATCGTGCCAGCAATCGTTCGAACGGCGCCTGCGCCTGCGCCATAGCGTTTCACCGCGTCCAGCGCGGCTTTGCGAAGGGCTTTGTGCGTGGTCAGTCCCAGGTAATTATTCGATGCCAGGTTGATTACTTCCCGGCCGTCGAAAATACAGACGGGTTTTTGCTCGCCTTCGAGCACGCGCAACCTCGGCGCCACGCCCTTTGCACGTAAATCGGTGAGTTGGTCGGTGATGTATTGCAAGGGATTCTGCTTCGATGCGATTGTCGCGGTATCGGACATGATGGAGCTCCTGGCTTGAACTCGACTGGTGGAAGAACTATTTTGCGTCAGCTTGCGGCCGTGAGCAAACCACTCCCTGACGAACGGGGGCAACGCTGAGATGTCTAGTGCGGCAAACCGTTCGGGTAAAGCAAAATCTTTCCCGCTAAGCCACCCTGCAACAACGTGAATGCGTTTTCAAACTTGTCTAACGATGTCCGCTCGCCGAAGAGTGGCTCCAGATTCAGCCGGCCGGCCTTGAGTAAGGCGGTCATCTGCACCCACGTCTCGTACATGCGCCGGCCATAGATGCCCTGAACGGTTGCGCCCTTGAAAATCACGTCGTTCACCAAATCCAACGGCACATTTTCCGTCGGAATTCCCAGCAGCGAAGCGCGCCCTCCAGCCCGCAGCGCCTTGAAGCCTTGCTGAATCGCGGTGGGATTCCCGGACATTTCGAGCAGCGCATCCACGCCCGTGCCGCCGGTTTCCGCGAGAATTTTTGCGACCGCATTTTCCGCGGCCGGATTCAGCACCACGTCGGCACCCATTTTCTTGGCCATCGCGCGGCGCTGCTCGTTCGTCTCCGTGGCAAAAACCGTCGAACTGCCGCACGCCTTCGCCACCGCGATGGACATCAGTCCAATTGGCCCGCAGCCTGTCACCAAAACCGTCTGTCCGGCGATCGGCCCGGCGAGTACGGTGTGCACCGCATTGCCAAGTGGATCGAGAATCGCGCCGTAGTGCTCAGGAATCGCCGGATCGAGTTTCCAGATGTTCGAGGCGGGAATTTTCACGAACTCCGCGAACGCGCCGTCTTGATCGATCCCGATGATGCGCAGGTTCTGACAGATGTGCGCTTCGCCCAGGCGGCATTGGTGGCAGTGCCCGCAGTTGACGTGCATCTCCGCGCTGACGAAATCGCCGGGCTTGACCGCGGTAACTGCGTCGCCTACGCGCTCGACGATGCCGCAGAATTCGTGCCCCAGCGTCAACGGCGGCTTGATGCGCCCCTGTGACCAGCGGTCCCAGCCATAAATGTGCAAATCCGTCCCGCAAATCGAAGCCGTCTTCACGCGCACCAGCACGTCTGTCGAGCCGATCGCCGGGACAGCGACAGTATCCATTTGCAGCCCCTTTGCTGGCTGCATCTTCCGCAACGCCTTCATCGTCGTCGCCATCTACGCCGACTCCCGCTTAATGCGCAATTCTCGATGCTAGCACACCCATCCAATCGGCACCCGTACGGGAAACCCGTCGCGGCGTATGCCTCTTCACAGCATGGTCACCTGATCTTGCCCGCCACGAGCCCCTCGGCTTGGTCCCGTTTACTTCACCTGTTCCACCACCCCAATCTTCTCCAGCGCCTTCAAATATTCCACCACCAATTCCAGCGGCACCGGCCCGTACTCCGCGGATACTTCATCACAAATCTGCCAAGCCAGCCTTTTCCCGTCGGCTAGGTTTAGGATTTCGTAAGCGTACTCCTCCCCAGCGCCCCACGACCCTTCGTACTCAAGTAGTTTCGGCTTCGCCACTCCCGCCCGCTCCGCATGATCCGCAAAATAGTCATACCCAAATACTGCCAAGGGCCCTCTTGGCTCCGTATTCCGCCTGTAGCGTTGGCTGGCTCCCACCAAAACTGCTGTCTTAAGAGGAACATCCGCGTCGCCGATATAACGCGCATTCAGACGATCTCGCATCTTCTGTTTCAACTCTCCGGAAAGATCCACAAATCGCGATAATGAAGCCACAAGTTCGTGGTCAATTCGCAATTGCGACCGATTCATCTCATCCGCGCTGGAGCCACTCAATTCGATTCGGTGCCGCTGAAATCTCAATGCCACTTGAAGTTCGCCAGATTCGATAGCCTCAACAAGTGCAATGTCGTCGCTCGCGTTGAGACCCGCCAAAAAATAGCCGCTCGCCGCGCCGATAAATGCCGCTCTCTTCAATTTTGTTGGATCAATATTTGCCGCCGTATCGAAGTTCGTGTGAATGTAGCGGTCCGGCCAGTCATTCAGATAAATCGCAGGGATTCCGAATGAGGAATCCTGATAGACGTCGTGATCACTCCCCATCGTGAACGCCGAATACTCGGCGCGCAGCGGCTCTTTGCCTCCCTCCGGCGCCACAAATGGATACTCCGCTTCCCCTGTCGCCGCGAATTTGTAGGACTCCTCGTTTACAAACTCCGCAAACGCCCACGCCACGTCATGCACAAAGCTCGGCAAGCTCATCGGCCCGCGTGTCACGTGGAACACAGCCTTCGTCTCTGGTCCCCCACCCACCATGTCCATATGCACCACGGCCTTGATGCGTTTGGCGAACTCTGAGACCGTGGGCGTCCCCGCGGCAGGTTGGTTGGACGATTGTGTGGGCTGGTGTTGTTCTACTGAACGTCCGTGCTCATCCAGGTAAATCAAGAACTTCGCCGGTCTCGCGTTCAATAGCGCCATTGTCCCTTCAATCTCCGGCGGCCAGATGAATCGGATCGTGCGCGCCGGCCGCGCCAGTTGTCCCTCGCTGATCAACTTCTGCAGGGTGCGTGCCACTTCCAAAATCGTGACGCACCCGCTGGCATTGTCATTCGCTCCCGGCCGCTGATGATCCAGGTGGCACGAAAAGGCAATCTCCTCCTCCTTCAATTTCGGATCGGACCCCGGAATCGTTGCCGTCACCACCTCATAGTTCCCCGGATGTTGTCCTGCCTTCACCACCGCATGCAGCGTGATCTTTTCTCCCTTCGCCAACCGCTCCTTCATCGCTCGCGCCGTTTTCAGCGATACCATGAACGCAAACGTCTTGTTCGCCGAAAATGTTTCCAGATGCCCCCAGCGAATCAAATTCTCGTCCTCGCCCCACCATGCTGTCTTCTGGTTCTGTGCATAACTCACGATTCCCGCCGCCCCAAATTTCCCCACCGCCAAATCCTGTACCGCCCCCGGCTGCGCACTCACCAGCACAATCTTTCCTTTCACGTTTTCGCCCGTGTAGTCGCTCTCCTTCGTTCCTTCACCTACATCCACCAGCTCCGTAACTGCGCCAGGGAACTCGCTATCCTCCGCCAGCACCACAGGCTCCGCCTCATAACTCGCAATTGACCTTTCCTCGACTCCACCGAGTCCACACACGTATCCGCTGGAATCGCCAGATTGGCCAACATGTTCTTCAGCATATTTTTTCTGAGCCCGCTTACACTCTTCGTTGGCGAACATCTCTCTTAGTTCTCCGACTTCGACGTCCCAGGCCGGCCGCGATCTCTGCGTACCATAAAAAATCTTCCCATCGGCGGGAAACTGGAGAATCGCCACATCGCTCAATCCATACGCGCGCGCCCGCTCCGCCACCAATTCCGCCGCGGCGTGGAAGCCCTGCGACCCACGCTGCCGGTGAAACCGCGCAATACCCTCGAGATTTCGCTTGGCCGTCTCCCCGCTCAACTCATTCGCCAGCGCCGCCACATCCTTCTCCGGCAGCAGCGGCGGCTTCTGCCCCAAGACCGCTGCGCCCCCCGCGAGCCACCCTGCAATCGCCAGCCACAGTACTCGTTTCACGTGTTCCTCCGCGCCGCGCCACATTCTATCCGCTTTGCCACGCGTCTGTAGCTCAGGCCTTCAGGCCTGATGCCTTTTCTGTGCGCACAACTTGCGCCCGGCGTACCGGAAAATCCTTACCCCGGAAGGGGTGAGCTACAATTGGTAACCTTAGGAGCGCCCGCTGCGTAGTATTCTTGAGACCTAGCCTCCATGCCCGATTCCCAACCCGCCATTCGTCTCGACCATATTTCCCGGCACTACAGCATGGGCGAAGCCGTCATCCGCGCTGTTGACGATGTTTCGCTCGAGCTACCAACGGGCGAATTCCTCGCGCTGCTCGGCAGCTCCGGCTCGGGAAAATCCACGCTTCTCAATCTCATCGCCGGCTTGGACCGTCCCACCTCCGGCGCGGTCATCGCGAGCGGCCAGGATCTTTCAAAAGTTTCTTCGCTGGAGCTGGCGCGCTATCGCCGCCAGACCGTGGGCATGGTCTTTCAATCGTTCAATCTCCTCCCACGGATGACTCTCGAGGAAAACGTGGAACTGCCGCTGCGGCTCGCCGAAGTCGAGCGCGGCGACCGCGCTGCCCGCGTCCACGAAGCTCTTGGTCGCGTCGGCCTCGAAAAACGCACCGGCCACCGTCCCAGCGAACTTTCCGGCGGAGAGCAGCAGCGCGCCGCCATCGCCCGCGCCCTCGTCAACCGCCCCAAGATTCTTCTCGCCGATGAGCCCACCGGAAATCTCGACAGCACGACGGGTGAATCCATCCTCACGCTGCTGAAAGAAATCCAGAAAAATCCCGGCATGACCATCGTCATGGTGACGCACGAGCGTCCGCTCGCCGAACGCTACGCCGATCGCCTCGCCATCATGGGCGACGGCAAGCTGCTTTCGAACGGAGCCGCGCGATGAAGCCCCGCGACCTCAGCGATCTCGCTCTGCGCAATCTTCGCGAAGCCATTCTTCGCAATTCGCTCACGACGCTCGGCATCGCCGTCGGAGTGGCCTCGCTTGTCGCCATGCTTTCGCTCGGCGTCGGCCTTCAGCAACTGGCTTCGAAACGCCTTTCGCAGAGCGGCTTGTTCGATTCCGTGTTCGTCACGCCACGAATGAATCTTCGCGGCATGGGCCGAGAGGCCATGCCCGCTCCATCCGACAAGCCGCCGCGCCTCCTCGACGAAGCCGCGCGCCAGGAGATCTCCCGCCTCCCCAACGTGGTCGAAGTCTATCCGCAGGTTCGCTTTTTCACGGAAGTCCGCTACGACAGCAAGCCCTTTGCCACTATGGTCGCCGGAATGCCTGCATCCTCCAAAGCCAGTGGATCGTTCGACGGCATGCAAGGTTCCTTCTTCTCTAGCGACAGCGCGTATGAGACGATTCTGCAAAGCGAGTTCGCGAAAGAGCTCAATCCGCAAACTTCGGTTCTCATCGGCAAAGAACTCGTGCTGCGCTATGCGGAGCGCCAATCGCTTCCGCAGGATTCGGCGAACGCCAGCGCGGCTCCTCCTTCCTCCAATTCCGAATCGTTGCCCGGCGGCTTCTCCGTGGTTCCGAAGGAAATGCGCCTGCGCATTGTCGGGGTGGTGGATACCGAACCCGCTTCCGGATTCGGCGGTTACGGCAATGGCCGACTGCTCATTCCGCTGCAAGTCGCCATGACCCTGCGCGCCGCGCAGGTCAACGATCTTCGCGACATCGTTCGCGGCACTTCCTCGACGCCTACGTTCGCCAGCCTCACTGTGCGCGCCAAGGGCCCTGCCAACGTCGAAGCCCTCGAAGCCTCCATCAAGAACATGGGCTTCGGCGCGTTTTCTCTTCTGGACGCCTCCAAGAGCCTGCGCATCTTTTTCTCGGTGTTCGATCTTCTTCTTGGCATTTTCGGCAGCCTCGCGCTGGCCGTCGCCACGCTGGGGATCATCAACACGCTGGTCATGGCCATCCTCGAACGCCGCCGCGAAATAGGCGTCCTCAAAGCTCTCGGAGCCGCCGACCGCGACGTGAGGCAACTCTTTTTCGTTGAAGCGGGCGTGATGGGTCTCTTCGGCGGAATTTTCGGCGCCTTCCTCGGCTGGCTCATCGGCCGCGCACTCACCTTCGGCACAAACGTCTATCTTCATCGTCAGAGTCTCCCCGGCGTGGACATTTCCTCCGTTCCCTGGTGGCTGGTCCTGTTCGCAGTCGCCTTCGCCGTGCTCGTCAGCTTGGCCGCGGGACTTTACCCCGCCTCGCGCGCCGCGCGCCTCAATCCCGTCGAGGCTCTTCGTTATGAGTAGAATGTTTGCGTGACTCCAAAATCTTCGTTCCCCATACTCTTGTCCGCTGCGAAGCGACGAATTTGCCTTCTTCTTTGCTTCCTTAACGTCCTATACTTTTTTTACCTCCCTTGCGCCTCAGCGGCTTCCGGCCGCGTCGAGTGCAACTCCGTCCCCAGCAAAATTCTCGCTCGGCCGGTTCCGTACTGTGTTCTCCTCCCTCCCAGTTTTGACGCCGACAAAACGCGGCGCTATCCCATTCTTTATTTCCTCCACGGCCTCGGCGACAACGAACAGACGTTTCTCCACACCGGTGGCTGGAATCTCGTCGAAGACCTTCGCGAAAAAGGCCAGCTCAAGGATTTTCTGATCGCCACTCCCGGGGGGGCAGCCAGTTTTTACATCAATTCACGCGACGGCAAAGTCCGCTACGAGGATTTCCTGCTGCAGGAATTTTTCCCATTCATCGAGCGCCACTACCGCGCCCGCCCTGGCCGGGCCAACCGCGCGATCTCCGGCATTTCCATGGGCGGCTATGGCGCGCTGCATCTCGCTTTTGCTCATCCGCAATTGTTCTCTTCGGTCAGCGCCCACAGCGCAGCCCTCATCGAGAAGCTTCCGCTCTTTCTTGCCGGAAGTGCCGGCACGCCAGGCCGCGCCCGCGTGCTCGGTGGCGTCTTCGGAGTACCGCCTGATCCTGCATTCTGGGAGCGCAACAGCCCGCTCACTTTGGCACGCACTGCTTCGCTCTACGGCCTGAGAATCTATTTCGATTGCGGCTCTGAAGATGACTACGGTTTCGACGCCGGCGCCGTCGCGCTCGACAAAGTTCTCAGCTCCCGCAAAATTCCTCACGAATTTCATCTCTACGCCGGCCGCCACGACTGGTCGTACTTCGCTTCCCACCTCGAAGCCTCTCTCTCTTTTCACTCCGCGCTGTTTCCCTGAGCAACTCGTTCCAACCTACTTCCGTCACCTGCGAATACGACCGCGAGAGTATCCGGTTTATCCTCTGCGGTTTTCCGGAGTGGCCCATCTTAACCTCTGCTATCATCCCGGCTCGCACCTCGGGAGGCGCAATGAGCTTTAGCCAGAGGCTCCAGGAAGTCCGCGACGGCTTCGAGCGGCCTTTCTGGGTCGCCAATATCAGCGAACTCTTCGAACGGCTCTCCTACTACGCGGCCTTCGCTTCTCTCGCCCGCTACCTGCACGAGGCGCTGAGTTTTCCAACCGAACGCGCTGCCGATCTCACGGGTCTGTTCGGCGGTTTGGTCTGGTTCCTCGCCATTTTCGGCGGTGCCATCGCCGACCGCCTGGGCTTTCGCCGCGCCCTTTCGCTTGCTTATCTCGTTCTTGCGGGGTCCTACTTTCTCCTTGGCTCCATCGGGTCGACTTGGCTGGCTCCCGTTCGGAATGCGGTTCCACTCGTCGCGCTAGTCACCGTTATCCTCATGCTTCCAGCCATCGGCGTCGCTCTCGTCAAACCTTGCGTCGTGGGTACGACCGCGCGGGCTTCCAGGGAAAATGTCCGTTCCATCGGCTATTCGATCTACTACACCCTGGTGAACATCGGCGGCGCGCTCGGTCCGTTTGTCGCCTCCTGGGTGCACAAAAACATGAGCGTCGAGAACGTCTTTCGTGTTTCAGCATTCAGTGTGTTCCTCATGTTTTTCGCGGTGATCCTTTTTTTCAAGGAACCACAGCGATCGAATGAAAAACAGACCGCAAGTCTTGGCGAAACGCTTCGCAATTTCGGGAAAGTGCTAGGCAATCCCAAATTCATGCTGTTTCTTTTGATTTTTTCGGGCTACTGGATCGTCTACTGGCAGGAATTCATCACCTTGCCGATCTATGTTCATGACTACATCAGCCCAACCGCGGATACCGAGAAGATGCTTGCCACCGGCCCGCTCTTGGTGATCGCATTGACCGTCGCAGTCAGCGTGCTAACCCAGAAAATTGCCGCCTTCCGCGCTGTGATTCTCGGCACGCTCATTTCCATGGTGGCGTTCGCGATTGTCGCGCTGAATTCCAGTGTCATCGCCGCCTACGCCACCCTCGTCGTGGTCGCGCTCGGCGAACTCACACAGCAGCCGCGCTACTACGAGTATATTTCCCGCCTCGCTCCCGCTGGGCAGCAGGGCACCTACATGGGGTTTGCGTTTTTGCCACTGGGAATCGGTTCCTTCGTTGCGGGACGCATCGGCGGCAAACTCCTTCATCATTTCGGCGAAGTGCAGCATCAGCCGCAACTCTTCTGGTGGGCCATTACCGCTATCGGTCTTGCCACCACGCTCTTGCTGTGGATCTACGATCGGGTCGTCAAACCATCCGGGCAGGAAGCATCCTCGTAAATTCGACAAATCTTCGAGAAAAAAGTGTGATTTTTCTGAACTGAAAACAGATCACCAAAAACGGACTACTGTTTTCAGTTGACCATTCGGCGCAGCGAGGCGAGCGCTTGCCGTGCCAGCGAATACCGCGGCTCGATGTTCAGCGCTTCCTGAAAGCAGCGCATCGCGTTGGCGTACATTTCCTTGCCGAGATACGCGCGTCCCAAGTTGTAATGCGGAAAGTGGCGAGGTTCATAGCGCTGCGCTTCGGTAGCGCGTTCGAGCCAGGGAATCGCTTCGTCGAAGCGGCTCTGCTCGATCAGGTAAGCTCCTATGTCGTTATAGGGATTGCCGAATTCGGGATCGATCTCGATGGCCCGCTTGCACTCGGCGATAGCATCTTCCAGGCGCCCCTGGAAATGGTAGGTCCAGCCGAGAAAGGTGTGAGCTTCAGCCGTGGGATGGAGCTCCAGCGAGGACTGATAGAGCTCGACGGCCCGATCGTAGTCGCCCTCCATCTGCGCCTGATATGCATCCTGAAGCACTTCCCACGCCCGCGTGAGGGTCTCCATGCTCATGAGACATAGTTAGCACACGGTTTTGTAACGGTCAAAAGTACGAAGGTCCGGGACGTGCACGAGAGGAACCTGTACTTTGTGCCGGGTGTTGGGGTAGAAATGCTGGCGCTGAATGGAGAGAATGGAAGAGTGGCGTTTGGCGCAAGGTTGGCCGCGCAGCGTTCGCGCGGAAATTGACCGCTAGACGGACACGCGGATATAAACTCGGCCACGCTCGGGACTCGATTCGCAAAGATGAGGGGGCATCGTGAAGCGGAACTACCTGGTTCTTGGGATGGCAACTTTGGCTGTTGCAGGAGTATTGCTGGCGCAGGATCCGCCGGCAAAGAAAACCGCGGCAAGCGGCGGATCGAAAGTATCCGCAGCTGCAGTAGCGCGCGGCAAGGATGTCTTTGAAAAGAAATGCGCGTTGTGCCACAACGCGGACAGCGACGCAAAAAAAATTGGCCCGGGACTGAAAGGCCTCTCCAAGCGCGGCACCTTCAGCGTCAACAACAACAAAGTGACCACGGAATCCTTGAAAACCTGGATCGAAAACGGTGACTCACTGATGCCGCCTTTCAAAGAAGTGCTGGAACCGGCGCAGATCAACGACGTCGTCGCCTACGTCAAGACGCTCTAAGCGCATCACAAAAGAGAGAAGCCCCCGAAGGCCTGATCGCTCAGGCCGCCGGGGGCTAAAACTCAATGCAATCTGGCCTACTTGAGAACGGCGTCCTTGAACGCCTTCGACGGGCGCAGGCGAACCACGGTCTTCGCCTTGATCTTGATTGCCTCGCCGGTCTGCGGGTTGCGGCCCATGCGCGCCTTGCGGTGCGCCTTCACCACGCGGCCGATTCCCGGGATGACGAACTTGCCTGCCGCGCCCTTTGCTTCTTTCACTGCGAGCTTGAACAGCTCTTCAAAGAAGAGAGCGGCGGTTTTCTTCGGTGAGCCGACCTTCTCGGCCATATGCGATACGATCTTCGTCTTGCTCAATGGCTTGGCCATCTAGTTTGCTTATCCTCCTAATTTGTCTTTCCACTCCGATCGAGTCGAAGCAGGCCGCGAGTCCACTGCCCCATGTTTCCTGCGGAATAACCCGGGCCGAAGAGGACTATAGCCAAGGACAACGCATAACGCAAGGAAAAATCGCAAAAAAGGCCGGGAAAATGCGAATTTCTTTGGAAGTGTGTGGAAATCGCCTCTGAAAATGCGGTTTGTAAGCCTCGAGCTGCATTTTCGTGCGCGATTCGGCGCTGTGCTATCCTCGCGGACGGCACGGGAAAAAGAGATTCGAATCATGCACGGAGAAGAAAACTGGAGGAACTCGAGCAAAGATTCAGCGCCGTGGTGAAATTCGCAATACGGCCAGTCGCGGCCTACAGCGTGGCGAGATCGGCGTAGAAGTGGGCGATGGCTTTGATGCCCCCGAAGTAGTTCTCCAGGGCAATGTGCTCGTCGGGAGCGTGAGCGTTTTCGTCCGGCAGTCCGAAGCCGATGAGCACGCACGGCACTTTAAACGTGTCATGCATCTGCGTGACAAATGGAATCGAGCCACCCTCGCGAATGAAGACGGCTTTTTTGCCGAATCCTTTTTCCAGAGCCGACTGCGCCTTCTTGAAAATCGGCGCGTGATACGGAGCCACCCACGGCTTTCCCGTGCTCAAGACTTCGAATTTGCAATGAACTGCTTTCGGCAGCAGCTTTCGAATGTGCTTTTCTACGAGCTTCGCAATCTTGTGAGGATCTTGATTGGGGACGAGACGCGTCGAGAACTTGGCGAACGCTTTTGAAGGAATCACCGTTTTTGCGCCTTCCCCGATGTAACCGCCCCAAATGCCGTTCAATTCGAACGTCGGCCGAATCGCCAGGCGTTCGATAGTGGTGAATCCGGCCTCTCCGAAGTACGCGGGCGCGCCGACCGCCTTTTCAAACTCTTTTTTCTTCCAAGGCAGCGCATTCAGGGCTTTGCGCTCGGCCTTCGAAACCTTGGCGACCTGGTCGTAGAAGCCCGGCACTACGGCGCGGAACTTCTTATCGTGCAGCTTGGCGAAAAGTTCCGTCAAAATCGTGAGGGGATTCGGCACCGCTCCGCCGTACACGCCGGAATGCAGGTCGTGGGCTGGGCCGGTCAGTTCGATCTGGTAATAATTCAGGCCGCGCAATCCGTAGGTGATGGACGGAACGCCTTTCCCGAGCATGGCTGTATCCGAAACTACGAGCGCATCGGCCTTCAACTTTTCTTTATTCTTTTGGACGTAGTCCCACAGGCTGACACTGCCGACTTCCTCTTCTCCCTCGATCAGAACTTTCACATTGATAGGAAACTTGCCGTTCACTTTCTGCAAGGATTCGAGCGCTTTCAAATGGATATGGACCTGACCTTTGTCATCGGCCGTTCCGCGGCCGAAAAGATTGCCGTTTCGCACCGTCGGTTCAAAAGCAGGAGAGGTCCAGAGGTCCAGCGGTTCGGCAGGCTGCACGTCATAGTGCCCGTAAAAGAGAATGGTGGGCTTTCCGGGAGCTTCGAGGGATTCCGCGTAGACCAGCGGGTGGAGATTGGTTGGAACAATTTCAACGGTTTTGAATCCCGCGGCGCGAAGATTTTCCGCCACCCAGCGCGAGGCGCGCTCGATATCCGGCTTGTGCTCGCTCTTGGCACTGACGCTGGGAATCCGCAAAAACTCGCACAGTTCCGCCAGATGCTGGTCGCGGCGACCTTCTATAAATTCAGCAAGGTTCATAGGAAGCCCTCAGGGGCTAGCCGTCCTTTCGAGTATGCATACGCAAAACTTGTAGCGAATGTTGCGGCAGCGGAATGATGGTGGAGCTGCGGATGACCCGTAGCCGCTAGTCTACATTCTATGACTGCCTTGTAGCCGAGTACAAGCGAACGAGGCGATGGTTGGTAAACTGAGCAGATCGCGCAGAAGATAGAGGGGTTGACCGAAGGGATAGCCGCGGTTCTCTAGCGGACAACGATGTACCCAGTTGGTGATGGGCGCTCGGCTCTTCTGGAGGTTGCATCTCCCTCAAGCTGATCCGATTCGTATGTGCTGTATGGGGCATTAATCCACGGCGTGAAGGTTCACAGTTATGGTGCCGCGATCCCGAAAGCGGACATTTGAATTTGGAGGACTACAACATGCACAACGCACACCGTTACATTGCTTCGCTATTCTTGACCGCCGCCCTCGCGGCGCCAGTTTCACTCCTAGCCGTCCCCAGCCCACAAGAGGCCAGAGCTCAGGTCCGCGTCTACGACAGAGACCACAAGGACTACCACAACTGGGATGACAACGAAAACCACGCCTGGGGACAGTACCTCACGGAAAACCGCAAGAGTTCTCACGAATTCTCAAAGGCGAACAAGAAGGAACAGTCGCAATACTGGAATTGGCGCCATTCCCATCCAGACAACCACTAGCAAGGTCGCGAGATCGGACGAAGAAACGTAGTGCAGCAGGAAGCCCTCCCGTCCGTTGTGTCTCGGACGGGATGCCGGAGTGATGCCACTCCGCGCCCGTGGGCCCAATTTGCGACACGACGCTGATGGACGATTGCGGCCGGTGCCCAGGAGCGGCAATATTTCATTTTCAGGCAGTCAGTTTTCGACGAACGACTTTAGCCTGGACAGTGCCTGATCCCACTGCTCTGAAACGAAGTCGAGGTACTCTTTGATTCCCACCAACGGCTGTGGATCGAACTCGAAACGGCTCTCGCGACCGGCACGAACGCTGTGAACGATTCCAGCCCTCTCCAGCACGCGAAGATGCTTGGTGATCGCCTGCCGGGTTAGTCTCGAACCGCGTGTCAACTGAGAGATTGAATAAGGCTGCCCGCCACAAAGCTTCGCAACCAGCGATAAGCGCGTCTCGTCGCCGAGCGCGGCAAATACCGGCGCACGACGCTGCCCTTTGGCCGCCCCACCGCTAAGACGCTTTTGCAACATGGTTCTCGATGTTCTTCATTTGCTCGGTCCAACCTCCGTCGTTCCTGCGGAAGGCCTCGAGCCGGAGGTTCTCGGGGAGGTTTTCAAAGCCCGATTCAGTGAGCGTTAAGAGTGTACCGGCCTCGATTTTCTCCAGCCGGAACTCAACTAGGGTCGTTGGCTCCGTGAAGATGTCTGCATTGGGGTCAAACGAGTGGTGCCAGAGGAAGGAAAAGAGCCGTTCAGGCTCCATTTTCCGCACAATGGCCTGCCATTTGATGTGCTCGTACCCAGGGTAGGTAATCCGGCCGCGCGAGATCTGGCCCGCCACGAACGGCCCATCCAGTTTCACGCGAAACCATTCGCCAAACTCCCGGTGGTCCGTCAGCGCGCGCCAGACCCGCGAAACCGGCGCCTTCAGCTCGATGCGCTTCTCGATACGTTCGCTCATCTTATGCAACCTCTGGGTTGCATATTAGCGCAGTCTGTTATACAACGCAACCGTTTGGTTGCTCTATCTGCCGGCACGCCATGACGGTTGCGCGGTCACGACTGACTCTCGCGACACAATTGGGCGCCGCAAGGTTGCGAATCGGGAACACCTGTCCGGAGGGACAGATTGACGGTATCGCGGGGGCATTCGAACATGGGCTATGAGCGAAACCATGCTAGCAACGCCACGCCGCAGCGGCCGCGTATTCCACCGGGTCCGGGTGCAGGCGCAGGGGCGCGGACATAACGGAAAGAAGTTCCGCGAGTTCTGCGAAACCGTGGTCGTCAATGCCCACGGCGGCCTGCTCATGCTGAAGCATGAGGTGGACAACGGCGTAATGCTCGTTCTGACCAATCCTGAGACGCAAGAAGAACAGGAATGCCGCGTGGTCTACTTGGGCGATCCAGTGGAGAGAGGCCAGCGGGTGGGAGTTGAGTTCCTGACGCCGGCGCCGCACTTCTGGGGCCTGGAATTGGAAGAGAAGCCTGCCTCTGCTGACAACGGAACTTCCTCTGTCCACTAGACAGAGAGCCACACCGGTCTTCGCTTACGTCGGATTAACGGAAACGCGCGGGGCGCCGGCTTTGACGGGCGCTTGACTTCGACGCTTCACCAGCCAATCCCCCAGCCGCCATAGCAACAAGATTCCGACGAGCGTACCGTAAAAGAGCGGCTCGCGAACGTCGGACTTCACCATCCAATAATAGTGAATCACGCCGGCCACGGCGCTGAGGTAGATGGCGCGATGGAGCATTTGCCAGCGCTTGCCGCCCAGCCTGCGAATCCAACCGGCCGTCGAAGTAATGGCCAAAGGAATCAGCAGAACGAAGCCGAGAAAGCCCACGGTGATGAACGGGCGTTTGGCGACGTCTTTCCACATGGCGGCGAGATCGAACGATTGGTCCGGCCCAAGATAAGTGAGGAAGTGCAAGCACACATAGAAAAAAGCGAAGAGTCCAAGCATGCGGCGGAAACGGATGAGATCCGGGAGTTTGAACAGCTTTCGAAATGGCGTGATACACAGAGTGAAGATAAGAAAACGCAGAGTCCAGTCGCCGGTGGCGTGCTGAAGAAACTCAACGGGATTCGCGCCGAGATCGCTCCTGATGATGCGCCAGACCAGATCGCCGAACGGGATCAGGCAAATAAGAAAGGCGGCGACTTTAGTCCATTTACTGGTAAGGAGTGCGTGCACGCCTAGATCCCAGCCTAATAATTTTTCTTCAGGTCCATGCCGTTGTACATGGCGGCGACCTGATCGCTGTAGCCATTGAACATCACGGTGGGGCGCTTGAAGATTTCGCCCAGTCGGCGTTCTTTTGCCTGGCTCCAGCGCGGATGATCCACGGTGGGATTTACGTTGGCGTAGAAACCATATTCATTGGATGCGAGGCGGTTCCAGGTCGTGGGCGGCATCTTCTGCTGGAATTTAATTTTGACGAGCGACTTCGTGCTCTTAAACCCGTACTTCCAAGGCAGGATCATGCGCACAGGAGCGCCGTCCTGGTTGGCCAGCGTTTCGTCGTACATCCCAACGCAGAGAAGCGCAAGCGGGTTCATGGCTTCGTCCAGCCGCAATCCTTCGACATAGGGAAAATCAATCCCGGCATACTTGGCTTCCGGCATTTGCTGGGGATCGAAATAGCTTTCGAAGGCTACGAATTGAGCCTTGGCAGTTGGCTCGACGATCTTTGCGAGATTGCTGAACGAAAAACCGATCCAGGGAACGACGATGGACCAAGCTTCCACGCAGCGATGCCGGTAGATGCGCTCTTCGAGCGGAGCAATCTTCAATATTTCGTCCATCGTGAATTTGCGCGGAGTCTTGACTTCTCCTTCGACGGACACTTTCCAGTTCGAGGTATTGAACTTGCCGGCATTCTTTGCAGGATCGCCCTTGTTGGTGCCGAATTCGTAGAAATTGTTGTAGTGCGTCACATCTTCGAATGTGTTTTGCTTTTCCGTGGTGCTGAAGGGACTCTTGATGAGGCCGGTGAATTTAGTCCCCGCAAAAGCAATTTGCGGTGTCAGCGCCAGATCGAAGAGGCCTTTGCCGGTGACCGCCGCCGCGCCCACGATTCCCATCGCGCGCAGGAATTTTCTGCGGTTCAAGTAGACGGACTTGGGCGTGACATCGGCATAGGTCAAATCCGGGGTTTTGCGAACCAACATTTCAATCCTCTCGATTTACGGGGCGTTTCCGCTCCAAACCTATTTTACGTGCATTTGTTTAGGTTGGATGCCGGAACTTCGAAACGGGCCTACCTCTTCCATTCGGGCAGATCAGACGCCTCTGCCCGTCTGAATGGGAGTCACCGGCCGCGAGAAAGTTACAGCCAAATTTGGGGCAGGTGAATTGGACCTTTCGGCTCAGGGCCGGCCATGCAGTTTCAGGAGCACCTTTTGGGCAGCTTCGACTCCGTGATACTGGGCTTCTTCAAAAATAGAGATACCGCTGAGGTCGGAGTTGGCAAAAAGTATTCGTTCATTGAACCGTGCCAAGTGCCGGCGTTCTTCGGAAAAGATCGAACCAACAGCAGGACGAATCATGGCGTGCCCCATGCGCATGATGTCAATTCTGGAAACGCACTGGCGAATGTCGGGGTGGACGCGCTCGAGATCATGAAGAATGGCCTCTTTCCAGTAAGCCCAATCTTTTTCAAGCAAGAGCTGACGATTTTGCGAGGGCGTGCCTTCCACCAGGGCCCAATAAAAGGTCCAGACCGTTTTGTCCACGCACGTGCGCAGGCTCTGATGCATGGCATCCACGTAGCCGAGGGTGGGCGAATCGAGAAAAACAGTATCCCAGGAAGGCTCCGCGCCACGAGAATCGGGATAGCGATCGAGCGTTAAGTTGGCGGTAAGCCAGGGGGAATAGACAAAATCGTGCAGTCGGGGGAAATTCTCCAAAACGTATGGCGCCAAAAACGTGGGTGCCGCGAAGATGACGAATTCGGCTTGAAACTCGGTATCGCCGGCAAAGATGCTGACCCCGCGGCGCGTCTGCGCAATGCGATGCACCATCTGGCGGGTGCGGATATTTTCTCCCACTCGTTCGAGGAGCCGGCGGGTGATCCAGCCGTTGCCTTCCGGCCAGGTGAGCGGGCCTTTTTCCTCGGACTCGCGCGAAGAGAAATAGTGAATTCCGGCCCAGGCGGAAGTATCGCTGGAGAGCGCGCCATAATCATCGCGGCAGGCGTAGTTCATGTACCAATGTAGGAGGCGCGAATCGAAGCCCTGCTGGCGGAGCCAATCGGAAAACGATAGGCGATCCAGATCCCGGTATTTTGTGGAGAGCCCTAGCTCAAGAGGTATGGTGAACGAGCCGCTCTTGCGAAACTCGCTGAAGAGATCTTCCAGGCGCTGAAACTGGGCGCGATCTTTCTGAGTGAGGCCAACGGCAGGCTCGATGCCCTCCTGCCATCGGCCGTAGAGATAAAGCCGCTCCTGCGGCGAGAACGCGAGATAGCGTTCCTCCCACTGGCCATTCTTCAAGACGCCAAGATCTTCGAAAAGCTCGCGAACGTAGACGGCCTTCGGGCCAGGAACGGGCACGTAGTGCGCGGCCCAGGGATACGCAGTGATTTCATTTTCACCCCAGCGCGCGTTGCCGCCGGGCTGCGGGTTCATCTCCAGAAGAACGAAATCGGCGAAGCCGCGCTTGCGAAGGCGCCACGCGGCGCTGAGACCCGCGATTCCTCCGCCAACAATGACGACGGGAGCTTTCTCGACGCGCCTCGCGGGCGGAAACGCCGCGCGATCGCGTAGAAGATGGCCCATCTGGAATGAATCGTTGACGAACGATCCTTCGATCTTCTTTTCGCTTTTCAGGGATAGACCGACGAGCGCCGCGCTGCTCACGCCGATAAATTTGCGGCGCCCAAGCTTCAATGACTGATGTCCTTCCAATCATTTTCGTAAGTTCGAACGAGCACCTGGCTATTTAGCTGGTTGGGCGGCATGGCGAGCGGTGCCATGTCCGGCGGAAACTGGAAGAGCGCCGCGAGCCCTTCCACATTGACGAAACGCAATCCTGCAGGAAACGAGCTGGGAAAAGTGTAGGTATGCGTGCCGGCTAGGACGAAACCCCATTCACCGAACGACGGGACGTACACGTGATACGGATACGTTTGCAGTCCCGCCTGCTTCAGCGTCTGCGCAATGCACCAGAACGAATCGCGCGCGAACATCGGTGACGTGCTTTGCACTACCATGAATCCCTGGGCGCTGAGATGCCGTGCGACGGCGCGGTAAAACGCGGTCGTGTAGAGCTTGCCCAGGGAATAGTTCGTGGGATCGGGGAAATCAATGACGATGAAATCGAAACTGTCCGTATTCGAATCCACCCATGGGAACGCGTCCGCATTGATGACGTGCACCCGCGGAGAAAGCAGCGATTTGTCATTGAGCTTGGTCAGCATGGGATGCAAGGAAAAAAGCCTGGTCATCTCCGGGTCGAGATCAACGAGAGTGATGCTTTCGACTTGCGGATACTTGAGAATCTCGCGGACGGCGAGGCCGTCGCCGCCACCGAGAATCAGCACGCACCGCGGAGCCGGCACGGCGGCGAGTCCGGGATGCACCAAGGCTTCGTGGTACCGGTATTCGTCGCGCGAGCTGAATTGCAGGTGGCTATTGAGAAAAAGCCGGAGGTCATCCTTGAAGCGCGTGAGGACCAGATGCTGGTAACGGGAATCCCGCGCGAAGATAATGTCGTCAGCATAGATATTGTCCTCGGCTGTCGCGGTGATCTGCTTCGCTTCGGCAATCCCGATGCCCAACCCGCATAAAACCACAAGACACGCCACGCGCAACCCACGCGCGCCCGAAAGCTGATTCGCAAAAAGAAACGTGCTCCAAAGAGCGACGACCGCGTTGATCAGGCCGAAAAGCATCGCCGAGCGCACCAGACCCAGCCGCGGCACGAGCAGAATGGGAAACAAGAGCGAAGCGCCGAGCGCGCCGAGATAGTCGAACGTAAGAACGTGAGCGATGACGTCGCGGAACTGATAGCGGTCGCGGAGGATGCGCATCAGCAGCGGAATCTCAAGGCCGACCAGAACGCCCATGACGATGACCAGCGCGTACAGGATTAGTTCGAACCCCTGGGTGAACGCAAACGCGAGCATGAGCAGCGCCGAAGAAAATCCGCCGATAACGCCAAGGAGAAGCTCGATCCACACGAAGCGATAAGCGAGGCCGCGATGAATGTAGCGGGAGAGAGCGCTGCCGATTCCCATCGCGAAAAGATAGGTGCCGATGATGGTGGAGAACTGAAAAACGCTGTCGCCAACCAAGTAGCTGGCGAGCGTGCCTGCGACAAGCTCATAGATGAGGCCGCAGGCCGCGACCAGCAGCACGGAAATGAACAGCAGGATGCCCATGCGCTAGTGAATCGCCGCGGCAATGATGATGCAAATGCCGAGAGACATCGCGCCCACCAGAATGGCCAGCGCCATGTTGTGCTCCTGTACGATCTCTTTCCAGAGATGGTAGGGCGTGAGCTTGTCCATCACGATGAACGCGACCACAAAGATGAATATCCCGATAAACGCGAAGACCAGCGCGCTGATGATGTTGCCGAGGGGAACGAGGTTCATCTTATTTTCCTCCGGTGTAGTGGTGATACCCGCTGTAAACCGAACGGTACGAGCCCGGATTATCGCGGACCGACTTTGGAACGTTCTTGAGTTGATTAACGGTATCAAGGCTCCAGCCGCGGTACTGGCCGAATGCGGCCGTGCCCAGCGTCAGGAATCCAAACAGAAGATAGAGTTTTCGAAACATTAGCTGTCGTCCTCCGAACTGCTTGTCATCCCAGAAAGTTGCAACGGCGGATGATCGCTCTCGGACCACCGGGACCGCTCAAACGTAAAGGCACGCCAGGAAATCAGAAGAGGTGGCACGAGTAAGACGAGAAAGGCGATACCGTAAATCCCGAACACCGGTACATCATGGATCACGTCGACGGTGTAAGGAATGCTCGGAAGCGATGGATCTGCTTCAGGCTCGATCCGCAGATAGTAGTGCCCTGGAGGGACGGTGGGTATCACCACGGAATCGCTCTGCTTTCCTTCGGTCCAGGAACCGTCGCTGTCATAGCCGTGGTAATAGCTGACTTCCCGGCCGAAATCCCAGGCCTCCCCCGTATCCTGATTGATGAGCGCGTAATTGAGATAGATCCAGTGGTTTTCAACGGGAGCGTGAGTTTTCACTTGCACGTTTGAAGTGCGTCCAGTCAATTCGAAAACATCGGTGACAAAGGAAGTCTCGCCCTTGGCATCGGCCCGATCGTATTGATATGTCTCGTGGAGGACCGGCTCCTTTTTGGCGCGCAGGTCGAAGCCGACCATGAGGACCAGGAGAAAAACGGCGAACGCCGCGAACGCCAGCCAAATGCTTGTGACATTGATAGTGACGGGCGACGGCTGGTTTTCGTAGATGCCGACGGCTTCGGGCGGGCTGCCAGGAAGTTTGAAGGTTTCCCAAATCTCCCGGCCATACATGTACTCGCCAATGGACCAGGTAACTTCTTTGTCGAGCTTTTCGCTGGACAGGACGCGCGGCGGATGCACGTAGTCGGTGATGACGGCGTGTTCGCCGACGCGAACTTGCCAAGGGAATTCGCCGAGAACAAAATCCGTGTTGGCGTCCGAAGTCTGAAAATGCTTGTATTCCTCACCAAGGTAGTTCGCGCTGCTGCCGGCCGCAGTGGAAAACGCGCTCTGGACCATAGGAAGCTGCTTGCAAACGCTGATGTCGTTCCAGTGGCCGTTGTATTCACTCAGGTAGCGAAAACCCTTGTAGGGATTGAATAGCAGATACTCGTGCCAGGAGTAACTGACTCCTTCTACCGTAATGTGGCGGCTCTGAAAACCGATGGCTTCGTAGTCCGTACCACGCAGTTTGCCACGCGTCCCGAGAGGAATGAACGGCTTGGAAACGCTCGTGGCGGCTGCGAATTGTTGAAGAATGGCCAGGTTGGGATCTTTAGCGTCGAGGATCGAATGGCAACCGCTGCAAACCACGGTTTCCGCCTGTCCGAACGAACGCAGGATAATGGCCGCGCCGCACTTCGGACAATTGAGCGCTTTGGCTTGCGGCTTGGGAGGACCGGACAGCGGTGGAGTAGGGGCGCCCATCACCAGCCCTCAAAACTGCGAAGATTTTTTAGCTTGAGATCCTCGAACTCGACGAATTCGCCGAGATACAGAGCCGGTTCGGGATCGCTGTAATCCAGTGTCGCGAATTTTCCGGTCTCCGTGCGGAGATCGACGAAAGTGACATCGGTTTTGTCCCAATACTGAAAGGGCAGCTCGCCTTGGACGCCGCGGTAGTGCGCCGGCGTGATGACGGTCACGGAGTAGCGCTGATTGTTCCAGGTGAATTGCTGGCCCACCTGGACTTGACCGGCGGCCGGCAGGTTTGGCGCATTCGAAGACCACGACACCGCGTATTCATTCTGCGCATCGGAGAGCCACGCGCTCGCGCCGTCGTTCATCATCACGTGCCACTCGTTCCAGCCGCCCTGATCGTACTCATAAAGGATGCGGCCAACCACCACGAATGCTTTGTTGCGATAGACGCCCTCGGTGTTGATCTGAATGGGAGAACTGTCCGGCGGAAGATCGGCGACCTGCCCGACCCTTTTCAGGTCCACATCCGTGCGAACGAGAATGCTTTTGCAATATTCGCAGACGGTCTGGACGCTGCTGGACCAGCGAAAAACAATCTTGGCACCACAATTGGGACAGTTGGCAACAGGCTGCGTCATCGCGAAGGGCTCACAGGCTTCGCTGCAAGAGCGTTCTCGTCAGTCACTGGCAACCTGCTTCAATTTCAGTTCGTAAGGACGCTGCAACCGGCGGACCGCCACCGAATCCGCAGCGAAGAGATCAAGCAGGACCGCTTCGAAATCCCATTCCGCGCGCGGAACGCAGCAGAACAAATTGAGGCAGAGGGAACCGTGCTCCGGAAAGGTGTGGCACGCGAGGTGTGACTCCGCGAGCAGGCAGAGGCCGGTAATTCCTCCGGTGCCGGGAAACTGGTGCCACTGGATTTCGCCCACCGGCCGGAGGTTCAGCTCGCCGATCATTTTGCGGAAGAGTTTGTCTAAAACCGCGGGATCTCGCAGTGACTGCGGCGAGCAACCAAAGGCTTCGACAACCCATTCGATTCCGCTCATGGGGCGAGGCCGCACTATGGCTGCGGCTTCCCGCATTCCGGGCAGAATTTGGAACTGCGCGGGATGGGCTTGCCGCATTCGCTGCAAAATTTCGTGTCCGCGGCGGGAGTGCCGGCAGCCGCGGGTGCCGCTCCACCTGCTGGCGTCGAAGTGGATTTCTTTACCGCGTCCATCATGGCCTGGCCCATGGCCACGCCGGCGCCAAGCCCCGCACCCACTCCGACCGCTCCGCCGCCTTCATTCGCGGCCGCGATGGGAATCGCCTGCGCCACCTGGTACTGCGTGAACTTGCCCATGTCACCGAGCATGGTCATGCTGATGCGCTGGTCGAGCACTTTCTGCAACTCGTCGGGGAGTGAAAGATTTTCAACTACAAAACTGTCCAGAGAAAGCCCATAGTCGGTGAAGGCAGGCTTCAACTGTTCGCTGATTTTCTCCGCAAGCGCGCCCTGGTTCGCGGCCATGTCAAGGAACGGCACCTGACTGGCGGCAAACGTATCGGTCATTTTGGCGATGATGGTGTTGCGCAGCTGGCCTTCCAGATCCGCGACCCGGTAAATGTCCCTCGTTCCGCTGATCTTGGTGTAGAACGTTTTTGCGTCGCTCAAGTGATACGAGTAAATACCGAAGCCGCGGAGACGCACCGCGCCGAATTCCTTGTCGCGAATGGAGATGGGGTTCTGCGTGCCCCAATGCTGGTCGGTCTGCGTCCGCGCGGAAAAGAAGTAGACGTCGGATTTGAACGGCGACTTGAACGCCTTGTCCCAGTTCTTGAGGTACGTGAGGATGGGCAGCGTCTGCGTCGTCAGCGTGTACAGACCTGGGCCGAAGGCATCCGCCAGTTTTCCTTCATTAACAAAAACCGCGAATTGCGATGCCCGGACCGTCAGTTGACCGCCGTTCTGGATCTCGCGGTCCTGCATGGGGTACTGATAGGCAAGGATGCCGTCTTCCGGCTCGACCCATTCGATGACGTCAATCCACTGTTTGGCGATGAAATCACGCAGGCTCATGAGGGGCCTCTCTTCCGGCGCGCTCGATTGCGGGGTTTGCGGCCAGTGATGGCGATGCTACGGTGAGGCAGGAAGCGTGTCAATGGTCCCATAAAAACACAATTGCTTGAATATTGCTATACGCGATGCGAATCACAGTTTGCGCTATTCCGAGGGAAAACAAAGGGGTATCCTCACCTGTTTGATTGCCGCAATATTAATAATAATCAAGGGTCGCGCCAACGGCGGCAGTTCGCAGCATCGGTCGGATTGTCGTGCCTCTAAGAGCTGAAGAGTTGTATTTGGCGCTTCAGGCATTTTCGGCAAGGACGACATCAAGCGTGCTGGCGCCCGTGACTGCCTCGCGACGGGTTCTTTATTCAGGCCAAGTGTGGCATCATCCTGCGCGGCCAGGCTGGGGCAATTGTGGAATCTTGATGAGTGCGGAGCCATAGACTCTAAATCAAGAATGGATGTGATTGCCGATGGTAAATGTACCCGTTAAGAGTTCTACGGTAACGAGTGAAAGCTCAGGCAGTTATACCGGCCCGCTGATGATTGTGACCAGCTTGTTCTTCATGTGGGGCTTCCTGACCTGCCTGAACGATATTCTCGTTCCCCACCTCAAATCCATTTTCGACCTGAGCTATGCGCGCGTGATGTTGATTCAGTTCGCATTCTTTGGAGCATATTTCATTTTCTCTATACCCTCTGCCAAGATTATCGACTGGATTGGTTACCAGCGGTCAATGGTCGCCGGCTTGCTCATGATGGGCTTGGGGGCATTTCTGTTCGTTCCCGCGGCGAGCGTCCCGTCGTTCCCGCTGTTCCTGGGAGCGCTGATTGTCTTAGCCGCTGGCATCACCTGCTTGCAAGTGGCTGCGAATCCTTACGTGACGGTGCTGGGCAGGCCAGAAACCGCTTCCAGCCGCCTGAATCTGACGCAGGCGTTCAACTCACTGGGCACATTTCTGGCTCCGTTCTTCGGCGGAGTGCTGATTCTGAGCGCAGTGCCAAAAGCCATGGACGAGATACGGGCAATGACGCCGGACGCCTTACAGGCCTATCGCTTGCACGAAGCGGCGACTGTCAAAACACCTTATGTGGGCCTCGGCATCGCCTTGGTCGTGCTGGCCATTGCCATCGCCAGTTTCAAGTTACCTAAAATTGAACATGCGCAACACAAAGTCGGCGAAAAGGTGGACGACTCGATCTGGAACCATCCGAACCTCGTCTTTGGTGCGATCGCCATCTTCGTCTATGTAGGAGCGGAAGTCTCTATCGGGAGTTTTTTGGTGAACTACTTCAGCCAACCCGAGATTGGCGGGTTCACAGAACGGGTTGCAGCGAGTTTTGTTGCCTTCTACTGGGGTGGCGCGATGGTCGGGCGTTTCATCGGTTCCGGTCTGCTGCAAAAAGTCAAAACCGGACAGTTGCTCGGGGTTTGCGCCATTTGCGCCGCGGGACTGGTCGCGATTTCGATGCTGACCACGGGGCACTTCGCCATGTGGAGCATCATCTTTGTCGGTTTCTTCAACTCCATCATGTTTCCGAGTATTTTCACACTGGGCGTGGCGGAGCTCGGACCTCTCACGGGCGATGGCTCCGGAATCATGATCATGGCCATCGTTGGCGGGGCCATTATTCCGCTAGCACAAGGCTGGATTGCAGACCGGATCGGAATTCATCACGCTTTCTTTTTGCCGGTGATTTGCTACCTCTACATCCTGTTTTTCGCGCTGAGCGGCTCAAAACCAAATAGCGAGCGCTACGCCAAAGCCTAGCGAGTGGACCCTTCGGACCAGCCCAAGCGAAAATCCGCCATCGCCCGCACAGTGCCTCGTCGCGGTCTGTCCCGTTGCCACCGAACCACCTGTTACCGGAACTTTTTCACCATCATCAGCGCGTCAAAATCCGCGCCTTGAACCCTCAGCGCACGCGGCATCACGCCGTACGACTCGAATCCGAACTTCCGGTAAAACTTCGTGCCACGTGGATTGTCGACTGCGACATATAATTCCACTTGATCCACTTTCAGGCTGGCCGCTTCGAGGACGTACTTGAAGAGCATGTCGGCGAGCCCTGTTCCTCGCCGTTCCTCCGCTACGTACATGTTCCAAACCATTCCGACGTGCCGCCGCTTTGGAGTGGCTTGCTGCAGGAATGTTGCGATTGCACACAGGCGTTCGTCCACAAATGCTCCGAAGATGACCTCGCGTCGAAACCGCTCCGCGATTTGATCGGAGCTGCGCGCTGACTCTTCGCCATAGTCGGCGGCAAAGGCGGCCGGAGCCGACTGCAATGCTCCCAGAAAGATGGCTTGATATTCAGCGGCGTCTTCGGCATGTAGTTGCCGGATTTCAGTTCCGTTCATGAATGCAAGCTTCTCTTCAACAGCGCTCCGCACCTTCTGGCCAAACACGGCATTGACAGAACGCGTCGCCTAAGCAATTCTATTAGATGTTATACGACATCTAAATGTCAAGGGCCATGCTTTAGGCCGACGAAAGGAAGAGCTTGCATGACTACCGACCAATTCATGATTGACACGGCGCTAGCCTCGTGGCGTCAAGCCATCGCTCAGGCCAGCGAGACGTTCAACTCGCTGACCGACGACCAATTCCAGCGCGAGGTCGCGCCCGGCAGGAATCGAGTCCTTTACCTCCTGGGTCATCTGACTGCCGTGAATGACGCCATGCTGACCATCCTGGGGCTTGGTGAACGCCTTCACCCGGAACTCGACGCCATGTTCATCAAAAACCCCGACAAAGTCATCAAGGAGCTGCCGACCGCGGCAAATCTGAAGAAATACTGGGCTGACGTAAACCAGAACGTGCTTCACAAAATGGAAGCTATCTCACCGCGGGAATGGTTGCAGCGCCATACCGCGATGACCGATGAGGACCTCACGAAGGACCCCACTCGAAACCGGTTGAGCATCCTGCTCAGCCGAACGAGACATGTGTCCTACCATCTGGGGCAAGTCGCCCTGGCGCGCAAATAGCAATGTGCGCGAACGTCACTTTCGGAGACAAAGCACTATGCGTAAGTCAAAAGTAGAGACCGGCAGGACACGTGAGCGAATCGTTAAAGCGGCAGGCGCCGAGTTCGCAGCCAACGGATTCAGCGAGGCGGCGCTCGCGCGTGTGATGGCTGCCGCGGGACTTACTCACGGGGGCTTCTATCGTCATTTTGCTTCCAAGGATCAACTTGTCCTGGAAGCTTGCAGCAAGACTCTTTTGTCGCTCGTTGCCAACCTGGGATTGCTCATTAACGGAAAGCCCCACGAGCAGGCGCTTCCGCTCCTTGTGGATCATTATGTGTCGCGCGCTCATCGCAACCAGCCGAGAACAGGCTGCCCCCTGGCCGCTCTGGGAAGCGAACTCGCGCGGAGAGACAAGAAGACTCGTCACGCAGCCACAGAAGGATTTCTCCAACTGTCCCGGCTGATTGCCAGCCACCTCGAGACGGTGCCGCCCCGCAAGCGGGCAGAACGGTCGCTGGCGATCGTCTCCGCCATGGTGGGTGCCGTCACACTGGCCCGCATCGCGCCCGATTCGCGAATTTCAGATTCTGTTCTGGCTGCGACGCGCGATTACATCATCTGGTCCGTGAGGCGGCCGCGACAATGATAGGAGCTGGCGCCTTTGTCTCGTTCGACCTATGAACACGTCCTGTCCAGCATTATCGTAACGTTTAGTTGTCTCAGAGAGAGAGCTGATAGAAAATTCAACTAAATCCCTTTGCAAATCCCTTTGCCAGCTGCAAATCAGCGCTCGCGAACGACTTTTAGCTGTTGAGACTCCTGCAAGCAGACTTCAAGCTGGTGTTGCGTCGGCCCATTGAGACCGTCCGATCTATCAGGCACTTGGCCTGCTACTTCCCGGGAGCGCTTAGTTGTACCCTTCAACTGCGCTGCGGGCCGGTTTGGGTCTCTGCCAAAGTATTTGGGAATCCGCAGCTTGATTGGGATACAACCGCACCGGCTCGGCGTTGCTAGGCATGAGAACGATGTCAACGCGGCGATTGTAAGCCAGCCAGGTCGCACGGGAATCGCGCACCCACTTTTTAGGAGGTTTGCTTGGATTTTGGGCTTGCAGGTTGCTAACCGTGGCCTTGTCCAGCGGTTTCTGCTTGCCGTACGCGGAGCTGTCAATCTTCTCCGCCGAGACTCCTTGAGAAACCAGGAAATCCTTGACGCGTTGTATTCGGAGTTCGGATAAAGAATCGTTGTACTTATCCGCGCCGCGCGTGTCCGTGTATCCGCCAAGCGACAACTTCGCGTCAGGGTCGTATTCGAGATACTGTTTGAATCCCGTGGCGAGGGTTGTCAGTACTTCCTGCTGACTGCGAACGAGTCCCAGCGTCGGTTTGTCCTTGGTAGGATAGGCGGTTGGGAAGAAAACGCTGTGCAGCAGCACGGCTGGAATGGGTTCAATGGAGCCCTTTAGGTGTACCACCACCGTTTTGGTATCCGAACCACCACATGCATTGGTCGCGTTCAGAGTGTATTTGAACTCTTCGTCCACTGGGCCAGTGCCGCTCTGCGTTGGGCTGAGGGTAATGGACTTCGTGCCGTTGGCACTAACCGAGCCACCCGGATTCAGCGAGGCGTCGTCGGAGTTAGACGACGACCAGTTCAGCGTAGTGCTCCCTTGTTCGATGATCTTGTCGCCGATACGGCGGTACCTGACCTCCGTGGGTGAAGCGTTCACCGAAGATTGCACGACAGAGTTGACTTCCACCGTCGCGCTCGGCGTTGCCACGCCACCCGGTCCTGAAGCTGTAAGCTGATACACGGTGGTTTGCCGAGGCGAAACGGTTTTCTCGCCCGACGTCGGAACGGGGCTCATGCCGCTCATGTCGGCTTCGACTGTTTCTTTGGAAACCCAGGCTAGCTGCGTATTTTGGTTGCAATCGATTTTCGACGGATTGGCAGAGACAGATCCGCTGACAGGCGCCACAACGACGGTGGCGCTTGCAATGCCGGCCCTAAAGCGTGGCGCCAATTTAGGCAGATCGCATTGAGGGCGATAGGTTGGGCACGCCGAGCCACGTGCCCAGCGCTTGGTCTTTTCTTTTCCATTCGAGATATCAACAATCACGCGCTGGTCTGCCGCGACCGTGATCGGGCCGGACCACAGTTCCTTGCCATGCCGAGTGACCGTCACCTGGTGTGTTCCTGGTGGCACGACCAATTCCTGGTGCCATATAATGTCGTGATCGAACTCGTCCACGTGGCCTACGAAGTACAAGGGCTTCTTGCCGTTCAAAAGAACGGCGGCGCCTGTTGCCCCGTGGAGCCTCCCTGCTTCAATCTGGATGCGGCCACGAGGGCCTGGCACGGGTTCGCCAACGGGTTCCAGCTTTATGTCCAGAGGTACCGTCTTGTCCGAATCCATCGAGACGTCTTGCTCGACAAACTTGTACCCGTAGTTGGCCACCACCACATGGTGGGTGCCGACATCGAGCTTGATGACCCGATTGCCGGGACCAATCGCCTTGCCATCAACAAACGTGTAGGCCTGCTTGGGGATCACCGACATCTTCAGTTTTCCTATCTTTTCGTTTTGCGCAAAGGTATTCGAGCTGAGCAAAACCGTTGCGCCAAGCACTAGGTAAAGGGTTTTGATTCTTCGAGCGCTCATAGACTTATCTCCTGCACACCTCTCGGCACGCCTGGCTCGTTCCATCTGCGCCAGATTCAGCCGAGAAGCATGCTAGCGGCGACGAAGCCGGGGGTCTGTGCAATTCTGAACAGCGTGCTTATCCAACGCATCGAGGAACCGGTTCCTCAAAAACGAACTTAGTCCTACCTGCTGCAGCAGACAAGTGTCGCGAGTTCGCTGGGATTCGGAAAGAACCAAGCGGAGGCGGATTGCACATCTCCGCCTCGTAGCCAGCGCCCCGCGCTGCACTGCTCACTCATCCGCACAATTTCTTCGAACAAATCCATGCCCTTCAGCCTACGTGGAATGCAGTGCTTGCGTACGGGCAACGACAAGATCGCCGCCATCGTTAATCAACTATGTAAGTCCCTGGTGATCGCGCTAACAAAGACCAGGGAAACCCTGTATATATGGTTCTAGCAGTTCTAGGACTATCGCGATGCTCCCGAAGCACTTTCGCCATACTATTGCCGGGCTTTTGGCCTTAGCCTTTGCCACCTCGCTGTTGGCCCGTGGGCAGTTTTGGGACTTCTTGGGCTACACGCAGGTCGATAGCAGTCAGGATCATGGCCGGATCCAGATCACCCGTCGTGATGGTCACTTTCGCACGATTCAGTTGCGGGTCAGCGGCGAGGCTATTTTTTTTGACCGCCTCGTCGTTCACTTCGATGATGGCACCTCTCAGGAACGGATGGTCAGCGACCGGATTTCACCCGGGGGAAGGAACTACGTCATCGACCTTCTCGGCGAACATTCTCTCGAAAGCATCGAGCTTTGGTATTACAAAGAGCCTCAGGGCCACAATCCGAGAGTGATTCTGTATGGTGTCCGTTCGCCAGAGGGCAACGTTCCAAACATCGCGCAAGAACATTAGAAGTCGTGGGCCAGAGCGGTTGAACCAGGCAGTCTTGAAAAATTAAATCACCGCTTCGCTATCTCGCAGAATATTCAACCAAATCCCTTTGCCAGCCGCAAGATAGCGACAATTTCTGTTTTCCGGATTTTCTTGGCTTCTGCCCGGTTTGCGCCAGTCTTAGTCGCAATTTGGTGACAGTGTGCACCAAAATGCAGCAATCGACCCCGAAATTGTCACCAAAAGTCCCGCTAAGAGCTGTTGCAAGTTATACTTAAAAACGGAGGAGTGGGTGAGCGGTTGAAACCGGCGGTCTTGAAAACCGTTAGACCTGAAAGGGTCTCGGGGGTTCGAATCCCTCCTCCTCCGCCAGATTTGGAAATCGCGAGTCACGCCGTCGAGTGATTGTGGTCTGTCGTTCGTTTATCTTTAGGTGAAGCCGGAGGAATTGCCCGCACGCCTGCTCGCCCCGCGCATCTACACTAGAAACACAGAGAACTATGTCTTCTTCCCGCAGAATCGCATGGATGATCGGGATTTGGATGTTCATCCTGATCGTTTACACCGCCGTGTCGCTGTCGCCGCTTCGGCGCGACTCCCCGGCGTTGGTCACCTTCGGAGATCTGGTGCAGTGTGTCGTGCCGCTGCTGGCGAACGCCGGTCTGCTCTTGAACGCCGGCACCCCGCAATGGCGGCGCAACCTCTTCTGGATGCTGATTGCGCTGAGCTGCACGTTGTGGATGATCGGGCAGTTCCAGTGGACGTATTACGAGGTCTACCTTCACAAGCCGCTTCCGGAGCTGAACGGCGGAGACATCCTTTTTTTCCTGCGGGGAATTCCCATGATGGCGGCGCTCGCGTTGCGCCCGCATCGCAAGCGCGGCGAAATCCAATTGCGTTTTGGCTACCTGGATTTTGTGCTTTTGCTCACTTGGTGGACTTTTCTGTATGCCTTCGCGGTTCTGCCATGGCTCTACGCTTCGCCTTCCATCGGTCAATATAATTTCAACTACAATCTGCTGGCCAATATTCAAAACATGATCATCGTCGCCGGATGGGCCGCCCTGTGGCTGGCTTCGAATCGAGTCTGGCGCATCGTGTACGCCAATCTGTTTGGTGGCGCGGCTCTTTACCTGCTCTCTTCTTTGGTGATCAACGTCGGCATCGCAAGCGGAAAGTATTACACCGGAAGCTTGTACGATCTTCCCTTGATTTCGAATTTCCTATGGTTTGCTCTCGCCGGCGTGATCGCCTATCAAAATCGCGACAAGTTGGACTCTCCTTCCGAGAACAACTACGAGCCCGATGCCGATTCGGCCTACGAGGAAAACGTGTGGCCGGCGCGCTTCGCTATGGCCGCGGTCATCTCGCTCCCTATTTTTGCGATCTACACCTTGCGGTTTAGCCATGAGGGCGCGGCAGTTCGTGATTTTCGCTTGATGGTAACTTTGGTAGCCTCCGTGCCCCTGGCACTGCTGATTTTTTTGCGCACCCACCTTGCCGACGCGGACCGCTCCCGGCTTCTCGCCAAGTCGGAACAATCCATCGAAAACCTCCAGCGCCTGCAGGCCCAGCTCGTGCAATCCGAAAAGCTTGTCTCCCTCGGTCAGCTTGCTGCCGGCGCTGCGCATGAAATCAACAATCCGTTGGCGGCCATCCTCGGTTTCTCCGATCTGCTAGCCGATGACCCTACGGTCCCGGAAAGAGCTCGCGCTACCGCTGCAAAAATACGGGACCAGGCGCGCCGGACAAAAACTCTCGTCGGGAATCTCCTGAGCTTCGCGCGGCAAGTCCCCGCGGAGCGCACCCTACTCGACATCAATACCGTGGTCAACAATGCCGTGCAGCTCCGCGCGCTCGATCTGCGCTCCGGCACCACGCGCGTCGAACTCCAGTTGGAATCCGTCCTTCCCGGGGTCCGCGGCGACGGCAATCAGTTGATGCAGGTTTTCTTCAATATCGTGAGCAATGCCCTGGACGCCATGGAAGCGGCCAACGGCGGCGTGCTCACTATCAAGACCATTCGTGATCGTTCGAGTGTCGTCGTCTTATTTTCAGACAGCGGCCCCGGCATCAAGGAGCCGCATCGTGTCTTCGATCCGTTCTATACCACGAAGCCTGTCGGCAAAGGCACCGGCCTGGGTCTCAGCATCTGTTTCGGCATCATCCAGGAGCACGCAGGAAAAATTCTCTGTTACAACCGGCAGGAAGGCGGCGCTGTGTTTCGCGTGGAACTCCCCGCGGTTCTCGCAGCTTTTCCGGCGAAAGACTTGCAGCCTCTCAGCACCACATCAACGACCCCGCAGAAATCTTCCTGACTGCTCTTCCACCCTCGGAGCACTTCCGCTCACTTCACTTTCCGCTTGCAAGACTCGTGTTAGAGTCTTGCTTCTGCTCATCGAAATTGCACGGGAGACGCGATGCCCGACGTAGCCATCCAGACGTATAAGCTGACTCGCACCTTTGGGAATCTGACGGCCGTCGACAACGTGGACCTCCAGGTAGCAGCGGGGCAATTTTTCGGCTTCCTCGGACCCAATGGCGCCGGCAAATCGACAACCATCAAGATGCTGACGGGGCTGCTCGCGCCGACTTCCGGCAGCATGCAGCTTCTAGGACTGGACTTTGTTTCGAACTCGGTGGAAGTGAAGCGCCAGATCGGCGTCGTGCCCGAAGGCATGGGCCTCTTCGAGAGATTGACGGGAGCCGAATACCTGAACTTCGTCGGCCGCATGTATGGCCTCGACCGGGCGACCACCCAGCGCCGCTCGGAGGAGCTGTTGGAATTCATGCAACTTGCCGACCGTCCCAAAACAATGATCGCTGACTATTCGCACGGGATGCAGAAAAAACTCGCGCTTGCCGCCGCCGTAATCCACGGTCCGCGCATTTTATTTCTCGATGAGCCATTCGAAGGCGTGGATGCCCTCGCGGCCGGGACGCTGAAAGCCCTGCTTGGCCGCATGACCGAACGCGGTACCACCATTTTTCTAACCTCTCACGTCCTGGAAATTGTCGAGCGCTTGTGCAGCCACGTGGCCATCATCCATCAAGGCCGCCTCGTCGCGCAGGGTTCGCTGGAAGAGTTGCGCGCAGGCATCTCCGGCGAGGAGGGCAGCAAAACCACGCTCGAGCAGATTTTCCTTTCCATCGTGGGTCAGAGCGGCGCGGAACGCCCGCAGCTCGAGGAACTCTCGTGGCTGACGTAGCCCAATCCGTAGGGCTCTTCGAGCAGATCCGCCTGGTCGCCGGACTTCGCTGGCGTCTCCTCCGGAACAGCATGCGCAAGAAAAACAACCGCCTCGATTTGATCGGCCTGATTTTTGCCGCCATCTTTGGCGGCACCCTCGTCATCGGCTTGTGTTTTGCATTCTATGCTGGGGCCTACCAGTTTCTTTCCAACAACCGCCCCGGCTGGATCGCGCTGCTCTTCTGGGGAATTTTTCTTTTCTGGCAGATTATCCCGCTTTTTGTCGCGGGGTTCGGCGCAAATTTTGAGTTTCGGACACTTCTGCGGTTTCCAATGAGCCTCTCTGCGTTCTACATCATCGGGCTGGCCTATGGCCTGGCGGATTTCTCCGCGATTGCCTCGCTCTGCTGGCTGTTGTCCATGACTGCCGGAGCAGCCGTTGCGAAACCGGGTGTGTTGCCGGCCACGCTGCTGATCGGCGCCACATTTGTTGTGTTCAACGTAACGCTCGAACGCCTGATCGGCTCCTGGCTGGAGCGCTTGCTGTCCCGTCGCCGCACACGAGAACTTTTCATCGGGCTTTTCGTTCTTTCCATGATCTCTTTGAATTTCATTTCCCCGCTCGTGAATCGCTACGGCGCTGCAGCGCGGCCCGCTTTCCTGCGTCTTCTGCCTTATTTCGTCTGGCTTCCTCCGTCGCTTGCGGGACGCGCAATCGCCTCTGTCGCGCAGCTTCAGCCGGCAGGCTTTTTGCTTAGTGCTGCCGGCCTGCTTCTCTACGTCCTTGTGTTTAGCGCTTTGTTGCGAAGCCGATTCGCCGCGCAGTATCGTGGTGAAGAACTCAGCGAGACTGCGGCCCCAGTTCGTCCCGCGGTCCGTCCAATCGCGTCAAAAGACGACGGCCCCGACCGCTTGAGTTTGCTATCGCCTCAGGTCGCCGCCGTCCTTCGCAAAGAGTTTCGCTATCTCACGCGCAACGGTTTCACGTTCCTCACCTTGCTGCTCCCGCCGATGCTGGTCTTTATCTTCAGTATGAATTTTACCGGCAGGCATCCGACCTGGGGCAAGGGCGTTTCCGCCGACTTTTTCTTCCCCGGCATGATGGCCTATCTCATCCTCATTCTGATGGCCCCTGCCTACAACAGCTTTGCCTACGAAGGCCGCGGCATCCAGACCTACTTCACTGCGCCGCTGCGCTTCCGCGTTGTCTTCCTCGGGAAAAATATTTTGCTCGTCACTGTCCTGGCGCTGGAAATGGCTCTGTCCTTGTCCATGCTTGCCTGGCGCGTGGGCTTGCCTTCTCTGCACATGCTTGTGGCCACCGTGGCAGCCATGGTCTTTACGATCATCGGGCAGCTCACTGTAGCCAATTGGTCCTCTCTCTCCTTTCCGCGCAAATTGGAATTCGGACAGATGCGTGGACAACGCCAATCGGGCATGGCCGTGCTCGTTGCCTTTGGCTCGCAGATTCTTCTGGGTGGCGTTTCCGCGGTGATTCTTTTCTCGGGTCGCTGGACGGGAAATCCCTGGCTCCCCGCCGAAGCCTTCGCACTTCTCGCCGCCGCCGCCGTAGGCGGTTACTTCGCGTCGCTCGATCCCCTGACGCAGCTCGCCGAGAAAAAGAAGGAAACCTTGATCGAAGCGCTCTGCCGCTGATATTCGAATTTTGGAAATCGCGGTGTTACTCGAGGAGGCCAAGTTTTTTGGCGTGGTCGCGGCAGAGGAACAGGTTGAGGAACGGGTTGGCGGAAGCGCTCCAATCCTGCCAGCGCTGCGGCCAATCGGGGCGGCGGCAATCGCAGGTGTATTCTCCGAGGATGGTGACGGGGCGGGACTGTTTTTGGCGCGTCTTGGCGTAGAAGATGAGTTCCGCGCGGCACTGCGGGACAGGAGGAGGACCGTCCGCTGCCGTCTTTGCGGATTGGTTGGGAGGATTCATTTGAAAGCCGGCCTGGAGAGGAAATAAAACAAGACCAAAGCGACGGCGGAATACACGATGTCCGCGAGGAGTTTCGCTCGGGAGGAAGGTCCAAGTTGCTGCACGGAACGAGAGAAGAATCCGAACGGGCTTGGGTTCCTCTTGGGGAAAATCGAAAACGGCTTGAAGAGTCTCATTTTGGGAACTTCCCTGGGACAGAGACGAACGTCAGTTCTTGTACTTCCTTTCGTGCTCGTTTCCAAACTGTTCGAGCGATAGACCCGGCGGGATCTGCACCCGCTGCCGCGCTTCCGGCGTGGCAGGATACGTTTTCAGCGATGGCCGGGAATAGGGCTGCTTCATAACGCTGCCGCAGGAACAGCGCGGATTCACTCCGCCCTCCAATTCGCTGGAAGCGGTCACGCGGACTTCCCCATTGCACGCTGGATTGATGCAGTGCCACTGCTCCCCTTTTTGAATCGCCACGCTGATTGAGCCTCCCTCTGTGAAATGGACTGCTGGAAAAGTGCCATCGTTGCGCCTCCGGGGAGCACATAGACACTGGTACTTCGCGGGCTGGGGTTCCACGGAGGAAAAATTCATGTTCGTGGCTGAGCGCATGTTTCGACAAGTATTTACTCAGGGCGAGCGCAGAGAATGGGCAAAAGTAGGAGCCGCTTGGAAAGGCAACCGCAGGAAGACGCCAGCAAGACGAGCGGCAAAGATTTGCAGTACAGGGCCTTAACGGGCAGAAGCGCTTGCAAAGGGGGCGGGAATTCCCGGGGATTGCGAGAGCCCCCGGGCAGGAACCATCCGCGCGTTGCTACTCCTGGCTTATTCCACGAATTCTCCCGAAAACTTCGCCTGATTGTGAGACGCAGTCGCCGGTCCTGGGGATATGGTATTCACCCCGAAAGTCATGTCCCGGGCGGATGCCCAAAGGGGGACCCTTTCCGGTTTCTCCGAGAGGAATTGCCTGCTGCGTTTCCGGTACGAAGCAGATGTTGGCTCTCTCGCGACGTGATGGCTTGCGGGAAACTGGTTGGAATTCCAACCAACCGTTCTTTCTAAGCGGCCATTTTTGGATTGGCCTTAGGCTGGGATGGGTTCGGGACTGCGGGGCGTCACGATCCAAGCGCCGTAATTCCCTTTCAGCACGGAGGCACAATGTCAAAAATGAGAAGCACGACCGCAGTGTGCATGGTGGTTTTATTCGCGACTGTGGCCCTTTTTCCGAGTCTGGCGGGTACCCAAAGTATGAAAGCGGACAAATTGCAATCGCAGTCTTCCCAGGCCAACAACGCTGCGATATTGATAGCCGACGGAGGTGATCCTCAGCCTCCGATCCCCATACCTCCGTCGTCCGCAATTGGTTCCTAGGAATCTTTACGAGCGCGCAGGGGAGGCATGAGCGGCATGCTTCCCCCTGACTCGTGCTAGCATGTAGCACGTCGTGGCAATCTAGACAGGCCCCAAGCTAAATGCTGATTCAATTCATCAGGTGGGGAAGCATTGCGCTGGAAATTCTTCTGCTCATTCGCGCGTTTCGAAGCAGACTTTCGGTGCACTATCCGGTTTTTTACGCATATCTGGGATTTGTCCTGTCCCAATCCCTTCTTCGGTTTTTCGTCTATCAGTGGGAATCACGCTTCTATTCGCCTGTCTATTGTGTCACGGAATTCCTCGGTGTTGTAGCGGGTTGCGCTGTAGTATTCGAATTCTGCAGAGTGGCCCTCCTGGCCTATCCGGGAACGGCGCGCTTGGCGCGCAATCTTCTAGCCATCGGGTTTGTTCTGGCCTGCACGAACGCAGTGGTCGCCGCTTCGAATGACGCGCACCGCTGGATCGCCACCTGCGTAAATCTCGAGCGCGACGTTCGAATCGTGCAAGCCCTCACGATTCTTGCGCTGGTGGCCTTATTTCTTCTGTACGCCATCCCCTTCGGAAGAAACTTGCGAGGAATCTTAATCGGCTACGGCCTATTCATCGGGCTAAGCGTCATTCAGCTGGCGTTTGTTTCCGTGATGGGAAACATGAGCAGCAAGATTCTCTCGTACCTGCAACCGGTTTCCTACGCCATCGCGCTGAGCGTCTGGGTCGGCCATTTGTGGTCCTATCGTTCGAATCCCGAACCGCAGAAAACCGTCGCGCTCGAACAGCAATACGCGCGCGTGGCGGCGGCCACGCGGTACCGGCTGCGCGAAGCGCGCGGCTATCTTGAAAAGGCGGCGCACCTGTGATGGGAATCTCCATTGCGACGCTCGCCGCCGTTCTGCTTTTTACCGCGATTATAGTGTGGGTGAAGTCCACACTGGCGGATCACCAGCAGCATTTTGCGTCGGGCGAATCGTTGAATCGTGAAGATGAAATCGCAAGCGGATGTCCCGCGGAATTCGTCACGCAAATTTTTGCGAGGAACGACCTGGAATACGTTTCCGGCCTCGGCTCCGCACAACTCAAGAAATTTTTCGCGCAAGAGCGAAAAGCAGTCGCACTGTATTGGGTTCAACAAATGTCCGCGCAAATCCGCCGAATCATGCGAGAGCATTTGCAAGCGAGCCGCCGGAGCAGAGACCTGGAACTCGCGACGGAAGCCGGCATTCTCCTGCGTTATGCCGGACTGAAATGTCTCTGCGGAGTTTTGTTTTTCACCATTACATTGGCGGGACCGCAAGGTTTGCAGGGGTTGGCCGCGCGCGCTGACGCCTGGGCGCAGCGAATTCGCGAAGCGCAGCTTGGTTTCCAGGCTGCGAAGGAAACCGGAAAAATTCACGGCGCGTAGTTGGCGCAGGGCCGGGTGACGGGGAGTTCCAAAGGATCGAGCGGAATGGGTGCCTCGGTACGACTGGTTTCCGTGCAAGATGCTTACGACGATTTGTTGCAGCGCACGTTATCCAGAATTCCGTGTGAGTTTGGACGCCTGATTTATTTGGCGTCCACGCGCGACTACAATTCGGGGACGTATCATCACGAAGGGCTCGCGGCGCGCTTTCAGGCGGACACTGCGCGGAAAGCGTTGGAGATCGCGCACAGACAAATCTTTTACGCGGTTTCGGCGTATTCGCTCGAAGAGCTAGTGAGCGAACTGGAAAAATACCTGCAAACTTCGCGCGAAAATCCGGATGAATTTCTTCGCGCGTGGCAGAAGCTGGAGCCGTACCGGGTGGCCATTCCGCTGGAAGCAAATCCCACGATTGCGCGGCTTTTTCTATCCAACATCAGACTCGCTTTGGCAATTTTGCGGTTCCGTCGGGAGTAGCATCCGACGCTTCCGTAAGGCGCATGGCCACGGCCGTCACCTGGCCGACGATCTCGGCGTCGGTGCCGTAATTGAAGCGGCGGGCGCTGCACGGCGAGAGCGGATGGGGCAGCAACAGAAGCTGTCCATCCAGCAGGTCACACCAGGAACACGCGTAGCCGTCGCGCAACTCCACAAAATAAATAGGACGATCGAATTCGGTGCGCCAGCGCATGGGGCGGACTTTGCGCACGCGCGCATCAATCTGCACGAAGGAGCCGGGGCGCAGCAAAGGGTGCAGCGTGAAGTCCTGCAGGCCGATGAATCCGTACTGGCTGTGCCGGATGTCCATGTGCTGGAGCAGCGCGATGGGAATTTCTCCCCAGAGTTCGACCATGCGGGAGAGGAGATTGGTACTGTCCAGATCGAAGGCTCGGTCAAAGCGCACGGGGAAGGAGACGGTGCGGTCGGCGTCATAGACTTCGAGCGAGGTCAGGTGGGTTTGCGGCAGCGGCGCGGCGAGTTGATGCATGTTCAGCTTCTGCATGTCCAGGCCGTAGAGCAGAAGCAGGTCGGTGAACTTGATGCGATAGATGGCGCTCAAGCTGTAGAGCTTGAAGATGCTGGGGACGGAGTCGGAATTTTCAATCTGCGTGAGCCAGGCGTTGGAGATCTGGAATTCGGGATTGCCCTCGGATTCGGCGATCTTCAGGCTGAACTCGGCGACGTCGCGCGTGGTGATCCCCAGTCGCGAGCGCAATTCCTTCAATTGCTCATTGGGAGGCAGGGGGGGCACGGGCTGGTATGGTAGCGCAAGTGAATGGGAATCGTTACGGGGTAACGCTTGGTCAATATGAGTAGAGGATAAACGGCGGGCGAACCTAGGATCGTTTGCACGTTGGAAGGTTTGAACGTTGGAACGTTGGGAAGAAGACGGAGAAGAGCAGGGATCGGAGTTAAAGCAAGCATCGTTACGCATTGGCGTATCCCGTCGAAGGTCGGGGAGTATGCACATTGAATTGAGGGGAGGGGGGTACATCCCCCCATTACATGGATGAATGTCAAAACAAAGGAGATAGAAAATGGGCAATTCAGAAGTGCATGAAAATAAAGGGGCGGCTGGAATTTGTTGACCAGGGCGAGGATCGTTACACGTTTGAAAGTTAAAACGTTGGAACGTTGAGAAACAGATTGGAGACCCCACCCCCGTGTTTTTTGTAAGTGTTGCATCTAAAGGAGTTAGTGTTTCCGTAAGTCTTTTGTTTGCAACACTTGCGGGGAGGTCCGTAAGTGTTGCCGCTAAAGGAGTTACGCTTCGGAGCTCCGGGCGGGCGGAGGCGGGGTTTTCGTCGTGGTGAGGAGACAGTGAGGCCGGTCGGGGATGATTACTGACAAACACGAACGATGTTACCACATAAGTACCGTTCCTGTCAAGGAAAAGTTTGGGCGTCGAAAGGGTTGAAGGGAAAGGAGATGGCAAGAAAGGTGGTCGCCGTCAGTTGGTCGACTTATGGGCAACATCCCGCCCTGTCCCGGCGTTTCCTGCCGGCTGCAGCGACTCGAGAGCGAAACTCATAGACGATCCTTGAGGAGTCGTTCGACGTCGCGGCGGCCGTGGAGAATGGAGACGATTTGCAGGGGCGTAGTTTCGGGCCGGTAGACGATCAGGTACGAGTAGACTGGGAAGAACTTTACCACTTCTTCCGTCAGGTTCTTGCGCCAGTGCCCGGCGCCGGGGTTTTCGGCCAGAAAGGCAAACCTGTCCCGAATGACGGCCTCAACGCGGTCCGCCATTTCAAGGCTGCTTTGTTTCTGGATGTACCGCCAGATTTGGACGAGGTCGAGCGCGGCTTCGGGCGCAAGAACGTACCGCCGTGTCATTCAGGCTTGGCTTTCAGGTCCGTTAGGTAAGCGTCGAGCTGGTCTTCC